>Ga0307474_10001958_pt1 | contig 14824 bp, 13 predicted proteins | sample atmos_gasesECM1C_2_FD_203312 | JGI IMG/M metagenome (GOLD analysis project Ga0307474, IMG submission 203312) | Hardwood forest soil microbial communities from Morgan-Monroe State Forest, Indiana, United States - atmos_gasesECM1C_05 | ecosystem: Environmental > Terrestrial > Soil > Temperate... | reverse complement strand
GAACCACCGTCTCTTACGTTGAACGTCGCAACTTCAGCGTCTTGCACTTAGATGCTGACTTTGGCGCTGCCGTCCACTGCGGTGATCCTATTCTAAGCCCCCCGCCAAGGCCTGTGCCAAATCCGAAGTGCTAGCCCTGTAACCAATTTGGGAACCCCTGCTCGTCGAGGCATGGGATTACGCTTCCCTTCTCATCTGGCAGGAGTATGATGCTCACAAGGTCTGTACTGTACCGCACACACGAAAACGCCACCTCTTAGACCTCAAGAAATCAGGGAAATATTGAAAATCCTACTGTACAACCCCGACAACGGGGTTACGCGCAATTACATGCCGCACCTCTGGATGTTCCTCCTGCAATCTTTAACCCCGGCGGGACACGAAGTTGTGCTCATCGACGGCAATGCGCAGCCCATGGACGAAGCTGGAATCGCGCACTACGTGGTCGACAATAAAATTGACCTGGTCGGCATAGGCGCGATGACCCGGATGATTGCCAAGGCCTATCGCATGGCCGATGCGGTGCGTAACGCCGGAGTGCCCGTGGTTATGGGCGGCCCTCACGTCACCGAAATGGCGGACGAAGCTCTCGGCCGCGATGGCGGTTCACGCCACGCCGACGCTGTCGCGCTCGGCGAGGCCGACCAGACATGGCCCCGCATCGTCGAAGACGCCGCGCGTGGCGAATTAAAAGATGTCTACGCTCCCGTCGACGCCGCCGGCAAAGAACTCAAGCCATCCCTCAAGCCATATCCTGTCATTCCCTGGGACACCATCGACCTCAAACAGTTCAACCTCGTTCCCGGCTGGGCCAAGAAACCGCTGCAAAAGCACGGCACAGGCTGGGGCACCTTCCGCATCATTCCCGTCGAATCTGGCCGCGGTTGTCCCTATGGCTGCGAGTTCTGTACCGTCACCGGATTTTTCGGCGACTCCATCCGCTTCCGCACGAATGAGAGCGTGGTCAACGAACTTCTGCTGCTGAAGGCGCGTGCCCGCAAAGAGCGTGGCCAGATTGTGGTGTTTTTCATCGACGACAATTTCGCCATCAACATTAAGCGCACTAAATCTCTTCTGCGCGATATCATCGCCGCCGACGCGCAACTTAATTGGGTCGCCCAGATCAGCGCGAACCTCCTGCGCGATCAGGAACTGGTCGACCTCATCGCCGCTTCCGGCGGTAAGTGGGTCTTCATCGGCATGGAGTCGATCGATCCGGTTAACTTGAAGGACGTCAACAAAGGCTTCAACAAGCCCGAAGAATATGCCGCGGTGTTGGAACGCCTGGCGCAACGCAACGTCTACGCCATCACTTCATTCATCTTCGGCATGGATAACGACACTGTGGGAGCAGCCGAGCGCACCCTCGCGCAAGTGAGTACATGGCCGCCGGGTCTGCCAATTTTCGGCCTGCTCACGCCCCTGCCCGGTACCCCGCTGCTGAAGCGGCTCGCGGACGCAGGCCGGCTCACGCGTCCGAAACACTGGCAGGAGTTCATCCCCTTCGCCATGGCGCACACGCCATTAAAGATGAGCATTGAAGAAGCCCATGCTGAAGTAAAGTACGGCTGGTCCCACGCCTACGGCCCGGAAGCTATCGCCCAAGCCGTGGACTCGCTCGCCGATCAACCGCTCGGCTATCGCGTCAACATCTTTATCGCGCGCATGTGTTTCCGGGGGATCTATTTCCCCATGCTCGGCCGCTTTGCCTGGTGGAAGCTGATTTCAGAAAATCGCGGGACTATCTTCAAACTTGTACGCGAAGGTTTCGAGGCGTGGGGATCACGAACCCGCCCCGAGCCCGCGCCGGCAATCAGCGGAGACTAGACAGTACTACCAGTTCCATACGCGAAATTACTTTTACTCGTCCTTATTATTATTCTTGCCCATTTTATTTCTGCCCATCGGGCGGAAATACGATTTTTGGATGAAACAATGTTCCAGCGACGCGGGTAGCGATGGCGATGAGTTCACTTTGGCCATGGAACACCTTTACCAGGCGGGCGCGAGAGAGTTCGGGGAGGTTGGCCGGACGTCCACTGCGGATGCGGGCGGCGGTCGACTCGTCGGCGGTGACCGCGGGGATCTGCGGCAGGAGCAGGCGCGGATGGATGAACAGAGCGTCGAGCGTCGCAGTAGAATTGTCATCCCGACCGAAGCATTCCTTACCCGAAAGGGAAGGAATGCGAAGTGGAGGGACCTGTTGTTGCTCTTTCCTCTCCATATCGCGAACCCCTTCAAGTTCAATCAGTGTGTGCGCTTGGGCGATATCGAACTCGGCGACGGCGGTGCGGCGTAGGGATTCGAGATGCGCTCCCCAGCCCAGGCGCTGGCCCATCTCGTGCGCCACGGATCGCATGTAGGTTCCGGAAGACACGCGGGCGCGGAAGTGAGCGCGGTCGGCCTCGACCGCGACGATGGTAAATTCCTTAATTTCCACCTGAACTGGTTGCAGGACAACTTCCTTTTGCTTGCGCGCCAATTTATAGGCGGGGACGCCCTGGATTTTCTTCGCTGAAAACGGCGGCGGAACTTGCTCAATTTGGCCCACAAATTGAGCGGCGAGAGACTGAAGTTGTTCCATAGTGGGTGTGGCGGGCACCCTTTCGCTAACCGGATCTCCGTCGGCGTCGTAAGTGTTGGTGGCGAAGCCGAAGCGGATCACGCCTTCGTAGGTTTTTTCAGACGCGGTGTAGAACTGTGCCAGACGTGTGAGGCTGCCGGTTACCAGTGGGAGCACGCCGGTGGCGAGTGGATCGAGGGTGCCGAGATGTCCGACGGAGCGCTGGCCAAGGATGCGGCGCATGCGATTGACCACGTCGTGGGACGTGAAACCGGCAGGCTTATCGACGATGATGACGCCATTCATGAGAGGATTTGGTAATTTGGTAATTGCGTAATCGGGTGATTTGAAAATTCTTCGCGAATCGGCGGCGGGTTTCGAATTACAACATTACCCGATTACTAAACTACCAGATATCTTATGCTGCCCATTCGCGACGACCAGCCCCGGTACAGCACTCCGTTGGTAACCTGGTTCTTGATTGCCCTGAATCTGCTGATCTTTGTCTTCGAGGCATCGCTCGATCAGCGCAGCCTGAATGCGTTAATTCACCAATTTGGAGTGATCCCTTCGCATTTGGGGGCGCTTCTGGCGGGATCCCACAGGTTCCCTCTGGCGGTAGTCGCGCTTCCCTTCTTCACGTCGATGTTTCTGCACGGGTCGTGGATGCACGTGATCGGCAACATGTGGTTCCTTTTTATTTTTGGTGACAACGTTGAGGACTACCTGGGGCACTTCAAATATCTGGTGTTTTACATTCTGACGGGTTTGATCGCGATGACGGCGCAGGTGGTGATCAATCTGCATTCGACTTTGCCCACAGTCGGAGCGAGCGGAGCGATCGCCGGCGTCCTGGGCGCTTATTTCATTTTGTATCCGCGGGCGCGGGTGCTGACGTGGTTTTTTGTTTTCGTAGTGTGGATTCCCGCGTGGATCATTCTTGGCTATTGGTTCGTCCTGAATTTCTTAAGCGGCACTGCGACTACGCTGGCGATGCAGGGTCCGAACATGGGCGGCGTGGCGTTCTGGGCGCATGTGGGCGGATTCATCTCTGGGGCCCTATTGGTGAAAGTCTTTGGAGAACGACAACTGCGGCACCCGTACGCGGCGGCGTGAGGTGTTGGCGCAGACCCATGGAGCCAAGCCAGAATCAAAACCGAAGCCAAAAGGCGGCGGACAACGGTGCCCGCCCACACTTTTCTACGGCGTGAACTTGAAAATCACTGCGGCGCTGACCGGTAAAGTAGTGGAAGTGCCATACAGGTTGCCAGATGGGTCAATCACCAGCGTGTTGGTGGGGAAGCCACCGTCCGCGCCTCCAGTGAAGGAGTAGACGACGCTCTCCTTTCTGTTCTTTTCAATTTTGTAGATAGTTCCTTCGTGAAAATCGCCCCCCTGTTGGGTGGTGCCGTAGAGGTTACCCGCCGCATCCTGAACCACCCCACCCACGGAAAAACTTTCTGTTGTCTCGCCGAAAGCATGAACCACCCTAAAGTCTCCAGTCTCGCTCAAAGCAAATACCACGCCACCGCCGAGGTTACCTGAAAATGTCGTGGTGCCGTAAAGTTCACCAGCGGGTGTTCGCAGTAAGCCATCCCTAGGCTGGTAGCCCGAAATAGGATCGCAGCTCAACAGAATGGTCTCCATCCCTGTGGGCGTGACCTTGTAGACGGCACCTTCGCTGTTTTTGCCACCAGCGTTGGTCATGCCGTAGAGATTGCCGAGTTGATCCGTGACCAATGCACCGGATGTGGTAAAAAAGGCATCCGAAGCCCCGGTGAAGCTGTAAACGACAGTAAGTTGTCCAGTGCTGTCGAACTTGAACACAATTCCACAACCATCGAATCTGCCGCAAGTCGATAACCCACCATTCGAGGTTGCGCCGTAAAGGTTTCCTGCCTTGTCCCGCACAAGCGCGGTCTGCGGATTCGCGCCCGTCGCTCCGCCCAGGAAGTTGTACAACACCTCATAATTTCCGTTCCGGTCAATCTTATAGATGGTTCCTGAGTTGGCGCTTCCCCCATATTCTGTCACGCCATAAATGTCCCCATAAAGATCAATGATGGGGGCCGCGCTCGGAAGCGATCCGTCGGCTCCGCCGGAAAAGTTGTGGAGGACGGAGTAGTCCCCTGCCGCTGTGATCTTGAAAACGTTCCCGACTTTGCCCGGCCCTCCGAAACCGTTGGTGCCGTACAAAGCGTCGCCTGGGCCACGCACCAGTCCGGTTGGATTCCATCCGTCTACGCCGGAGGTTGGGAAAGAATGGAGAATCGTAAAGGTCTGCGCTGCGCAAACGTCAGAGCCGGCAAGGAACAGGAATACAGCGAGAGATATAACAGCTCTAGAGAACATCATCAATCTAACTCCAAAGGTCAACTAGCGGGCTCGAAGGCCCGCCTTTCATTCTTATTTTTTCGGACGCGATTCGGGTGGAACCAGGCCGGCGATGCGGTAGTAGCCGACCAGTTGTCCATAGTGTTCGCCGGAATGTTCGATGAATCCGTAGGCTAAGTCGTAGATGCGGTATTGCTTGTGCTCGAAGGGGTCGACGATCATGTCGTTCATTCCCTTGTCGCCCTTGGCTTTGATGGCGGCAGCACCGTCGGCAAAGGCTTTCTTCACGAAAGTGACAACGTCGGCTTTCGTCTTGTATTGATCGCGCTTGGGATCTTCCTCAGCCGGCGCCTTCTCGCCCATGGCTGGCTTGCTGAAAAAATAATTTGCGTTGGAGGCGTGGAGAAGTTGCTCGGCGAAGCTGCGCTGAGCGGGAGTGGGTTTCATGTCGTATTTGTCTTCGGGAAAATCCTCGGCCATGGCGATGAGCTTGCGCCCAATGTCGTTCCAGGCGGCGAGCACGGCTTGCGAGGGGCTATCGGCAGGCTTCACAGCCACGTCTTTTTTGTCTTTATCTTGGGCGATGGCGGGAAAGGTGAATAGCGCCGCGGTCAACAGGGCTGCGGCGAGAAACGGAGTCTTACTCATGAGATTCCTCCAGAGTTTTTGGGTCGGTCGCATATTAGCTGAAAAATCGCGGGAGGTAAAATGTGGCGGGCTACCAGAATGGCGAACCACCGATTCTGAGCGACTCCATTGCAGAGGCACTGGAATGCATCAGGCGGCGCCAGCGCAAGCTAAAAACCCCACATCTCGCAAAGAAAGCGAGATATGGGGCACTCATTCATCTGCGGTTTTCTCGGGACTAGTTCATCCCTTTGAAACCGTCGTAGTTTGTGGTGCTGCCTGCCTGCAGGAAGCGCCCTACCATCAAGCCGGCATCGTTGATTCCGTCGGCGCGAATTTCGGAGCCAGTGGCATCGTCGAAAATATAGTAGCTGCCTCCAATCAACACTGCGGCATGGTAGTTCGCGTTAATATCAAGCCAAGAAAAGACGATATCTCCTGACTTGTTAATGGAATGAGCAAACGTATCGGTGGCTCCGGGAACGTTCAGCGTCGTAAAAGTAGTGCCATTGTAGATGGCGCCCTCAGAAAAGCCGTGCGCGTCGACCCAAGTCATAGTCGTTTCGCCATTGGCGTTTAGCCCCCACACATAGGTGGAGGTTGCTCCTGGAGCGTCAATCGTGGTGTAGGTTGAGCCCGTGAGAGTGAAGCCATGCTCAACGCTGCTGGAGTCGATGTAAGAACCGGCGATGACGCCTGCATCATTGATCTGCTGTGCGTAGGTCTGGGTTGCGCCTGGCGGCGCGATGTCAGTGTAGGTTCCGGCAGAGTAGAGGAACCCGACCGAGGCATTGCTCGTGTTCGTGTAGTAGCCAACCACCTGGTTTGTGGAACTCACTCCCTCACCGGTCGTGGTACCCGCGAGAGCGTTAGGATCGTCCAGATTGGTCAGTTTGCCTCCGGCCAGAAGGAAGCCGTGGGTTACGGAAGCGGAATTCTCGTACGATCCTGTCAGTGCGCCGGAGTTGTTGACGCCGAAAACGCTGGTGCTCAACGCTTTGGATATGGCCACCGTCGACAGGCTCTTCATTGTGTGGGGCGTCACTAGAAGACCAAAAAGCTGGGCGCCGGAGGCGCCCGGGCCAGCGTAATAGGTAGCGAAGGCTCCGCTTGCGTTCATGCCGTAGTTTTCAAGAAAATCGGAGGACGTGAAAACTCCAGCGTTGTCGGTGAATCCGTAGGATTGGCCGAGGCTGTTGATGTACCAGCCGGTGATAACGCCCGCGTCGGTAATTCCGAGGCAGGCGGTCTGTGCGGCGCCGGGATAAACGATTTCGGTGATGGTACCCGACGAGTCGCGCGAAAAACCGTGAGAGTTGTTACTGGAATCGTAATATTGTCCCACCGATTCGCCGCTCTTGTTGAGGCCGAGGACAAAGGTATTGTCGGTGCCGCTGCCGTAAAACTCGGTGACCACGCCGCCAATGCTGATAAATCCCTCGTTGGGTCCGCCGACTCCTGTCGCGCCGCCGAAGTCTCCATTATTGTTGACCGCGAAAATGGAAGTGGACGCCGTGCCTTTGCTGATGTCGAATTGCGTGTACTTTCCGGCGCTCAGCTTAAAGCCGTGATAAAAATTATCTTTTCCAAAAAAGTCTCCCACGATCAAGCCCGCATCGTTGATGCCGTTGGCGCGCGTGAACTTGTTGGCGGTTGGGAATTTAATCATCGTGTATTTTCCGGCAGCGAACTTGTACCCGAGCACAACTCCGGTTGACGTAGTGTAGTTGCCCACTACATTGTTCGAAGCATTGATGCCGATGGCGTAAGAAGTGGTGGCGCCCGCCGGGTTGATCTTCTGGACTTTGTAACTGGTGACTCCCGCGGCAGTTTGCAATAGACCTGTCAAAGACACAAAAAGAGTCAGCAGAGCCATCCTGGGCGAAAGTTGGCCAACGAGAGTCTTGCGAAGTTCCATGGGAGTTCACTCCTTGAGAGTCAGTTACGTCTTCGGCGGGGGTCCCTATAACAGTGGACAAGTTTGGTACGGAAGCCTTCAGCAGTCAAGATGAAAGAAATTGCACACCTGGGCATGTATCTCAAACTCACCGAGCATTGGCCCGCGCGTACCACTCCAGAAAATCACGGAATGCTGCGCCGCGGTGGCTATAATTCGATTTCTCTTCCGCCGTCAGTTCGGCAAAGGTTTTTTCGATCTCAGGAAAATAAAACAGCGGATCGTATCCGAAACCATTCTTCCCACGCGCGGCATCGAGAATGATTCCTTCTGCCGTGCCGCGAAATGTTGAAAGCGTCTTGCCGTCGCGCGCCGCCGCCAGAACGCATACGAACCTCGCCTTTCTTTCGGCCGCGGGAACGCCCTTCAACTCGCGCAGAACCCGCGCATTGTTGGCTTCGTCATCGGTGTTCGCATCGGCCTCGTGCGGTTCTTTGTTGTAAACGTCAGGCGCGGCGTAGCGGGCAGAGTGGACGCCGGGGGCACCGTGGAGCACGTCGACCTCCAAGCCGGAGTCGTCGGCCAGTACGATCTCGCCTGGAACGTGGCGGCTGTAGGCCTCAGCTTTTTTTCTTGCATTGGCTTCGAAGGTAAGGCCGTCCTCGACGACTGCAGGGTAGGATGCGAAGTCAGGGATGCCGGTAATTTCCACTCCATGGCGAGAAGCTGCTCCGGCGAAATCGCGGATCTTACCGGGATTCGAAGTGGCAATCAGAATTGTTCTGATGGGCGCCCTCGATTGCGATTTTCGCCTGAGCCCCAACCCCAAAATTATCGCGCCCACGGAAATCCACACCCCTACTGCGCGATCCCAGGTACGGACGAAAATAATCTCCACGCGATTTCTGCCCGCCCCTACCGGAACCAGCATCTGCCCCGTGCCTCCGCGCGTGCCTGCGATCACTTCCGTTCCGTTGACGTTCACTCTCCAGGCCGGGTAATTGAACAGATGCAACGCAAGATTGTCGGGCGCCGACATATCCGCCGTAAACACTTTGTGCTCCGCGCCCCATTCAGAAACTCGAATGGATGCATGAGCCGGTCCGTCGACCGTAACGTGGCGAGCCGTCTTGTCGGTCGATGAGGGATCGGCGCCCCCGGGGGTATATTCGTCAGTGCCTTCGTAGCCCACCCCAGTCGTGATGTTCTCCTGCATCTCGCGCAAATCAGCAGCCGTGTCCCACCACGGCGGCTGAAAATGGTGCCAGACAAAAATCAAAACGCAAAGGAAAGACAGATAGCAGGCCGCACGAGCAATCCAATTCCGCACTCCCATTGCAATCAACAAAGTAAGGGGAGTGCCGAGGCACAACAGCCAGCGCCAGGGAAACTGCATGAAGCGCAGCTTGGGAAGTATGTCCCACAGAGGATTGCTGACCGAAACCATCAAAATCCCGCACACCCCGGCCCAGACGACCAGCGAATAAAAAAGCTTCGGATTATGACGACGCCAACCGCGCGCAGCCCACGCTGCGACCGCCGTCAGAACGATCTCTGCGACGGCAATCCATGAAATTACTCGGTTGAAGGCGTCATGCTCTGCGTCGGTAGTGTGTACGAACAAAAAGTTATCCAGCGGCCGCGAGCCCGCGGAAACAGACTGTGCAATATCAGCCCACCTCTGTTCATAAATGGCAGGCAACAAGTAAAACGCCGCCAGCGCAGCTCCGAAGAGAACGGCGCAGACTCCTGCCCACAAGACTTGCGGTGAGCGCCGCTGCCAGGCAGCCAAAAGGAGAAGCAAGGCCAGCGAGTAGTGAGTCATGACTGCGGCAGGCGCGTTGATCAGCCACGAAGCCGCCAGCACTGCCGAGAGAAGAACGATCCAGCGGCGCCGCTCGTTTTTGTGAGGCTCGACGGCCTGAAGCTCGTCGGCTTGTAGGTCGCTAGTCCGCAATACCAGCACGAACAACAACGGCAGGATCGCGGCGGCCAGCAATTCCGCGAACGCACTTCGCCAGTAAACAATGACCAGATGATAGGGATTCACCGCATACAATACTGCTGCAAACGCCGCATCGCGCCTGTCCAGCCATCGCCGCGCCAGCAGGAACATCGACACGCCTGCTCCCACCAGCACAAGCCAGATGTAGATGCTCGGAACCAGCGTCCAGGGAAAAAGCGCGCCAAGAGCCGCCCCTAGAGTCCACGATGCCGGAGGGTAAAAGATAAAGCGCGGCTCTCCGTAACCGAAGTGGGCCAGGCTCGCCCAGCGCGGATAGAAGATGCCATGCTTCCACTGCGAAAGGACTTCGAGCCAACTGTACAAATGAAATTCGACATCGTGTCCGGAAGGCGTGCCACGAAAAAAGAAAGGGATTTCAACCGCGAAGGCGGCAGCAGCGATTGAAAATAAAGGAATCCCCGCGAGGCTGCTCCGATCCTTATTGGACATGTCTGAGATGTCAGGACAAACCGGCCGAACAGTACATGCAATGGTCGCATACCCACGGGCCGAATGCTGTTGTGCAATTTCTCGCCGCGTCTGAATCGGTGTTGCCGGAAAGGGTTCAGGTCGCGACTGCGGAGTTGGAATGGCTCATCTGCCCTGAGTGTGGCCGCTTCGCGGTCCCCAGGGGAATGCAACTTTTTGCAAACTCTGTGAAAAAGTCATTTTCCATTTAATCCGAAATTAATATTCCTGAAACCATTGCGGAGCCGGGATGAACTAACTTCCCTGCATTGGGGTGGAACAGACCACGGAGAGTTAGGGACCCGAGCCAGAGACGGGGCGCGGGGACCCCACCTCTCCGGGATACCTCACCAGCCTCTCGCACAATCTGCTGTCTTAACTGCTTGTTTCCTGCCTTGCGCCAGTCAAGAAATTTCCCGCCACGCCCCCGCGAGGGGCTTGCCCAAAATAGATACACGAGAATGGAAAGCGATTCGAGGGTCAGAGTAGAAGGAATTGCCGCGAGCGTGCGGCGAGACTTGCGGAATTAGGTGGCGACGCTCTCCGCCGATCGTTGGCGGCGCAACTCAGAAAGAAACTCGGCTTGTTGAAGCTTGGACCCTTGCCGGAGAAGATCGAGCAATGGATCGTCGACTCCCTCGGCACCGTCGTCGTCCAATTCCGGAGAGGACTCGAATTGGCTCAGGTCCGCCATCAGGGCACGCGGCGACACGCTCAGTTCGAGCATAGATTCCGGACAGGAACGGAGAACGCCGATCAGGTTTCCAACTTGTGCACGCTGTTCTGTCGTGCGGGAAGGAAATTCCACTCCCATACCGACTCCGGGGTGCGTGACCCGAACCATGCCGTCCGTATGGACTGCCATGTCGTCCGTCTTCAAGCAGAGGTCGACCATAGCGCCTTCGGGAAAGGGCGATTCGCTTTCTACATAGCATCCGCCGAGGCTAAGATCGGTAAGCTTGCAGTGGGGTACGGCTTCCTCGGGCCCTGTAGCGATTGTTGCCGCCGCTTCCAGCCAAGCCTTCAGGCTGGCTGTAGTTTCAGGGTCGGGATCCAGAAACTGCACACCGGTCTGACCGTTAGGATTAGCCCAGGCGACGTGTCCGCTTCCGCGGACTTCCAGGCTTCCGTCCGGCAATTGGAAGTAAAAATTCAGCAGAGCCCCTGGAACCTGAGGTTCAGCCGTGAGTACGTCCATGCCAGAAACGCTCAGGTCGATCAAAATACCCTCGATTTTGCGTGTGTTTGGCAAGGAGAGTTCAACCGCAGCTTGCACAGGCACGCGATGAGCCCGTCGTCGTTCGCGGTTTAAGAGGGTTGCGGCGGCGCGCAATCCAGCGTGCGCTTTCTCCTCATAGATCGGCTTGTAGAGAATGAAATGCGCCCCGCTGTTCAGAATGTCGCGCGCCATCGAAGGTTCGCTGACCAGGGCCACGGTGACCGGCGGATTTTCCGAGTTCAGCCTGCGTGCCTCCTGCAATACTCGGATCGCGCCGTTGGGATCCTCGAAATCCACAACGAGAGCATCAAAGCGCAACTGCTGAAGGCGATCGACCGCCGCGGTAAGATCACTGAAACGCTCCACTGCGATCCCGTAGGCCGGCAACACCCGGCCCAGGATCTCAGAAGCGGAGTCATCCGTGGAAACCAACAGTGACAGGAGATTCATAACGAGCTTTCCCGCTCACCTCGCGGGATTACCTTCCGAGTGAACGACCGTCTTACGGCCAACGAGGCGCAGCTGGCCGGGCCGACTTGGCGCCAGTGGTACCTGAGCTCCCTGCACCCGCCTTGGCGGACATGGCAGTGTCCTCGCCTTCCATCAAGACGGCGTTGTCTTCGTCATCGTTTTCTGCCAGCAAGGGAGCCACTTCACGCAGCTTTTCTGCCGCCTGCTGGAGCATCTCGATTTGCTTGCCCAGTTGAGCGTACTTGGTTTGTTTCTGACGCAATACCTCATGAATATCTTTCATACGACCCCCTCAGGTGAATCTACGGAGAAGCAACAGCGCGGGTCAACGGTAATCCCCTCCGGGGCGTTACTGGGGTAATCGAGAAGCGGATTTGGAACGAGAAAGCAGAAAAGAAGCAAACAAAAAAGCCTCGCTCGAAGCGAGGCTTTAGAGAAGCGGATAGGACAAAGTTAGGATTTTAGTTTCTTGCGTAGCACTCCAGCGAGTCCGACCAAACCGGTTCCCAGCAAGCCCAAAGTACCCGGTTCAGGAACAGGCGTGAGGAAGGTATCGCCGCTGCCCAGTTGCGACGAACCCATCCAGCCGTTGACGCCAGTAAAGACGTAATCCTGGATCGTGATGCCGGTTGCTTTCTGACCGTTCATCAGGCCACTCAGTGTGCCTTGAATTTCGTAAGTGTTCTCACCAGCGGGGCCGGATTTAATCAGGGTCAAAGTGACGTTGCCGGTGAAGGTACCCGTAAACACGGTTCCGGAGGCAAAGCCATTATTTCCATTCCCCGTGATCGAGTAGCTTCCACCACCCGCGAACGTCGAAACATTACCAACAGTCGAGATAAATGCACCCGTCGAAAAAGCCACTGTGCCTAAATTTCCGTTGAGTGCGGATCCGTTCCACGGATCAACCCCGATAAGAGTGGACCCAGTCAGACTTAGACCGGCGCTGCTGCCAGTGAGCGTTCCGCCTTCATTTGTAAAATCAATCGTCCCAGTGCTGCCGGCGAACGCCACCATCGGCAGCGCGAGAGCCAGTAGAGCCATCAGAACAATCCGCTTCATGATCACTTCCTCCTGAATAGTTGGGGGAACCCCAGTCAAAAGTCGCTGGAGACTTCAGGTCTCCTCTGACGGGACGGTACTTTCCCGTACTAACGTAAGAGCACCCTGGATGCCAAAGTGGGCGAAATACTAAGTCAATGAAAACACTATAATTAGATTGTTGGGGGTGCCGAAAACCCACGTTGAAACTGCAAAGGGATGCACACTAATACAGTCATTTTGCGTCGCTTTGCGCCCCCTAGATTGGCTCCCGTGGCGGCCTCGACGCTTGCTGAACCGGGAACGCCGCGCGGGATAGGGGATTTCACCTAGCCGCCTTTCAGCCTCTAAAGCTTGGCAGAAGCTGACAACTTGGAAGCCGGCTCGATCAGATCACGCAGCCGCCGCGACAGGTTGGTTGCCAATGAGCGGTAAAATCGTGAGCCAAGATGGGGAAACAATTCGAATAGGCTCTGCAGAGTGGGACGATCGAGATGATAGGCCTCCAGGTCCCCCACGGCAACTACGCTGGCGCTAGCCGGGGCATCCTCAAGAAACGACATCTCTCCGCAAATTTCGCCGGGACCAATGGTTCGAGCCGCAGGCTGGGATGGGATTTGCACTTTGGCATTTCCCTTGAGCAAGAGATAAATCCCATTTGCGCGACCGCCACGCTGCACTAGAATCTCGCCTTTTTTGAAATGCGTTCGGCTCGCTTTGTCCGCCACTAATGCCCAGTCGTTCGCGGTTAAATAAACAAGCCCTTGCTTGCATGACGATAGAACGGAGAGTTCCTGCTCGGTAGCGTTCCCCATGAGTATTTTGACCCGATGCCGCACAATACTCGTCGGCGACCAAAACAGATAGAAGAAACAACAGGGCTGCTCAAGACTAGCAGAAAATGATTGTCGGTGAAGGCTCTAAGGCTGGGCCGACGCACCGAAGTACCCGGTAGCCTTTAGCCCTTGCCTTTATCTTCGGCTGACTGCCGCTCGAAGTGGAAGGCAACTCCCAAGGCGAGAATCAGAGCCGCCAACCCAAACAGAGTGATGCCCGGTACGGCATCGGGTTCCATGATGATGGCCTTCCGCGCCATTGCGATGAGTGCAACTTCGAGCACAACGCGTACGTGAATGACATCTTTTTTCAGATACGCTCTCATGGTCTCGAGCAGTTCAACTCCAATCAGCACGAGGAGGAAATATCCAAATACATCGAGCAGGCTCTGCACGGAAATAAGAAATCGCGGTGTCTTCCAGATTTCCTCTCCGATGAGGACGCCCAGATGTGCTGTAGAGAGAAGGACGATCACGACCAGCATTGCAGCCAGCACCCAGACCGTGATGCGCTGAATTTTTGCGAGTAGCCGTTCCAAAGAAAATCCCCCCTACGGCAGTTTAAATATCTTTATCGCAATCTCAAAGATACAAACTGTCGAAAGGGGGGCAGAGTGAGTGGCTCGAATCAAATGGGAGGTCAACTGATTCTTCACTACGTCACTCCGAACATTGACGTCGCTGTCCTGGAGCCGGTTGCCGGAAAATCCGCCATGCCCCGTCAACGATGCATGCACATTGCGCGCTGTCGGAGCCGTCGATTTCCCCCAGAGCTCGCGATAACCGAGCCCAGGTCGCGCACGTCACATTAATCGTTCTCGTATATCAAGCGCTTCCAGAACAGTACCGGTTACCTCCGCGATCTCAATTGGGTTTGCAAAGCCGCAGAGCGGGACCGCGCTGGAGAGAATTTCCGTAAGTTCGGCCTTGGGCAATTCGCTCAGCGGACCCGCCGATCTCTGGATCAGCCGCAGCACCAGTAACAACCTGGCGACCCTGGGATCTTCGATCGTTGGTGCTGAATCGGTATCGTTCACGGCCAATGTGTTGTAGGGGAACGTGTATTGGAAAAAGATGTAATCAGTTTTGCTCATCGTACCCGCCTCTCGAAATATTTTTTGGTCCAGCGTTCCGGGGGTATCGGCGTGCTGGCATCCGCTTTCCTGCAACGTGCGGCAAGAGAATCGTTAACCCGCTTTTTCATTCTGGTCCCGCCAGTTTTCAAGCCACCGGGAGAAGAATCGCGGAAGATCGCTTTCTGTTGCCGGCCATGGATCCTCGCTTCCCGAGGACCAACCTGCATCCCAAGGAGGGACCTCCAGGGGCCGCCTTCCACTCCATTCGTGATTCTGCGCAACAAACC
>Ga0307474_10001957_pt1 | contig 14829 bp, 14 predicted proteins | sample atmos_gasesECM1C_2_FD_203312 | JGI IMG/M metagenome (GOLD analysis project Ga0307474, IMG submission 203312) | Hardwood forest soil microbial communities from Morgan-Monroe State Forest, Indiana, United States - atmos_gasesECM1C_05 | ecosystem: Environmental > Terrestrial > Soil > Temperate... | reverse complement strand
GTCCCGGGACCGCCGCCGCGCACATCCACGGCCGCCGCCCATCCGCTCTCGCATAACAAGGCCGTGACGCCGGTACGGACCGCTTCATTGGTGGCGTGGCCGACCTTGAGGCCCGCGACATCGGTAATGAGATTCTTAGGTCCCGGGCGAAACACGATCACCTAGCGTCGTTGTGCGGCGATGACCGCCAGCCCCTGCAACACCAGATCCGGCACGATCTCGCCATGCGTGCGCATCGTTCCTGCGATCATGCTGGCATCGCCGCCCGTGATGAATAATTTGGGCGCGGAACCGGTGGTTGTCTCGACCACCTCGCAGGTGCGATCCGCCATCCCCGCAAGCGCGAACACCGCTCCCCGCGACACGGCGGCGATGGTGTTATTCGCCAGCACGCCGGCAAGCGAGGGCGTGCTATTGAAGGCGGCCTTGGCGATGTCGCTGGTATTGCTCATCAGTACCTCGCGCATCATATGGATGCCGGGCGCGATCATGCCGCCAAGGTGCTGGCCATTCGCATCCACGGCATCGACTTTGACGGCGGTGCCCGCGTCCACCACGCAAAGCGCGCCGTGAGCCCGGGTCCATGCGCCGATCAGGGCCAGCCAACGGTCAGCACCTAACAGCGACGGGTCAAGATAACCGCTGGTCAGTCCGTCAAACTCTCGCGTGGCCGTGACGAACTCAATATCGACGCGAAAGCGTTTCTTGGTCAGCTTGGCGAGCGTCTTTGCCATGACCGGCCCGGCGACGTTCGAGACCAATACCCGGCTGGGTTTTTGACCCGATTCGAACAGCGTGGTGGTCCAAATGCCCGGCTTGGCATCGCGGTGGACCACGGCCTGCTGGTCGGACAGTCCGGTGCTCGTGAGCCAGGCCCATTTGAGGCGCGTATTCCCGACATCGATGACCAAAATCATTCGGAATTCTTTACCTTAATATCGTCATGCACGCCTAGGCGCGCAGGATAGCATCGTCGACGGCGAAAGGGTTTTGGACAGGCTCCCGGCGAGAATCTTGGCCGGTTAGCCGCTAAACTTGAGCCCGGCATGCCGCCAGTGAGGACTTATGGCCGATTTGAAGCAGGCGATCAGGGACGTGCCGGATTTTCCGCGCGCGGGAATCTTGTTCCGAGATATTGCGCCCTTGCTGCGCGAGCACTTCGAGGCGACGGTGGATGCGCTGGATGCACTGCTGAGCGCACAAGAATGGGGTGAGGTCGACGCCTTGGCGGGAATTGAGTCGCGCGGATTCATCTTGGGTGCAGCGCTGGCGCATCGCCGGCGGAAGGGATTTGTCCTGGTCCGCAAGCAGGGTAAGTTGCCCCCGCCGGTGGTGGATGTGGCCTATGATCTTGAATACGGCTCGGGTGTGTTGGAGATGCAAAAAGGCCGCGGCAACCTGGTGCTCATCGATGACGTCTTGGCGACCGGGGGCACCTTGCGGGCTGCCGCCGACTTATGCGATCGCGCCGGCTACCAGCTCAAGGCGCTCCTTACCTTGATCGATCTGCGCATCGTGCCGGACTTCTCCTGGCGGGATTTGCGGTTGCGCGCCTCCATCATTTACTAGCGCTGATGGCCACGTCTGAATTGTCGGGCATCATCGTCGTGATCGCGCTCCGCGTGGAGTCCTCGGGTGTGTTCGAGGCGGCCGGCGTGCCGGTGCTGTATTGCGGAGTGGGCAAGGTCAACGCAGCCATTGCGCTCACCAAGGAGTTGTCCCGCTATGCGCATCAGGGAGAGGAGATGCCGTTGGTCGTGAATTTTGGTTCCGCGGGGAGCCGGTGCTTTGCGCCCGGCACGCTGGTGGCGTGTCAGGAATTCGTACAGCGCGATATGGATGTCAGTGGTCTGGGCTTCGCGCTGGGGGTCACGCCATACGATGAGGCACCCCCCTCACTGCTGTTCGATCCGGTGTTTACTGACTTGCCCGCCGCAGTCTGCGGCAGCGGAGACTCGTTCGCGACGGCGGACATCGAAGTCGATTGTGCGGTGATCGACATGGAGGCGTATGCGTTGGCCAAAGTGTGCTGGCACGAAAACGCAAGATTTGCCTGCGCAAAATATGTGACCGACGGCGCGGATCACACGGCCGCAGATGATTGGCAGCGCAACGTGCACGTCGCGGCGGAGGAGTTTCTGGAATTGTACCGGGGTCTCTTAAATTCGGGTGTCCAATGAAGTATTGCCTGCCGCTGTCCTGCGCATTGCTGCTCATTTGCTCGCAGGCCGTGGCCGCGAGCGATCCAAGCGCGCCGATGGTGCTGCTCATATCGGTCGACGGGATGAAGCCGGAAGCCGTGATCGATGCGCAGAGCCACGGTCTCAAAGTGCCGAACCTGCGGGCCTTCATGGCGGATGGCGCCTATTCCTCAGGCGTTCGCGGCGTCCTGCCGACCCTGACCTATCCCAGCCATACCACACTATTGACGGGTGCCTCGCCGGCGAAGCACGGCATATTCGACAATACGACCTTCGATCCCAAGCTGCTCAATCAACGGGGTTGGTACTGGTATGCCGAAGATATCAAGGTGCCGACGCTTTGGGACGCCGCCGCGGCGGCGAACCTCAAGACGGCCAATATCTATTGGCCGGTGAGTGTGGGGGCGAGGATTACCTACAATTTGCCGCAAATCTGGCGCGCCGGCACGGACGACGATCTCAAGCTGCAGCGCGCCTTGAGCACCCACGGGTTGGAGCAGGAACTGTCAGCTGCACTCGGCCGCTACCCCGGCGGAATGGAGGAAACAGTCGCGGAAGACGAAATCCGCGCGCGCTTCGCAATTCGCTTGCTGGAGAAAAAACACCCGGCGTTCTTCACCGTTTACTTGACCGGATTGGACACGGAAGAGCATGCGTCCGGTCCGTTCAGCCCGAAATCGAACCAAACGCTGGAACGCTTGGATGCCATCGTCGGATCGCTGCGGGCCACCGCTGAAAAAGCGGCGCCGGGTCGCGCGACGGTTTGCGTCGTGTCCGACCATGGGTTTGCCGCGATCGAGCACGACGTGAATCTCTACGCCGCCTTTCGCGAAGCAGCACTCTTCAGCGTCGATAAGGACAACAAGGTGACGGATTGGAAGGCCATGCTTTGGCCGGCCGGTGGCAGCGCCGCGGTGGTGCTCGCCGATCCGAAGGATGAACCGGTTCGAGCCCGCGTGAAGGCCCTGCTCGACGAGCTTGCGAGCGAGCCGGCCAATGGAATCGATCGAATCTGGTCGCAGGACGAAGTGCGTCAGGGACGCGGCTTCCCGAATGCAGCGTTCTTGGTTTCGTTCAAGATCGGCTATGAAATGGCATACAACCTTTCAATGCCGCTCATTACGCCGCCCAGCAATCTTGGCATGCACGGCTATGTGCCCGAGCGCGCCGAAATGCGCTCTTCCTTCTTCATCGTTGGGCCGCATATATCCAAAGGAAAATCCGTGGGCGAAATCGACATGCGGCAAATTGCGCCGACGCTGGCGGAAGTTCTGCACCTACATCTTGCCGGCGCCGAATTGGGGCCGTTGTCGCTGCAATGATCCTGCGCCTAAGCCAGGACGGCACCGGCTTAGACTCTCACTGACCCAGTGCTAAGTTCAGGACCGCTGCCAGGCGAACCGCGGCTTTGCTTAGCTGAGTGGCCGCGTCTTTTTCGGCTTGGGCGCGGTATGCCGATGTCAGATCGACCGATCCGCCGCTCTGGCAGGTTGGCGTCGAGGCAAGCGCATACACGTCACGCCGGCCGATTTCAAACGTGTCCATCGCCCAGCTTTGCGGCGAGCCCTGCGTCCAATCCTTGATGTCGCCGGTGCTGAGGCGCGCGTCGAGTTGGTCGGCGATTTGCGCGGCCGATTGCCCCAAGGCGTTGACGACGCTGACATCCCAATAGGCATGCAGATTATTCTGCGCACCCAAGGGCGGTGCGAGGGAGATGCAGTTGCCACCGCGGTCATGGTGATCGGCGGCATGCAGCGGCTGGTGCAGATCGCCCACGAAATGAATCAGAAACTTCAGCGCCAGCAGCCGTTCCGGGGCCGGCGTGGACGGGTTTTTGAGCTCAGCGGAAAATTCCTCGATTTTGTTCACCACGCAATCCTGCGCGGGACCTTGGCTCGCCCATTGCCCAGATGGCACGGTCGGAAATCCAAAACAGGCCTCTTTGAGATCCGGCTGGTCGATCTCGATGTCCACAAAATGCCAGGCGGCGGTCTCGCGATGCGTGTTGCGGTATTTGTCTGCCCAAGTTGCCCGGCTCGCAAAATCGCCGGCGGTCAGCGTGTCGGCATCGCTCGCCAGCAGAGCGTCCAATGCCGTTCTGGCCGTAGGCGATAGGTGCCGATAGGCGATCAGGGCGGTGACTTCATGGCCGAGATCGCCCCAGGCGAATGCTTGCGGGCAGAACATCGCCGCGAGTACTGCGGCCAAAGCGAGGAGGGACTTTCTCAAGCGGTTAAGTGAGATCGGTCAACTGTCTGAAGAGAATGACCCGGGCTTTCTCCCAGTCACGCTGCACGGTCTTTTTCGAGGTGCCACGCTGTGCGGCGATATCTTCGAAGGTATAACCGCAGAAGTACTTCAGATCCACCACCTCGGCGAGCCGCGCATCGTGGGTGGCGAGTTCATCCAGCGCCTCGGAGAGGCGGGTGAGGGCGGCTTCGTCGCCATCGGGTGCGCCCAACTCCGTCGGCAATTGCGTGATGTGGAAAGCGGCACCGCGCTTCAAGGCGCGCCGCTCGCGCACCAAATCAATGATCAGGCCTCGCATGACTCGGGCCGCATACCCAATGAATCGCTCGCGATCGGGGAACACCGCATCTTTGCCCGACATGTCGAGGTAGGCTTCGTGCAGCAATGTGGTCGGGCTGATTGGCGCCCCAGCGCTACGGCGCAGCTGCTTTTCCGCAAGCTGCCGCAAATCGCCGTACAAAGCGGCGAACCGCAAGCCGTTAGGCGTATCGGCGTCGATTGGATACTCGGGCCGTGCGGGCGACTCCTCAGAACTCATCCCTTTTCTCCTCGGGACCCACTTCGAAGGATGCCGAAATGGGCCGGCGCTGGCAAATGGCGCTCGGCAGCCATTTAACATTTGCTTTGCGCGGCACTTTTGGCGGCGTGCTCGCGACTATACTGGTAAAGGCCCAGCCTCGCCCGCCTGGCGGACGCGTTCATATCGTGCTACCGGCGCTGCGTCATCCGTGTTGCTTAGCAGCGCGTCAGGGGCGCATCATTTTCGGCTCGGGCGGGTTTCTTCAATCAGGAGCGGTTCATGTCGGTATCGAGTGGTGCAGCGGCCATAAGCTTAAGTAAGCAGACAGATCATGCCGCGCTGGCGTTTCTTTACGAACACCCGCAGTGGTTCGCGGCGATATTCGCGGAGTTGGAGCGGCGCAAGGTTCCCTTCGAGAAGATCTTCATACCCGATCATTTTTACGAGGTGGGAGCGCAGAAGCCTGCCTTCAAAGTGTTGTTCAATCGCATGAGCCCTTCGGCGAACAGCCGCCAGCACGGGTCGGGGATCTTCCACACATTGGCTTATCTTGAGCACCTTGAGCTGCAAGGCGTGCGCGTCCTCAACGGCGCAAAGGCATTTCGCTATGAAATATCCAAGGCGGCTCAGGCTTCATTATTGAAATCGCTGGGCTTGAGATTCCTGCCCTCGCGCATCATCCATTCTCCGCACCAGGCGCCCGCGGCGGCGGAAGGATTGCGCTATCCCATCATCGTCAAGGCCAACACCGGCGGCAGCGGCAAGGGAATCACACGCTTCAACACCAAGGCCGAATTGGCTGCAGCGGCCGCGGCAGGACAACTGGATCTAGGCAATGACAGCGTCGCGCTCGTGCAGGAATTCATTCCGGCGCGCGGCGGCTTCATCACCCGCGTGGAGACCTTGGGCGGCAAGTACCTCTACGCCATCAAGGTGCACCTGACCGGCGAGACATTTGACTTGTGCCCGGCAGACATCTGCCAGACATCCACCGGACAAAGCCTGGAAAACGCCTGTGTGGTCGAGGCGTCCAAGGCCGGGCTCAAAGTCGAAGGTTATCAGGCGCCGGCCAAAGTAACCTCGGACATCGAGCGTATCGTGCGCGCCGCCGGCATCGACGTCGGTGGAATCGAATACATCGTCGATGATCGAGACGGCAACATTTACTACTACGACATCAATGCGCTGTCGAATTTCGTGGCGGATGCGCCGCGGGTCATCGGTTTCAACCCGGTCGAAAATCTCGCCGATTATCTGCAGGATGAGGTGCAACGTGCCGGGTAAAAAGGGAATTCGCTACGGCTACTGGATGCCTGTGTTCGGCGGCTGGCTGCGCAATGTGGATGATGAGCACATGCAAGCCACCTGGGAATACACCAGCAAACTCGCGCGGCGCAGCGAGCAGATCGGATTCGATCTCTCGCTGATCGCGGAGCTCAACATGAACGACATCAAGGGCATCGACGCGCCAAGTCTCGATGCCTGGTCGACCTCCGCGGCCCTGGCCGCGGTTACGAATACGCTCGAATTGATGGTGGCCGTAAGGCCGACGTTTCATTTGCCGGCTCTTTTTGCCAAACAGGCGGCGAATATCGATCGCATCAGCAACGGCCGTCTCGCGCTCAATGTGGTTTCTTCGTGGTGGGAGCAGGAGGCAAAGATGTATGGCGTCGATTTCGAGCGCCACGATGACCGCTATGGCCGAACTTCGGAATGGCTCGATGTCGTCAATGGCGCCTGGTCGCAGCCGAGCTTCAATCACGCCGGCAAGTACTACCGCACCGAAAACACCGTACTCGAACCGAAACCCGTGCGCTCGCCGCGGCCGCCGATCTATGCCGGCGGCGAGTCGGAGGCCGCGAAAAACCTCATCGCGCAAAAGTGCGATGCCTATGTCATGCACGGCGATTCGCCCGAGCACGTGGCGGCCAAGATTGCCGACATGAGCGCGCGGCGCGAAAAATTCGGGCTGGGGCGCATGCAGTTCGGCGTCGCCGGTTATGCCTTCACGCGCAAATCCGACAGTGATGTGGCCAAGGAGGTGGAACGCATTACCGACGTAAAGCAAAATGCCAAGGGCTACGCGAATTACCAGCAATGGCTGCAGGGCACGCAGCTCGAACAAAAGATGTCGATTCAAGAATATTCCGTGTCGAACCGCGGCTTGCGCTCGGGTCTGGTCGGTACTCCTGCGCAGGTGCAGGATCAGATCGGCAAGTTCGAAGAGGTGGGCGTCGATCTTCTGTTGCTGCAATTCAGCCCGCAATTGGAAGAAATGGAAATATTCAGCGACAGCGTCATCCGCTAGGCAGGAGCCTGTCTGACCATTCCGAGGATCAGCGTTGGCACCGCAAATCCTTAGTCGGCCGTTGGCGCTTCGCTGCGGCGCATTTGGCGACATGGTGCTGCTGACGGCGCTGATTCGAGTGCTCCACGCGGAATTTCGCGCCCCCGTCGATATCGTGACCTCCGGATCCTGGAGCGAGCCGCTGCTGCGCGGACAGCCGGGGGTGGGGGACATTTTCAGCTTGCGCAGCCGCAAAACGCCGTACTGGATGAGCATCGATCAGCAGCGGGTCGTGCGGCAATTGCGCGCCCGCGGCGCAGGACCGACCTGGTTCTGCGACGGCGATGCGGCGGCACGGCCCATTCTCGAGCGCGCCGGGGTCCCGGAGAATTTGATCGTGGATGTCAAAGATCACCCGTTGTTGCCCGGCGAACATGCAACTCAGCAATGGCGGCGGCTGGCTCAGATCATGCCGAGCGCGGTAACGCCTTCCGGTGCCGGCATCGAGGCCGTGCTTCCCGGTTGTTATCTGGAGGTAACCCAGGTTCAACGCGCAGAACTCGCCGCATGGCTCAAGACACGCGGTCTTGCCGATCAACCGTTGATTCTCATGCAAGTCGGCAACAAGCGCACGATGCGGCGCGGTCCGCGTCGGCTCGCCGTAAACAACAAATATTGGCCCAATGAGCGCTGGGCGCAGGTGCTGCGGTTCCTGCGCCGGCAGCATCCGCGGCACGCACTGGTGTTGTTGGGCACCGGCCCTGAATTTCGGCTCAATCAGGAACTCGCGTCGCTGGCTGGAATCAGCGGATTGCACAACGTCGCCGATGACCTGCCGATTCCGCGTCTCGTGTCGCTATTGGATCGAGCAGACGGTCTCGTGACCGTTGACTCCGGTCCGGCGCACGCCGCAGCGGCGGTCGGCTGTCCACAGGTCGTGCTGTTTGGGAAGGCATTGCCATCCCTGTATAGGCCATGGGGTACGGCAGGCGCCGACGTGCGCCTGCTCACCGGAGAAATCGACGGTGAGCCCAACATGCTGGGCATCGAAGCGGGCAGCGTGATCGCCGCGTGGTCCGCGCTCAAATTGCGCGGCACTTAGCGCGGGGAGATCAGCCGGGAGGCTTGGGTGGGGTGCCCGCCGGTGCGCGCAGCATATCCTGCGTCACGAGCACCACACCGCGTTTGGTAATGAAGAAACGCTGTGCGTCCACGGCGGGATCCTGGCCAATTTGCAGGCCGTCCGGAATCATGCAGCCTTCATCGAGGATGCAGCGCGTGATCTTGCAATGCCGGCCGACCGTCACGCCCGGCAACAACACCGAACTCTCGATCACGCTGGCTTCCTCGATGCGCACATCGTTCGACAGCAGCGATTGCCTCACAAGGGCGCCCGAGATGATGCAACCGCCGGCAACCATCGAGTTCACGGCCATGCCGCGCCTGCCCTCCTCGTCCAGGACGAATTTCGCGGGCGGCTGCTGTGCTTGGTAAGTCCAGATGGGCCATTGATGATCGTAGATATTCAATTCTGGATTCAGCGCCACCAACTCCATGTTCGCCTCGTACAAGGCATCAACGTTGCCCACATCGCGCCAGTAATTCTGTGCCCGGGTTTCGACGTCATGAAACGGGTAGGCGAAAACCCGCATGCGTGCAATCGCGGGAGGAATGATGTTGCGGCCGAAATCATGATTGGTCGTTTCGTTGGCTGCGTCCTCGGTCAGCAGTTTCTCCAAGCGGTCCATGGCAATGACGTAAATTCCCATGGAGGCGCGCGCAAACTTCTCGTGACCGATGATCGGGTCCGGATTCTGCGGCTTCTCCGCGAATTTGAGCACCCTGTTGGTATCGTCGGTGGTCATGATGCCGAATTCATTGGCGCGTTCTATGGGTACGTCCACCACGCCTACGGTGACATCCGCTTCGCATGTCTCGTGGTAGGCGATCATCGGGCCGTAATCCATTTTATAAATATGATCGCCGGCCAAAATCAACACATGCGTTGGATTATGCGAGCGAATGAAATCCAAATTCTGGTACACCGAATCCGCGGTGCCGCGATACCAGTGCTGGCCGATCTGTTGCTGGGCGGGGATCAATTCCACGAACTCGCCGAGCTCGCCGCGCAGATAGCTCCAGCCGCGCTGAATGTGCTGGATCAGTGATTGCGATTTGTACTGCGTCAGCACCGCGATTTGGCGGATGCCGGAATTGACGCAATTCGAAAGAACGAAATCGATGATGCGGAACTTTCCGCCGAAGGGCGTAGCTGGTTTGCAGCGATGCTGCGTGAGAGCCTTGAGGCGTTCGCCACGGCCTCCCGCCATGATTACCGCGAGAGTTCCGCTGGTCAAACGGCTGACGTAACGTCCGGTGTTGTTGCGGGCAGCGTGTCGCATTTAGCGAAGCCTGACACACTCAGACGGCGCCTGCACCAGGTTTCTCTTAGGGCGTTGGCGGCGTTTGTTAGACTCCGAATCATGACGCCGTTGAAGCTGTGTATTTTGAGTTCGGAGATCGTGCCGTACGCGAAAACCGGCGGTTTGGCGGATGTCGCCGGCGCGTTGGTGCGCAATTTGGGCGCCATCGGGCACACGGTTCGCGCCTTCATGCCGCTCTATCCCATCGTCCGCACCGACCATCCGTCCCTAAAGCCGGTGCGCGGTGCCCAGCGCGTGTCGCTCATCATCGGTGATACCGAATATTGGTTTTCGCTGCTGACCGAGACCTACCCGAACAGCGGCGTCCCAATGTATTTCATTGATTGCCCGACGCTGTTTGACCGCGGCGCCTTGTATACCACCGATGCCGATGAGCATCGGCGCTTCTTGCTGTTTATCCGAGCGACGCTCGAGAGCTGCCGGCGCCTGGGATTCGGTCCAGATATATTTCACTGCAATGACTGGCATACGGCATTTTTGCCGCTGTACCTGAAGACGCTCTATCGCGGCGACCCGTTGCTGGTGCGGGCCAAGTCGCTCTTGACGATTCATAACATAGGCTATCAGGGCATCATGCCGAGTGCGGCGGCGGGGGATCTGGGCTTGGGCGCGGCATGGTCCATGCTGGATCAGGCCGACATCGCGCGCGGCGTCATCAACCCGCTCAAGACGGGAGTCAAGTATGCGGACGGCGTCAGCACCGTCAGCCCGACCTATGCGCGCGAAATTTGCGATGCACCTCTGGGCATGGGTTTGCAGGACGTTTTGCGTGAGCGTGCCGATCGGGTTACGGGAATATTGAATGGCGTCGACTATCAGGAATGGGACCCCCGCTACGACCCGCACCTGAGTGCGCACTTTGCGCCGCAGGATTTGCGCGGCAAGCTCATCAACAAGGAAATGCTGATTGCGACACTCCAACTGAAGCTCTCGACCACACAGCCCCTGATCGGCATGGTGACACGGCTGGCGGAGCAGAAGGGGATCGACTTGTTGTTTGATTCTCTTCCAAGCCTGCTTCAGGCGCGCGATTTCGGACTGGTCGTGCTCGGCAGCGGGGATGCGAACTATGCCGAATTCTTCGCGAGCCTGGCGCAGCGCTTTCCCGACCGCGTGAGCTACCGCTCGGGGTTCGATGAGCCGCTTGCGCATTTGATCGAAGCCGGCAGCGATATTTTCCTGATGCCCTCGCGGTACGAGCCGTGCGGCCTGAATCAAATGTACAGTCTGCGCTACGGCACCATTCCCATTGTGCGCAATACCGGGGGCCTCGCGGATTCAGTGCAGCATTTCGATCCGAGCACGGGCCGGGGCACCGGCTGCGTGTTCAACGACTACGACGCACCCGCCGTGCGCTGGGCGGTCAACACCGTCCTCGACTGGTACGCCGATCCGCGTTGCTGGTTGCCGCTGATGCAAAATGCCATGGCCAAAGATTTCTCGTGGACTCGACAGATCAAAGAATACGATTCCTTGTACCGCAGCCTGGCTAGCGCCTGAACCGAAGCAGCGCGTAGCGTCGCCCGTAGGGCACGGAGTAAGTTTCGATCGGCTGTAGGTTCGCCGCTTCGATCCAAGCCGGCAGAGTAGGTTCCTGCGGCCTCGCGCGCCACGGCAACCCCGGCGCAAGCTTCGGAAGCTGCACCAGGAAAAGGCTGTCGGGCGCCGCCGCAGCGGCGGCGGAGCGCACGCGTTCGATGTCGGCGGCATCCAAAGGTCCCGAGATACTGCCGACGGCGGTGCGTGCGTACATGTCGATGACAGCGCGGGTCGTCTCGTCGGGGGCAAGCAATATCAGCGGTCTTCCGGCGGCGCCGCGCTCGACTGAGCGGCCGATCTTCGCAAGGTCCTGCCAGGTGTCTACTTGGTGATAAAGCTGTGAAGCAGGTCCTATGAGCAGCGCGCAGTAGCCAAGGAGCAGGGCCCACTGAGAATATACGACGTGGTCGCCGGCAGCGGCCCATGCGCGGGCGGAAAAAAAAGCCGCGGCGAGCAATCCCAGGCCTGCGATCGCAACAAAGGTCCAGTGCCGTGAAATGCCGCTCGAAGAATCGGCCCCGACCAGAATCAACGCGGCGGCACATACCACGACGCCAAGCAGCAGCAGCGCCGCCGTGGCGCGCAGCGCACGAACGTCCCAACGATCGGGACCCGGCAGGATCTCGCGGGCCCACCATGCGATGAGCAGCGCGACTCCGGGCAGCGCCGGCGCGAAGTAAATATTGCGCGCCGTTGCCGCCAGGGACAGCAGGACGAGCGGCGGCACCGAGGCGGCAATGGCGAAACGCACCGCGCGATTGTCGTGCCGCGAGCTCTGCCGCTGCCGCCAGGCGCGCCGCGCCGCGGCGATGACGAGCAAAGTCCACGGAAACAAATACACGGGCAGCTCGATCAGGTATTTGCCGGGCGAATTTCGATGCGCGGCCGCGTATTGCAAATCCGCTGGTGCATCGACTGTTGCGAAGCGGCCGACCAGATTGTTCCAAAAGAATGTCTTCAAGTGTTGCGGTCCGTCATCGCCGCGGTACACGAACCAGACCCAGGGAAGAATGATCGCCGCTTGAAGCAGCAAGCCTGCATACAATTCCCAGCGAAGCAGCTCCCGCCAGCGTCTCTCCCAGATGCTCAAGGTCAGAATCGCCATGGCCGGCACCATCCAGGCGACCGCGCTCTTGGACAGAAATCCCACTGCCAACGCCGCATGCATCAAAAGATAGCCACGCAGTCGCTCCTTGCCGGTGGTTGCATAGAAGCCGACATAGGCGCCGAGCAGTGCGACCGAGACACTCGCAAGCAGCGGCGCGTCGGTCGCCAGCCAAATGGCGACTTGGTACGACAGCAGGAAAGTGCTCATGCATGCCGCAGCCACGAGGCCCGCGAATCGGCCGGCGCTGCGGGAGGCGAGCAAGCCGACGCCCAGTGCCGTGATCAGCGCGTAGAGCAAATTGGGCAGCCGCGCGATCCATGCCTGCTCACCCAGGAGCCCGATGGGCACGGCCGCAAGCCAATAAGTCAAAGGCGGCTTCTCACAGAACGGCTCGCCCGCCAACAGGGGAACCGCTTTGTCGGCCTGCCAGCTCATGCGCCAGGCGATGTCCGCTTCACGCGGCTCGTCCGGGGTCCAATAGCCGCGGCCGAACATGCCAATGCACCATGCCATGAGCAGCGCGAGCCCGAGCCACACGATCATCGCCGCAGGTTTTTGCGAACGTCCGAAGCGCATTTGCTGACTATACTTTATGCGAACCCTTGCCTGGATGATGCGCACCCTGCAAAGTAGGAGATCCGTAGGATTCAGGGTGGCTCGTGATCAAAGAGTTCTGTGATTGGCTGTCGGGTACGAATGTCAGCGTCGCGTTTCAATCGGCCAACTGGTTTGTCCCCACTGTGCAGACCGTCCACATCATCTCGATCGCAATTCTCCTGACTTCCGTTTACGTCGTGAGTTTCAGGCTCATCGGACTCACGCGGCGCGGGCAACCGCTTGCAACTCTGGTTGCCAAATCGACGCCTTGGGTCTGGATAACCCTGTGCGTGCTGCTGGGCACGGGCATTCTCCTCACCATCACCGAGCCTGCACGCGAGCTGCTCAATTGGGCTTTTCGCGTGAAAATGTTGATGGTCGTGGCACTTGCCGGAATTTTGCTGGTGGTGCAAGTTCGCTTGCGGCGCAGTCCGGAGTACTGGACGGAATCCAGGACGCGGCGGCTCGCAGCACGCGCCATCGGAATCGCCGCAGTGATCATCGGCGCAGGTATTGTGACTGCCGGGCGCTGGATCGCGTATGTCTGATCGCTATCCCGTGACGCGCTAAGCGATGACTCTGGAACAAGCCCTGACGCGGCTGCAGGATCTGCCCTTGCCAACGCAGATTCGCGAGTCTGACTGGATGTTTCCCACCATCGAGACCGTGCATGTCTTCGCGCTGGTGTTGGTTGTCGGTACGATCATGACCGTCGATCTGCGGCTCTTAGGGTTCGCCAATAAGGAACGCCCCTTCAGCCAGGTCGCTTCCGAGATGCTGCCCTGGACTTGGGCGGCTTTCGCCGTTGCTGCGCTTGCCGGCATGCTGATGTTTTCATCCAAGGCGCTTACTTACTACAGCAACATTCCATTCCGCTTGAAAATGGCCTGCTTGCTGTTGGCCGGCATCAACATGGTGATGTTTCATTGGTTGGGCACGCGCCACCTCGAAGCCTGGGATCGCGGTCGCCCGCCCCGTGCGGCCAAACTTGCCGGCGGTGCGTCCTTGCTGCTGTGGACCACCATTGTCGCGGCGGGACGTTGGATCGGATTCACGACTTGACGCCCAGCAGCCGACGGTAGCCGAGATACGCACCGGTTGCGCATAGCACCGTCACCCCCGACATCAACAGCAGCATGATCAGGTCCCATTGGGGGCGGGCTCGTAGGCCGGCGGCGAAATCCAGACGGTGCAAGCCTTCGTGCAACCACCGATAGGCGCGGCTACCTGCGTCCAGTTTTGCCACCAGCATGCCGGACACGGAATCCAAGTAGTAGCGCGTACCCGATGCCAGGACCAACCGATACACCGGCAGCGCGGCGAGTTCTCGGTGGTGACTGAAATAATAGCCATCCTCTTGCGTCAGCAGTTCAGGCACGCTGGGCGTTGCGCCGCTGTCCAGGGCATGGGCCAGGAATTTCAATTCCGCGCCGCTCAAGGGTGCCGGGGCGCCGCGCTCGTTGAGCCGCAGACGCTCGCCACTGGCGCGGCTGGCGACAAAATAGAGTTCGTCGTTGAGGGGCGCCGCTTTCAGCGATACGACCGCTGGATGAGCGCCCACAAGATTTTGCAGCACGACGCCGAGGTCTGCTGCCGAGGACCCCGGCGCACCCTCAATTGCCGTGCTCTCGGCTTGTGCGCCGGCGCTCTGCAACCACCCCCAGGGATTCATGGAGAGGAGCCCGCTGAGCACCCAGGTCAGCGCGAAGACGCCGAAAACCAGTCCCGCGATGTGGTGCCACAAATTGAATCCGACATAGGGCGACCAGCGCCCCGCAGGCCGTGCCAGAAGCTGGCGAATGCCGAGATAGATGCCGACGCCGGCGAGAAAGCAGCCGAGCAACGCAGTATAGATCACCACCTGGCTCCAAATTTTTGGATGC
>Ga0307474_10001955_pt1 | contig 14830 bp, 10 predicted proteins | sample atmos_gasesECM1C_2_FD_203312 | JGI IMG/M metagenome (GOLD analysis project Ga0307474, IMG submission 203312) | Hardwood forest soil microbial communities from Morgan-Monroe State Forest, Indiana, United States - atmos_gasesECM1C_05 | ecosystem: Environmental > Terrestrial > Soil > Temperate... | reverse complement strand
AAAGTCACGCCTAACTCTTTGGCCAAATCCATCGCCAAGCTCACATCCTTATACATCAGCCGCAGCGGAAAGCTAGGAACATACTCTCCTTTCAATAGGTTAGGAGCCTTCACGTCCAAAACCCCCGACCGCGCCATGCTCGACTGCATCACCTCGACCAGCCCTTCGCCCTTCAGCCCAGCCGCTGTCACCAGTGCCAGCGCCTCCGCCAGCGCCTCCACCTGCAGCGCTAGAATCGAGTTCATCGCCAGTTTGATCGTCTGCCCCGCCCCATTCGGCCCGAGCAAAAACCACTTCTTCCCCATCACCCCAATTACAGGCTCCGCTGCCTTCAGCGTCTGCGCTTCGCCCCCGACCATAAACACAAGCTCGCCCTTTTTCGCGCCCCAATCTCCGCCAGTCACCGGCGCGTCTAAGAACATCACGCCCTTGGCCGAGCAAGCCGCCGCAATCCTCCGCGCCAGATCCGGCGACACCGTGCTCGAATCGATATAAATCGCGCCCGGCTTGAGCGCCGCCAGCGCCGCATCCGCCGCGCTTACCATGCCACCGTCGCCGCTCTTGCCCCACAGCACTTCTTCCAAGGCCGGCGGATCACTCACCATCGTGATCAACACGTCCGCGCCGCTCGCCGCTTGTTTCGGTGACTTCGCCAGCTTCGCCCCCGCTGCCACCAATTCGTCCGCTCGCGACGCCGTGCGATTCCACACCGTCACCGCATGTCCCGCCTTCAACAAATTCATCGCCATCGGCCGCCCCATCAGACCCAGGCCGATGAACCCAATCCTCGCCTTTGCTCCGGAATCCACGACGCCTCCTCAGCAATCTTTTCCGGTTCGATTGTAGCCGAGGAACCCAGCGCCACGCCGCACCTTTGCAAAAATCGCGAACGCAGAATCACAAAATTTGCCAAATGGCGACGACCTTAAATTGTCTTTGGGACTGAAAACTTCAGTTCAGCGGAGTCCGCTTTCGCGAAGCCAGCGGTACTGGCGTTGCGCCCGGGGTCAGAGCCGTCTCCGGCTTTCCCGGTTCTTCCAGCCGCACGATATATTGATAGGGAATTTCCCACCGGAATTGCTTATTTTTGCCGTGCTGCTCCAGATGTTGTTCCAAAAATATCGATTTGCCGGAATCGGCGACGAACGTTCCGGAAGCGGGCAATAGGATGTCACCGGCGCGGTAATGCACTTCGACCCAGCGCCCCAAAAAGGCGGAATATCGGGCCATGGCTGACTACAATTTTCCCGGCCCGTATAGGCTGGAGCAATGGTATTAAAGTACTGGCCGCGAGCTCGCGATCACGCATTTCCCCAATGTTTTCGTGGTTTTGCGATGTACTGGCTCGCGTCAACGCGCAGAAACACCGACGCGCAACCCAGCCGGGCTGCGCTGCAACAAATGCATCACCAGGTGAGATTTGGTTCTAGTTCGCCGTCGCCAAGGCCAGATAATCCGGCCGGTCGGAGACCAACTTGTGCCGAAACGCCTTCCGAATTTCGCCGCGATCCATCAAAAAAGCGCCCGGCATTCTCTGAATATCCCCGGCAGGCAATCCCAGAAAATGTCCGTGCGTCCACGCGAGCAGCATCCGCAAAATACTCTCGGAATTCAGATACTGCCGCAATTCCGCGCGAAGCAATCCGAACGCCTGATACAACGGCCCTTCCGGATCACTGAATCGCGGCACATCCAGCAAGCCATAGGGCTTGAAAAACCACTGCGCTTTTTCTTCCGTTCCCAGATGCACGAACGCCAGCCGGCTCCCGCGCGCTTCGATCACCTGCCGCTTCTTCGAGATTTCGTCCACCGCTTCGCGGCAAAAAGTGCAGCCGAAGTGTCGCAGGAATACCAGAAACAATGGCTTCGATGCGATTTCAGCCAGACTCTGCCCATCTTGCGACTTGTACGCCGCGAGCAAATCGGCATCGATTCGATTGGAGCGAAAAATGGCTGGCGAGAGTTCCGGCATGGCTGGAGCGACTGCGATCGAGTCTAACACATGCTTTCCGCCGGGCCCTCGTTGGCCCGTCCACCACCAACGTTCCGTTCGACGATTTGGATGCTGGCCGGTGAACGATAGTCGATTTGGCCACGATGTCAGCCGGCTGGCGCGTACTTCTTCACGTAATTTTTAACTCCGACTTTGCGCGCCGTATTCTCCGAACTCATATAGCGCACTTTGCCGAAAATCGGCCGCTCCGGACCCCACGGCCGATCGTATCGCCCCAAACACCAGAAAATTCCGCTGTAAGAATTCGGATCGCGCCCGTCCAAACTGTATTTGTTGTTCAGATGAATCAGCGCGCGCAGCGCATCTTTCGGCGTGCGCGACCACTCCAGGATTTTCTTTCCCCAAAGCATCCGCAAATAATTGTGAATGTGCCCTTCGCGCACCAACTGTAGCTGTGCCGCGTTCCAAAGTGGGTCATAAGTCCGCGCCGATTCCAGTTCATCGAGCGAATACAGAGGTTGCCGTTGGTCTCGGGCGTGCTCTCGCAGCGTTTTCTTCGCCCAATCGGGCTGTGAGTCATAATCGTCGTACGCGTCGCAATGCGAAGTGAAGTTGTAGCCGACTTCGCGCCATGTAATCAGCTGGTCCAGAAAGCCCTCTGCGTTCGCGCTCATATTCCACCAGCCGGCGCGGCCTCCGTGCGCCCGCACCGCCAGCTGTGCCGGCGTCCATTCTTCACGCTTCACGATCTCAGCAAGAATCTCGTGCACGGAAATGAACCCGAAATGCAGGTACGGCGACAGCCCGCTCGAAACATCTTTTTCCGGCTCGTTGCGTAGCTCGCCGTAGTGGGGAAATCCAACGTCGAAAAAATGCTTCATCCGTTTTCGTGCTGCGGTCCCGCCGCCGCGAATCGATGAAGGCGCCACAGAGTGATCGATGGGGAATTTGGCAAGCGAGGCTGCGCTTGGTTCAACGAAGAGGCCAGTGTCAGCCGCCGGCCATTTTTTCAAGATTTCCCGCGGGATGATGGCGCTGCCGATGGCGCCGGCTCTCTTCAAAGGCGCCCCAGCAGGCGCGTCGCTCAAATAGTCCGGCAGCGTCTTCTGCAAGAATCGTCGAAACGAATGCGCCGTCGTAAAAGCGCGGTCCGTCGCCCGCAGCGGCAACATCCCGCACGAATCCACCGCTTCCAATCGCACCTTCAGTTTTTTCGCGGCAGCCGCGACCATCCGCGGCAGAAAGAAGCACGGATACTCGTCCGTTACAACGACGCACGCGTTGCGCGCCAGCGCTTCGAGCAATCCATGACCATCGCCAGCCTTCGGCTCAACGTACGGAAAATACGTGACGCCCGCCTTCTCGCACGCCGCCGCATTGTCCTCCATGCCGTCGACTATAAATCGATGCATCCGATCGCTGGCCCATTCGTAACCACATCGCAGCGCTTCAAAAATCACCAGCGATTTTCGCAACTCGCGGCAATGCTCAACCGCGCGATCAAGCGCAAAATTGTGCGAAACGCGCCGCGCAGCGATCATCCAGTAGAGTACGTACTTCGCCGGCGCACGTATCGCCGCTCCGTTGCAATCACGAATCCGAATTGCTGGGACTCTCTGTACAGGCATCCTTCCACCGAATGGGTGCGAGACAGAATACCCGCCACCGCCTTCCCCAAGACATACGGAACAATCCCGAGCGCGGATGGCCTGAACCCGGATGGGCCAAGCCTGGATGTCCTGAGCGCGGGTAGCCTGCAGCCACTTCCAATCTTGACTTTTCCGAGCGCCAAGCTATTGTCTGTGCGAGTTTTTCTGCGAAGGAGAATTCATGAACCGCAAATGGCCCGTTGCCGCAATTTTTGCCGCGTCGCTCGCAGCCGCTTCAATTCCGCTCGCGACGCATGCCCAGCAGCCGCCACCGGCTCCCGGCAAAACCATCGTTCTCAAAGCCGCGCGCATGTTCGACGGCAAAAGTAATTCGCTCACGACGCCCGGCCTGGTCGTCGTCACCGACAACAAGATCACGGCCGTCGGTTCCGGTGCGTCGATTCCCGCCGGCGCGCAAGTCGTCGATCTCGGCGACGCCACGCTGCTCCCCGGCTTCATTGACGCGCACACACACCTCACGATGATGCATTCCGACGACTGGAAACAGCGCGAACTCGATCGGCTCCAAAAAACAATTCCCGAGCAAACGCTCGATGCCGCCGTAAATGCGCGCGTCACGTTGATGGCAGGATTTACCACTGTTCGCGATGTCGGCTCGGCTCACTACATGGACGTGGGTTTGCGCAACGCGATTCGCAACGGCAAAGTCCCTGGACCGCGCATGCTGGTTTCGGTCCACGCCATCGGCTCGACCGGTGGCCATTGCGATGACACAGCGGGATTCCGCCAGGGCCTTTTCCCAGAGACCGGGCCTGTCGACGGAGTTATCTACGGCGCAGATCAGGCACGTGAGGCAGTCCGCCTGAACCACAAATACGGCGCCGACATCATCAAGACCTGCGCCAGCGGCGGCGTGCTTTCGCCCACCGATGACGTCGACACGCCGCAGCTCACGCAAGAAGAGCTCAACGCGCTTGTCGATGAAGCACATGCGCTGCGCCTAAAAGTTGCCACCCATTGCCACGGCGCCGAAGCCGGTAAGCGCGCCATTCTCGCCGGTGTCGATTCCATTGAGCACGGAACGTTTCTGAACGACGAAGACCTCGATATGATGAAGCAGCGCGGCACATACCTTGTCCCGACGCTGATGGCTGTGCAGGGCCTCGACGAGCAAATCAAGAAAGGCTTGTATCTTCCGCCGCTGATTCAAATCAAGGCGCAGCTCGCGATCGACCATATTCGCAAGACCTTCCAGAACGCGATGAACAAAGGTGTGAACATCGGTCTCGGCACCGATGCTGCTGTCTATCCGCACGGGAGGAACGGCGAAGAGTTCCACCAGATGACCGAACTCGGCATGAAGCCGATCGACGCGCTGAAAGCGGGGACATCATCCGATGCGAAGCTGCTCGGCATCGCCGATCGCACCGGAACGCTCGAAGCGAGCAAACTCGCAGACGTCGTCGCCGTCCCCGGCGACCCCACCCAAAACATTCGCGCTACCGAACACGTTTTCTTCGTCATGAAAGAAGGCATCGTCTACAAAAACGAAGCCGCAAAATAAACCGTAGGGGCACGGCACGCCGTGCCCGTTCTGTCGTGCGTGTTCGGTGTACGGGCGCAGCACCGCTGCGCCCCAGCTTGGCAAGTATTCAGACGTAATGCATTCTGACTTTGCCTCTGCTTTTTCGTCCTATGGGACAGCTGAAGGAGCAACCGTCATGCCCGAACTCTCAGAGACCGTCTGCACAAGCTTCGCGAACTACTACGAGCAACTCCGCGTCAACCTGCGCACGTGGGTCGCTTCGCTCACCGAAGAACAGTTCTGGAAAAATCCATTCCCCTACGGCAACAGCGTCGGCCATTTGGTCCTGCATCTCACTGGCAATCTGAACTATTACATCGGCACGCAGATCGCGCAGACAGGTTACGTCCGCGATCGAGCGCGGGAATTTGAAGAGAAAGCGCTACCTACAAAACTGGAAGCTCTGGAAAAGTTCGATAAAGCCATAGAAATGGTGAAGGCGACAGTTCGCAATCAATCCGCCGAAGATTGGAGCGCTCCGTATTCCGGCACCGGCGTAACCAGCGAAAATCGTTTCGCCATCGTCCTCGACTGCGCCGCCCACGCCGACCACCACATCGGCCAAATCCTAAACCTAGCCCGCGAACTCGTCCGCTAGCCGGCCCGCCGCCACAAAGTGCTCCGCCCGGCGATTCCATACAGGGGCGCGGCACTGCTGCGCCCCATTTCAGCAAGATGAATGCTCCGCCCAGCCTTGTTTTTCTTTCTTTGAATTTCTATGGCGTTCAGACTTTCTCACGTCTCCAACTTGAACCTCGTGGAAGCCAACCGATACAACCGCCTCCACACAAATCGATTGATCAGCACCACCACGATCGCCATGATCAGCGTCGCCGCCAGCAGCACATCGAATTGCCCTCCGTCGCTGGCGCGGCTGATCGTGCTGCCCAGTCCCGTCGTCGAGACGATGTGCCCCTGAAAATGAAAATATTCCGCGACGATGCTAGCATTCCACGCGCCACCTGATGCCGTGACCATTCCGGTCACGAGATATGGAAAAATCGCGGGCAGGATCACGAAGCGCCAGCGGTCCCAGCTTCCGAATCTGAAGATCTGTGCGGCCTCTTTCAAATCGGTGGGAATGGCCATCGCGCCGGCGATGACATTGAAGAGGATGTACCACTGCGTGCCCAGCAGCATCAGGACAAGCGCCGCGAGTTCGAGCCCGCCGCGCAGCCGAATCAAGAAAAGCAAAATCACCGGAAATAACGCCGTCGCCGGAATCGAAGCGGCAAGCTGCGCCAGCGGTTGTGCGATGCGCGCAAGCTTCGGACTCGATCCTATGGCCACGCCGACTGGTACGGTCCACAGCGCCCCGATAATGAGCGCGGCGTTCACACGAATAAACGTCAGCGCGGCGCTTCGCAGCAGATGGAGATAGTCGGCGCGGTGAAGATCCGACAATTCGCGCCCGGCGTGAAATACCGCGAAACCGAGCCCGACCAAGATCACCGAGCCGAGAGCGATGAGCAAAACCTTGCGCGTGCGATCCTGTTTTGGCGCAGTGAACCGCGCCGATGCGCGCTCGGCGCCCACCGCCGCGTTCTGTATCAGCCGATTGGCGAATGGCCGCACAAATGTTCGGTAGATGCGAATTACAAACGACGCGCGACCCAGCAGGCGCAGCAGCGTGTTCGGTGTCTGGCTCGCGCTTTCCACCTGCTCGAATTTGAATTTGTCGGCCCACACGATGACCGGCCGCCAGATGAGCTGGTCCATCAGTACGATCACGCCGACCATCGCCGCGAGTCCCCACAAAACGCTCTTCGTGTCACCGTTGCCGGCGGCCGTCTGCAAAAACGAACCCAGTCCCGGCAAACGAAAGTCGCGATCACCGAGCACGAACATTTCGCAGGCCATCAGAAAAAACCAGCCGCCCGCGACCGACATCATCGAATTCCAAACCAGGCCGATCGTGGAGAACGGCAGATCGAGTTCCACGAATTTCTGCCAGTGGCTGAAGCGATAGATGATCGCGGCTTCGCGCAATTCGCGCGGTTCGGTTTTTAGCGACGAATAGAAACTAAACGCGATGTTCCAGACTTGCCCGGTGAAAATCAGCAGGATCGAGCCGAGTTCGACGCCAATCTGCTGATGCGGAAAAATCGCAACCATCGCCAGCATCACGCCCGGAAGAAAACTCAAGACGGGAATCGATTGAAGGATATCGAGCAGCGGAACGAGGATGATTTCTGCGCGACGGGAACTGGCGGCGATATAGCCATACGCGAGCGCAAACACGAGGCTCAGCGCGTAGGCAATGCCGATGCGCACCACCGAATACAGCGCGTAGAGCGGCAGGGCGCGCGGGCTTTGCGAAATGTGCGAGGTCGGCGCGATCGGACTGAGCCAAGCGCGACCGATCGCGTACATGCCGTAAATCGCGGCGAATACAAAAATAAAAACGGCGATGTCGATCAGAAACGACCACGCCCAGCGCGAGCCGGCCGGCCGCGCTGCCGTCGGCGGCAGCGGACCAGTATCTGGTGTAGTTACGAGCGGAGCGGCGGCCGGCACTGGATCGTCACGCCTCGGCCGTTTCGGTGAGTGGCGGCTCGGTGAGAGTCAACTTCCCGGTGGCGGCGTCGTAATCGAAAATCTCGGCGTAGCGCCCCCATTGAATCGCGGTTTCCAGCTGGCGTCGCGATTCGTCTTCGCTGAAATGTTCGTCGATCAGGTCGTGAAAAAATTCGTCGGAAAGCGTGCGGTCGGATTTCGCTTTCAGCGCTTGTTCCATCTGGCGAAGGATCGGAACGTTGGCGAGCGCGGCCTTGCGGAACATTGATTTGCGCGCCTGGATGCCGGCTTTACGGAAATCGTATCCGCTGGCGGTGATGATCGCGGCGCCGTCTTCGACCTTGATGAGGCCGAGGATCACGGCAGTCTCAACAGTGGGAAGCAGCGCGTCGACTTCGAGGCTCAATTCGTCGGCGAGTTTGTGCAGATCGACGCGTCCGCCCTGGTCGCACAAGATTTCGAGAAGTCCCGCCATGCCCCCGGGTCGCGTGTGCGGCAGCATGATCATTTTGGTTGGCGTTGTGGACGGGCCGGCGCCGACGTTGCTGTGAACCGTGTCGCCCTTCGAGTCGGGACGCGTCAGCACGCGATAGATTGCGTCGACCAGTTCGATGAATCGCGAGGCCTTGCGATTGCGCGGCTGCGCGATGTCCACGCTGAAGTCGGCGTGAATATGCGCGGGGTTCCGACCGAGGACGATGATGCGATCGGCGAGAACGACCGCTTCTTCGATGTTGTGCGTGACGATGAAAATTGCGCGCGTCGGAATCTTGTGGCCCATCCAAAGCTCGAGCAATTCGCCGCGCAACGTTTCAGCGGTGAGCACGTCGAGCGCGGAGAACGGCTCGTCCATGAAGAGCACTTCGGGCTCAACGACCAGGGCGCGAGCAACCCCGACGCGCTGCTTCATCCCTCCGGAAAGCTCTTTTGGGTAAGCGCTCTCGAATCCATCGAGGCCGACCGCATCGATGATGCGCAGCGCGCGCTTGTGGCGCTCGATCGGCGCCATGCCGCGGGCCTCGAGCGGGGCTTCGACATTTTCAAGAACTGTGAGCCAGGGAAAAAGCGCGAAGCTTTGAAAGACGATGGAAACGTTGGGCGACTCGTCGCGGACCGGCTGGCCGTGCCAGAAAACGCCGCCGGCGGAGGACGGGGAGAGGCCTGTGAGCATGCGAAGCAAGGTAGACTTGCCGCAGCCTGATGGGCCGAGCAGCGCCACGATCTGGCCGGGATACACGGCGAGGTCGGTCGGCGCGATGACTTGCACGCGGCTGCCGTCGGGCTGCGGGTAAAATTTCTCCAGCTTGCGAGCCTCGATGATCGGCGCTTCAGTTGTGACGGAACTTGCCATCGGAACACTATATTATGGCTCAGGTTCCATTACGGCGCATGCTGGATCGGATTCGCTTGCGATGTTTGTTGACCGTTACAATCTCGTGAACGCCGCATGACTGCCGAGCCGACTGCTTCCTCTCCGACTGTGCACCTTGGAAATTTTCCCGGGCAATTTCGCGGCTGGTTGTATGCAGCCGCGGTTTCGTGCGTGGTGTCGCTGCTGATCGTGACGCCGTTTTTCTTTTACGGAAGCGCGTCGGGGCACGATTTCGAGTTTCACGCGGCGTCGTGGCTCGACGTTGCGGGGCAATGGAAAGAGGGCATCGTTTTTCCGCGGTGGACCGAGTGGGCGAACCACGGATTCGGCGAGCCGCGATTTATTTTTTATCCTCCATTTTCGTGGGTGCTGGGCGGCGCGCTTAGTTTTTTCTTTCCTTGGACGTATGTGCCGGTCGCATTCATCGTGCTGGTGCAGACGTTTGCGGGAGTTTCGGCGTTTGCGCTCGCGCGGCGGCTTTTGCCAGAACGTGCTTCGTTATTTGGTGCCGTTTGTTATGTGGCGAATCCGAACGCGCTGCTGATTATTTACATGCGCAGCGACTATGCGGAGTTGCTGGCTACGGCGTTTTTTCCGTTGTTGTTCTTGGCGGCCCTGCAATTGGGAGGAGTTTTGGCGCCGCGAGTTGATAGCGATTCCGAGCCGAGAAGGGTGGGTCCTTTCGGATTCGACGGGGCGACGCGTGTGGCGCTCGTGTTTTTCTCGGCGATGTTCGCCGCAGTTTGGCTATCGAATGCGCCGGCGGGAGTAATTGCGACTTACAGCGTTACGCTGTTTTTTGCGTGGCTGGCGCTTCGCGAACGCGCGGTTGCGCCGCTGGTACGCGGATTTGCTGGAATGGCGCTGGGGTTCGCATGCGCATCGTTTTATTTGTTGCCGGCGGCTTACGAGCAGCGATGGGTGAATATTACGCAGGCGCTTTCGGCTGGGTTGCTGCCAACTGAGAATTTTCTGTACACGGCGACGAACGATCCGGAGCACACGCTGTTCAATTGGATCGCTTCAACGACGGCGATCGTGTTGATCGTGCTCACCGGTTGCGCTGCGCTTGTTTCGCGAAAAGATCCTGACGTCGTTGCCGCGAATGGAAAGCGATTCGTTCCTTGCGGGCTGAAGGATGCGGTGTGGCAGCCAATGCTCTTGCTGGCGGCTGCGGCTACGTTTTTGATGCTGCGGCCGACGATGATTTTTTGGGATTTGCTGCCGAAGCTGAAGTTTGTGCAGTTTCCGTGGCGCTGGATGTCTATCGTTGGCGTTGTTTTTGCGTTTTTGCTTGCGGCGACGGTTTCGCGATCACGATTCCGATGGATCTGGGTTGGCGGCGTCGTGTTAGTGCTCGTTGGCGGCGCGACATTGTTTGTTCATGCGACCTGGTGGGATACGGACGACATTACGACGCTGCAGGCCGGCGTTGTTGCGGGCAGCGGATTCGACGGTGTCGATGAATATGATCCCAAGGGCGACGATCACTACAATTTGTCCGCGAAGGCGCCGCAGGTGCAAGTCTTGGCTGCCGATCCGGATGCGGGCAACGCGACTCCCACGGGCGCGACGATTTTGGTCGAGCGATGGACGGCGGCGGAGAAGCGACTCCACGTGACCGCGATTGCGCCGGTGCGCGTTGCGCTGCGCGTCTTGAACTATCCGGCTTGGCGCGTCGAGGTGAATGGCGCGCCAGTGACGCCAGAGAATAATGGCGATACGACGCAAATGGTTGTGGCACTTCCAGTTGGCGCGTCGGAAATTACCGTCGTGTTTGGGCGGACCTGGGATCGGACGGTTGGAGGGATCGCCAGCATTATCGGCATTTTATTTGCGGCGGCGTTGTTTCCGGCGCGACGTCGGGCGTAGTTCGTCACATTTTCGTTCGAAATCGGTAGGGTAAACACCGCCCATGTTTTTGAAAGAGTGCGCAACTCGCTGAGAATTCGTTACTTGGAGAGTCATCGATTGTAAGAGTACGGAAGCCATTGAAAAGTAGAGGGTTGCGCGAGGTCCTAGGTTCGAAGAGGAACGCATACTACCGTCGGACGAAAAGGCCCGTGAAACAAAAAAAGGCGCCGATGCGGCGCCTGAACGCAATTTTCTATGCGGAAATTATGGCTTAGGTTTCGATTTGCCGAAGCGATTTCTTGCGAGTGAAAAAATAGTTAGGGTTTTGGGGTGCGGGCGGCGAAGGCTTTGGCGCTGGCTTGCATGGCGCCGATGCGGCGGCGGCCTTGGAGGGAGCCGTCGACTACCTTTTCGATGCTTTGCATCCACTCGGGGAGGTTGAGTTCGCGGCGGAAGGTTTTTATGTAGGGTTGGATTTTGGCCCACTGGAAATACATTTCCTGGCAGGTGTCGTAGACAAGACTTTCGGTGAGGGCGCCGTGGAGGACGAAAGCGCAGAGCATGTCCCAGTAGCCGAAGACCTGGAGGATGTAGGAGGTTTGCTGGTCGCCTTTTCGAATGGCGTCGACGAATTCTTCGGCGGAGTGGGGCTGGAATTGGCCGCCGACGTAGGAGCGCGCCTGACGCATGACCGTTTCGCGGCGGAGTTCATAGAGGTGCAGAAGAAGTTCAGCTTGGGCGATTGCGGGAGTTTTTTTTGGCATGGTATTCGTTCCTTGTCGCGTTGAGATGTGCCGATCTAGGGAGCAGGTGTTGCGGCGCTGACGGGAACATCGAGGCCGGCTTTGCGCAGACCTTCGAGAATATGTTCGACCACGTCGGAATCGTAGAATTTTGAATATTCGAATCGAGCTGAGTTTGCAAAGTCTGGGCGGAGCGCCAACAGTTCGCGCAACGGCTTTTTGGCTTCATCGGGTAGACTCAGTTGGCCAAACGCAATGACGCGTGTCGCGTGGGTATGAAATGACGCGGGAATATTCATTGCGAGAGCTGCGTCGAGAGCTTCGCGGTATTTGCGCTGACGGTAAAAGTTGAAAAATGTGCCGAGGTAGTACCAACTTGGATGAAACGGATTCAGCTTCGCCGCCGATTCCACTAAACGCGTTCCGTCATCCCAGTCGCCGGACCCTGCGATCAAAAAGCCGAGATAGGCGATGGTCGAACCATCCATCGGATTGAGTTCGATGCAACGCTTTGCGGCGACCCGGAATCCGTGGCGATCCTTCTGAAAAAAGAGTGTTGCGGCCAGAGCGAAGTACGCAAGGTGATTCGCGGGCCCCAGTTCAACCGCGCGGCGAGCGGCGATGAGCGCCCGTCCGAGCGGATCGGGTTCGCCCTTGAACCCGTAAACGTGCTGCCCGCGATAAAGCATCGACAGCATGGCCCAGCAGTCCGCCACTTCGGGGGCCTGTTGGGTGACGCGTTCGAGCGCCGACAACGCGCGCGCATGGGAATCCGCGGTGAGGCGTTCGAAATAAGCGAAGCCTCGAAGGACGGCTTCATACGGGGTAAGTTGCGATTCGTCTTTGCCGTGGAGCGCTTCGCTCATTTTGCGCGGTAGAACGCCATATTGATCGGCCACGGTAGAAACGATTATGGGAACAAGTTCGTCCTGAATCGCGAAAAAGTCGTCGGCGGAAAAAGGACGATCGTAGGTTTCGGCCCAGAGATGGGCTCCGGAAGATGTGTCAACGAGTTGAACGGCGACGCGAAGCTTGATGCCCGATTGGCGAAGCTTTCCTTCGATCACGTAGCGTGCACCGAGTTGCGCGCCGACTTCACGCAAATCGACGGTCTGGTTCGCATAACGAAGCGTGGAACCTCGAGCGACGACGCGGAGGTACGAAAAGCGAGAGAGGCCGGTGACAATCTCCTCGGAAATTCCCTCCGCCAGCGCATTTAGCTCGGTATTTGTGCCGCTCGATTTAAACGGCAGGACTGCGATCCAAAATCCCTCGGTGGTGCGAGCGGCTCCGGAATCTGCGGCGCGCATTTCGCGAGTGGAAGGGGGCTTGGCTCGCGAGGGGCTTTCAGTCGTGTGCCGCGCCAAGTCGCGGAATTCATTGCTGACATCACGCGCGGTCTGTACGCGATGGCGAACATCCTTTTCCATACAGCGACGAATGATGCGGGCGAGATCGGCCGGAAGATCGGGGCGCAGATCTGTGACCGGAGACGGAGCATCTCGGAGGATTGCGGACATCAATTCGGCCGACGACGATTCCTCGAAGGGCCTATGACCCGTGGACATTTCGTGCAAGACGACTCCCAGAGAAAAAATGTCCGTGCGATGGTCGATCTCGCGTCCTGCGATTTGTTCCGGGGACATGTAGGCAGGAGTTCCCATGACCACGCCAGCTTGCGTTTGCCCGGCTGAAGTTAGCGTGGCGTTGCTGACGAGCTCGGAGCGGATGTCTTTGGCGAGACCAAAGTCGAGGACCTTGATACTTCCGTCCGTCTTCACCATCACGTTGGAAGGTTTCAGATCTCGGTGAACGATGCCTTGCTCGTGGGCGGCAGCCAACGCTCCGGCCAGCGCGGCGCCAATCTCTAGGATTCGTTCGATGGGCAATCCGTTTGAAGGGATCACCCGATCGAGCGATTCGCCTTCGATGAGTTCCATGGTTAGGAAATGGAGGCCGTCGGATTCCTCGACGGAAAAAATGGTGACGATTTGAGGATGATTCAATGAGGCCACGACCCGCGCTTCGCGTTGGAAACGAGCCAGACGGTCGGGATCGCTGGCCATTTCGGAGGGAAGAACCTTGAGAGCAACGTCGCGCTGAAGCTTGGTATCGGCGGCGCGATACACCTGTCCCATGCCCCCCGCGCCGATGGCGGAGGTGATTCGGTAGTGGGAGAGGGTGCGGCCGATCAGAAGGAGCCTCTTGGAAACGATCGATATTTGCCGGGACTTGCAGAGGGGCCGAAAAGCAGGAGTGAGTCTACATGAGAAGGTTTGTTGGATGCACCCTGGGTTGGATAAGAGAGGGAAGGCCAGCACGGATGACCCACTCGGCGAAGCGAGTGTGCTGACCAGGGGAAATCCCGCACCCTGCTGAAGGCTGGATGGTCCCTCACTCTGAGGAGTGCCGCGCTTACAGGCGAGTTCGGGGGTAAAGTGTTTGTGCAAAAAGGAGAACTACTCATGTGGCGACTTGTGTTCCTGGGTTTGATCCTCTCGTGCTTTGTCGGCGGCAGCGTGAGTGCGCAGATAGAAAGTAAAACGAAGCCGGATGTGCCGCTCGAGAAGTGGACCGGGAAGACGATCATGCTCATTGGGGCGCATGCGGATGACGATGCGATCTCGCACGGGACGCTGGCGATGTTTCAGGCGCATGGGAATCAGGTTTATGTGGTGACATTGACGACCGGGAATGTCGGCACGCAAGATCCGAAATTGTCCCGAACGCAGCTGGCGGAAATTCGCCGACAAGAGGAGTTGGCGGCGCTGGCGGAGTTAGGCATTCCTGGATCGCACTACATCAATCTGGGATACGACGATGGGTTGCTGGAATTTGAGGACCGCAAAGCCGTCGTCGAGAATCTGGTGCGGTTGATTCGGAAGATGCGGCCGGACGTTCTAATGGCCTGGGATCCTGGGAAAAATTATCAACGGTGGCACAAGTCGGATCATCGGGCAGCGGCTTATCTGGCGGCCGACGCGGCGCGGGCGGCGATGTGGCGGTTGCTCTTCGAGGGGCAGATCACGCAAGAGGGGCTGAAGGAATTCATGATTCCGGAATACCTCTTCTACAACGACTATGACTTTGCGGATGAGAACGTCTGGGTGGATATCAGCGAGTACGTGCAGAAGACGGTGAACGCTGGGGCGAAATATACGAGCCAGTTTGGTCCGGGCTGGAAGGAATACAAGG
>Ga0307474_10001954_pt1 | contig 14831 bp, 19 predicted proteins | sample atmos_gasesECM1C_2_FD_203312 | JGI IMG/M metagenome (GOLD analysis project Ga0307474, IMG submission 203312) | Hardwood forest soil microbial communities from Morgan-Monroe State Forest, Indiana, United States - atmos_gasesECM1C_05 | ecosystem: Environmental > Terrestrial > Soil > Temperate... | reverse complement strand
CGACATTGTGAAAGACCTCTTGCACGCCCAGTTGCATCAGCGCCTTGGGCACCAAGTCGAACTTGCCCATGGATACACCGCCGCTCAAGACCACCACCTCATGCGTGGTCAGATGCAGGGCCAGGCGTTCACGCAGCTGGCTTTCATCATCGAGCACATGATCGTTGCCCACCCGGCTGAAGCCGCGTCTGCGGAACGTGGCGGCCACGGCGTATGCGTTGGAGCGGCGCACTTGAAATTCTGCGATCGGGTCGCCGGGCTCGATCAACTCATCTCCGGTTGACACCACCATGATGGCGGGCTGGCTGCTGACGCGTACGCGAGCCATGCCCGCAGATGCGGCCACCGCGATTTCCGGTGCGCGCAACAGCGTGCCTGATTCCAACAACAGTTGACCCTGACGGCTGTCGGCGCCGCGTCGATGAATATTGTGGTACGGCGAATTCACCACCGTCGTGTTGAGCGATGCAAGTCCATCGCTTACGTCGACCTGTTCGATCGGAACTACGTTGTCGCAGCCGATTGGCAGAATCGCGCCGGTCATGACTTCAATGGCATGTTCGGTGCTCTTGAGTTTGGTCGCGGGCGCGCCGGCGCCTTGGATTCCCTGGATCTGGAAACGGCGCTGGCCGCGGCGCAACGCTTCGCTATCCACCGCCAACCCGTCCATGGAGACACGATCGAATGGCGGAGCATCGCGCTCCGCATAAATATTTTCGCGCAGAGTTCCCCCGACACACTGCGTTAACGGCAGTGATTCGATGGGCAAACACGTCAGCCGAGAGTAGATGGCCTCTTCGGCCAGACGCGGGGTGATGAGCGTACTAGCCTGCATAGTTCAAAATCGGCGGCGGATTGCTCCGCCGCACCGATGGTCATTACTTTTGTTTCGCTTTGAAGATTTTCAACTGCTCGTTGAATTTTCCAACCACTGCCTGCAGTTCATCGACGGCAGCGTTGTGTTTCTGCACCAGGGTCTTCTGTTCCTGCTCTGCCTTTTTCTTCTCGTCCGGAGTCAGTTTCGAAACATCCTTGGGCGTGGCATCCATTTCCAAATTCAGGCAGTCCAGATAAACATTCATCTCGCCGTTGTAGCGGTCAAAATCGTGTTTCGCTGCGATCATTTCATCACGGCTGGCCGTTGAGCCGTTGGGAGGCGGGGAGGGCGCCTGTGGGTAGGTACACGTTGCCTGTGCGTGGGCGGCCAAACCGAATGCGAAAACGAGCGTAAGCGGTATCCAAGCCTTCATCGGGAATCCTCTAGTTATCGAGACAAATGAGGTGAAACAGAGCCAGTGTGGATCTTACGGCCAAGGGCGCGAGGCCGCCAGCGCGGCGACCGCAACCTGTAAGCTTCTGATTTGACAGATCTATTTGAGCCATGGAGCGACATATAGTTCCTGGCATTGTCAGGCCCATCCCAAGGTTGGGCAAAGACGGCCGCTCGAATTGCAGTATTTACCCGTCCCGTGGGCGATGCGGTCGCCAATTGAGGATTGCGATAATTCTTGAAAATCCTGGGTCTCGCTTGTCGAATCTACCCAGCACGATTCGACTACAGTACGGCGAATCGCGCCTCAACGATGGAAAGCACATATGAACTATTTATTGCTGATTTACGCCAACGAAGCCGAACTCATGGGCCTTGGCGAGACCGCGCTCCAGAAAGTGACCGGCGAATACATGGACTTCACCAAATCGATCGTACAGGCCGGAAACTTCAAGGCAGGCGATCGACTGAAACCGGTGTCGTCGGCCTCCACGGTGCGAATACGCAACGGTAAGACCGCCATCACGGATGGGCCGTTTGCGGAAACCCGCGAACAATTGGGCGGCTACTATTTGATTGAAGCAAAGGACCTGGACGAAGCCACGGCCATCGCGGCGCGCATTCCCGGCGCCCGATTCGGCAGCATTGAAGTGCGCCCAGTCTGGCCGCCGATGACTTGAACGCCGGTCGGTCGCGATGAGCGAAGGCGCCGCCGCCCAAGCAATCGAGGAAATCTTTCGCCGAGAGGCGGGTCGTGTTCTTGCGACGCTGATCCGCCTGCTCGGCGACTTCGACTTGGCCGAGGAGGCACAGCAAGACGCGTTCGCGGCGGCGCTCGAACAATGGCCCTCGCACGGCAAGCCCGACAATCCACGCGCTTGGCTGATCAGCACGGGGCGCAACAAGGCCATCGACCGTATTCGCCGCGACATTCTCTTCAGGACGAAAATATCCGGCGAGATCGGCGCCGCCGAATCCAGCGTCGATACCACGCTCGATGCGGCCGATGAGGAGGTCTTCGGCGATGATCGGCTGCGGTTGATTTTCACCTGTTGTCATCCGGCGTTCAACCAGGAGGCGCAGATTGCGCTCACTTTGCGAGAGGTTTGTGGCCTGTCCACACAAGCCGTGGCCCGCGCCTTTCTGACCAGCGAAGAGACGATGGCGCAGCGGTTGGTGCGCGCCAAGAAAAAAATCCGCGACGCGGGCATTCCCTATGAGACGCCGGAGCCGGCGGTGCTCCAGCAGCGCATTGAAGGAGTGCTCGCGGTGGTATATGGCGTGTTCACGGAAGGCTATGCCGCGACTGTCGGCACGCAATTGATCGACGTCGAACTGTGCGAAGAAGCCATTCGTTTGGGCAGACTGCTCGATACGCTGTTGCCGGACCATGCGGGCGTCATGGGCCTGCTTGCGTTGATGCTGCTGCATGACGCGCGGCGAGCATCGCGAACCTCGGACAGCGGCGATGTGGTGTTGCTGGAGAACCAAGACAGATCCCAGTGGAATCGCGACGAAATTTCCGAGGGCCTGTTACTGGTCGACAGGTCGCTGTCAATTCGCGGGCACGTGAGTTCATACGCGGTCCAAGCGGCGATATCGGCTTTGCACGTGAGGGCAGAGGATAGCAGCACGACCGATTGGCCGCAGATTGTCGGCCTGTATGAAGTGCTGCTTCGATTGCAGCCGACGCCGGTCATCGAACTAAATCATGCGGTCGCCGTTTCGATGGTGGATGGTCCCGCGCGTGCGCTTGACCTGATCGACTCGCTCGCCGCGCGTGGACGGGTCACGCAATATCATCTGCTGCACGCGGCCCGCGGACGTCTCTTACAGAAACTCGGACGTGTGAACGAGGCTCGAGAGGCTTACCGCGCCGCGTTGAGTACGACCATGCTCGAACCCGAGCGGCGCTTTCTGGTCGCGCGCATCGCGGCGCTTCAGGGTATCTGCGGAGCGCCGCCCGTTTCGGGTTGATGCGCGGGTTGATTCGCCGGCGGGACTGCGGAACTGCGCACCTCCGTCCGAGCAGCTTCATCTGGCGAGGGCGGAATATCCTGAGCCATCAGGGTGGTGGCGTTGACCACCGAAGGATTGTCGCGCAGCTTTACATACAGTGAGCCGCCTTTGGGGTGCGGTACCGGCAGTGCACCACCCAAAAAACCGTCCGGCACTTTGACCGGGTGAGTGAACTCAGCGTCGTCGGCCAGCGAATCGATCAAGAAGAGATTCGAACCGGATAGCTTGCAGGCAAGCTCAGGGGTGGCAGGGCACTTCAATTCCTTGAGCGTCGGCAGTCGCACCAAATTCGCGAGAGGTTGCCAGTCCCCGACGACACCCTTGGAGTTCACCCGAAACTGCAGGGGACCGAATGCTGCGCCCCCAAACACTTTCGCAGGATTGAGAGTCGCAACCGCGACCTGTGAATTCTCCAGCATCATCGCGCCGTTGTTGAAATTTAGCGTGGCGCTGGACGATTCATCGCTGGTCGTCACTTCGATGTTCTCATCGTGCGCAAATGCAGGCGGCGATTGCGTGCGCAGCGAGAATGTCAGGATGGCGTCCTGCGGCAGTTCGCTTGGGTGCGCCAACTGGATGTTGCTGTCGTGGCTCGAGACGGAGGGCTGCACGTTCATTCCCAGCAGCGTCACGGCGGGGCGCGGCGCCTCGACATTGCCGAGAGACGGAAACACGCGGCCGTCCTTGAGGGTTACCTTCGCGGCAACTCCGCGTTCCGGCTTGAGGGCGCCTACCGCCGTCGGATCTTGAGCAACCATGGGCAACTCGTCGACGCCGTGATTCGAGGTGAGTTCGCCGGGGACAAACACATTGTTCTTGAAGGAGAGGCTCGCGACCTCATCGAGGCGACTGCCCTTGAGCATCCCGATGATGTCGCCGGCATGAATGGAGAAGCCGTCCATGCGCCCGACATCCGCAAAGGTGTGAATCGAGATCGGATCCGGTTGGTTGTCGCCATACTGCCTGACGAGCAGGGTCATGGCGCCCGGCGTCGAGTCTTGCAGCGGCAGTTTTATCTCGACCTCATCGGGCCGAGTGGTCTTCCAGTCCACCTTCAATTCCTTGCCACCCGGATCCTTGAGCATGATGGCGTCCACACAACTTACGCTGTCGGCTTGAAGATGCACTGTGTCCTGACGCCCAACGATCAGAGCGGCTTCATCGCCGGCGGCAAGTTCCCAGCTTTTCGCATGAACGTTGATCAAGTGAAAAATCGGGCCCTCGTAAGGTTCGAAACCCCAATATCCTTTTAGCGAAGCTTGAATGCTGTCGCCCAGCGCGGCCTTGCCCAAGGCGGCAGTGTCAACCACGTAACCGCCACGAGCGGGGTCGGCTTGTGCCGGAAGCGCAATGGTTTTGCCATCCCGGCCGGTCACATTCAGTGTGAGGTCGTGTGCATAGCCGGTGGAAAATGCCAGCGGCGCGCCGTCGACCGGCAGCACGAGGGTTGAGCGGCGCACGCAGAAAATTTCCTTGGGATCGACCGCGTGCAATGGCGGCAGTTGCGCCGACTCAACCGCCGGAAGCGCAATGACCATTACCGACATGGGGGAATGAAAGGAGGGCGCGGCGTTCAGCGTCAGCGCAAGTTTGTCGCCTTGCTGTGATGCAAGGGCGGGGATGTACTGATACTGCGCGGTCCGGAACGATTCAAAGATCCGCGCCACGTCCAGTACAGAGGCAATGTAGGGGCTGTAGTATCCGTAGCTCAACTGCGGTGTGTAGCTGGCCTCCATTGCCAGGTCGCTGCCGGGTCCCGATGTCAACGCTTCGACAATCGAGGTGCTATGGCCATCATTTAAAATGAGCGATTCTTGCCCCTGCATGAGACAGGGAGCCTGAAGCTCGGGAAGCCTGTCCAAACATTTGTCCTCAACCTTGATGGCGAGGCTGCGCGCCAAGAGCGGCGCTGCCTCTTTTAGCTTGGCAGGATCGCCCTCGTTGAGGACATGCACGGCGGCGAGAAAACGCTCCAGCCGCGATCGGTCGAGCGCCGCTTGATTCAGGTCCTGTGAGGTCCGCACGAACGCTCCGGGTCGCCCGCGCACGGCGCCGATCAAAGTCCGCAGATCTCCGCCGGTGTGCGGCGCAAGAAACACGATCACCTGCTGCGCTCCTTGCGGAACGGTCACGTTAAGCCCCTGGCTGCCGCATTTGTCTGTCCATGTCTTACAAGAGAAGAACCATTTCTCAGACGGCGGGTTGGTTGAGCCGCTCAAAAAAGCCGCCACCATCAAGTATTGGACAGACTGCGACTGAGGCAGATCCACCTTTATCCACACACGGTCGCCCGGCGCTAGATTTGGGACCTGGGAAGCGGGTAGGGTGTCGCCGCCCCGCGTCACCTTGACCTCCATGATGGGGCCCGCGAGATCGAACGGCGCCGGTATCGCCGCCGCTTGGCGTGCGATTGAAACGGCCAGAAGTACCAAAAGGCATCGAATAAACATTTTCCGGCCACCTAAGGGTCAGTTGAGTTCAATTAGAGTGTACCCAGCTATAAGAGTTCGGCCAGGGCTTGAGAACCACCGCGGTATTAAGAGTGCTACATGTCTTTTTGGCTTATGCATATGCCGGCTTTGAATTTGAATCCGCACCACTCGCCCATATTTCCTGTCTTTAGCAAGTTTTACATTCTGGAGATTCCATATGAGCAGTGCCCAAATCACCCACACCAGCGACGCCGCGTTCGAGACGGACGTGCTCAAGTCAGATACCCCCGTGCTGGTGGATTTTTGGGCCGAATGGTGCGGTCCTTGCAAAATGATCGCGCCCATTCTCGAAGAGGCGGCCGGTCACTACGAAGGGAAGATTCGAATCGCGAAGCTGAATGTCGATGAAAACTCCGCGTCGGCTGCGAAGTTCAACATTCGGAGCATTCCGACCCTGTTGTTGTTCAAGAAGGGAGAAGTGGTCGCACAGAAGGTTGGCGCCGTGTCGCAGTCCCATCTTCGCGCCTTTCTAGACGGGCAGCTGCGCGACGCAGTCGCGTGACCTTCGGACGCGGGCAGGAATCGTAGGCCGAGGTTTCCCAATTGCTCGGGCAACGTTAGACTGCGCGCGGGCGCCCGTAGCTCAGCTGGATAGAGCACCTGGCTTCGAACCAGGTGGTCGGCGGTTCGAATCCGTCCGGGCGCGCTTTTTAATCAAGAACTTATCAAACATCAATGCACCGACCGTAGTGAAAACGTAGCGTTTTTTGCTACGTTTTCCCCTCGTAGCGCTTCTCCGACGGGTCTCAATGGCTGTCGCTCGATGCGTCCGGCTACGAAGGAGAGTTTCTCCGGGGCCAGGTGTGCATAGCGCAGCACCATCTCGTACGATTTCCATCCGCCGAGTTCCATCAGCTCCGGCAACGACGTGCCGCTCTGCACATGCCACGAGGCCCAGGTGTGCCTCAGGTCGTGGAAGCGGAAGTCTTCGATACCGGCACGCTGCTTCGCCAGGCCCCAGGCGGTGGAGCTTTGATGGATGCGCTTACCTCCGAAGGTGAAACACCAGCGCGAGTGCTGCCCCTGCGTTGATTCGAGCGCCGCCACAGCATCCGCATTCAAGGGTATGCCGCGGCCGTCACCCGACTTCGTCGTACCGTGATCGAGCCAGGCCACTTTGCGGGCTAGATCCACGCGACTCCATTCGAGCCCCAGGATCTCGCCTGCTCGACAACCGGTCGCGAGCGCAAACTCCACGATCGGTTTCATGTGGGTAGGCAACGCCTCGATCAATCGGTCAGCCTCCTCGCGTCTTAAAAACCGCACGCGCCCGGGGTTCCTTCAGCATCCGAATCTTCGGCACCCCTTTGAGCCATCGCCAGTCCTGATGCGCGACATTCAATATCCGCCGAACCACCTCGAGTGCGCGATTGATCGTCGCGTTCGAGACACCATCCTTCGACTTGCGATCGCGAATGAACGGCTGCAACACCGTCATGTCGATCGCATCCAGCTTCAGGGACCGCAAATAAGGATCGAGCTTCTTCAGATGATCCTTATCATCCGAAAGGCTCCTCTTATCGGCGAACTCCTCGAGATATCGCATGACCGCTTGCTGCCATACGAAAATGCCGAGTATCCCCTGCTGCTTCGCTTCAATCGCTTCGTTCTTCAGGCGGATTACGTAGCTTTCGGCATCGGTGCGGTTGATACACCCAGTGCTTTGGCATACGCGGCGTCCACCTGAGAGAACGAGGCCAATCCACCAGAACCGCGAATCCTTGCGGCGGTAGAGTCCACGTTCACGGGCCATACAGTCTCCTTCCAGGCCCGCCCTCGGCACTTATCCTGCTGCATATGGGCGTCCAGATCAATCCAGTCGTAGAGCTTGCAGCGGCCTTTGCGGATGAAGGGCAGTCCCATGCCATCGAGGAAGCGCAGGCTGCAGCGAACATAGGCGGCGGCTTCGCGGCGGGTGAGGTAACGAGCCGGCATGGAGGGCGGCGGAAGTTCTCGGACGGTACTGGACGTTGTCGGCACAGGCCGCGCTGGTTTCGAGAAGTCGAGCGGCAGCTGTCCCGAAGGCGCGGAGAAATCTTGTCGGATGCGCGAAATGTTCGTTGGCATGACATTTTCTGCTAAAGCAAGTCCTGATGTGTGGTTCCGAGCGATTTCATCGACGCCTTTCCAGAATCGACTATGGCGCATGAGGAGGGTTTTGTGTGTGTGAGTTTCGCGGAATTTTCAGCGGAACTCTTACCATGACGCTACGTCCTGATCGGCGCGCTCTCGCACAGCTGCGCCAGATTAAATGTTTGGCTTGGTTTGAGTTACGCTGAATTTAGCGCGAATGCAGGATAGGCAACCGGTTGCTCTTGTTGAACAATTGGACCCACGTGAAAGCAGATCAATTCATCGTGGGTCGAGTCTCATCGGAAACGAAAGCGCGACTGCGTGCGCTTGCTGAGAAGGAACTCCTCAGCGAGTCGGCCTTGCTCAGGCGTCTAGTCGAATTGGTGCTGCTGAAGGCGGGCCTGTCGCCGATACTCACGGAGTCACCAAGCGGTGCTCGGTCGCGGAGAGGCGCTCGATTGATGATCCGTCTGCGCCCCGATGACCAGATTCTCTTGCGGGAGCGTGCGGCGGCACGAGGGATGCCACCGGCGACGTATGTATCGGTGCTGACGCGAGCTCACCTGCGGTCGCTGACGCCACTCCCGCAGGAGGAACTGCTAGCCCTCAAGCGCACCTTGGCGGAGCTCGGAAGCATCGGCCGCAACTTGAACCAGATTGCCCGTGCCGCCAACCAAGGACAGCTTGTGGTAAGTCCTGGGCGCGATGACCTTGCGGCAATGCTGCGCGTCTGTGGGACGCTTCGCGATAGCCTGAAGCGGGTGCTTCTGGCGAACCTCAAGTCTTGGGAGCAAGGTTCTCCCTAGCAGTCTCCTGGGCGGCTCAGATCGGGCCAAAAAGCCGTCGGCAACTGTCCAATACTGGGAGGTAAATAGCAGACGCTGACGACCCACCGCGTTCAGAATGCCAATGATGAAAAGGACCAGGCTTAGACCGGCTGGGATTGTTGCGCTTAGGTCAAAGGCGCATCTAGTGCGCCAAGTTGCATTAGAGCTGGGTATTTCCTACGACGAAGCACCCGTTCCCGGGGAGGATAATGTAATCAGATTTTCGTTCGAACCGATCGACGACGCCACAACTCGTAAGCTCGCCTTTGCGATCCCGCGCGAGGCATATGCACGTAGTGCTACATTTGTCGGAAACCACTAGTGCCTTCTCTGTCAGACAGGATCCGTCAGAAAAAAAGAGCGTTGTGGCTACTGCCATTTGTGATCATTTTGTTTTGGCTTGCTTCGCGATGGAACGCTTCGCACGGCGCCGGCTTTCGGTTCGCGCGAGACAAGATTGAAGCCTCCGCTATGCTACAGACCAGAATTGGCAAAGTCTCCGATGTTTCGTTTCCGATCTTCAGTCGTTACACCGCCCATTATGGCGTGGGGTACTCAAAGATCCATATGGAGTTAGAGGCCAAGGCTGAGCGGGGGGTTGCCAGAGTGGAATTGGACATTGCCGAAGACGATGATGGTTCCTGGAAGATTGAACGCTCTTCCGTGGATGGCCATCCAATGCTTCTTGACCGTTAAAATGCGTACGTTGACGGAAATTCTGCTTGCCGAAGAGCTGAAGGTTACCGCAGATGAGTCGAAAGCTAGGCACCATAGATTTACGGGGACTCGACAACGGACGCGACATTTTGGCGTCATGCTTGTAGGTGAAGTTGCAGCGAAATTTGTGCGTTGGTTTTGAGCGTATATGCGAAAACGGATCAAATTCAAAGTAATTGCGGTAATTCAGGTCCTGGCAGTTTCGGGCGTTTTCATTTCCTGGTGGATAGTCAGAACGGCCTCATATGTGAAAGCACCACTGGGTCCGTACGATGAGTACTACCCCCACAATTGGGGATTCCAGCTAATTGTCGGTGCCGTGTACTACGTGCCTTTGCTTGCGCTGACGGCAGGAGTAATTGTTCTGGAACGCTGGTTGCTTGATCTGTTTTACAGAGCGAAAGAGTCAGAGCCAGATCCCTTGGACGACCTCGATCGAGTAGAGCGCACTATGCTTGAAGAATTGCGCAGGGAACCTCGGCGGTGATTTGAGTGGCGCGGAAGCGGACGGTCGCCAATGACGGTTCAGGGTCAGCGACAGACTAGCGCAACTGAGTGGCCGGTCGGGTGCCAGCTTGGGGTAGGCTAGACTTCAACTATGCAGAACCACACGAAGCAACTGTTGGCGCGATTGGATTCTCTCGAAAAAGGCGACGGCCTTGGGCGCGCGAAATCAGTTGGCCGTGCGCTCTTTATCCTCGGCCTGCTGCTCGCGATCTTTATCGGATTCGCGATAGCGTATGGGCTTCACCCGGGTTTCATCGCTGTTGCTGGGGCAGCAGTGGGTTGGATAATTGCAGAGCGGAACGCCCTGCGGTCACGAATCTCACAGTGGCCAATCATGAGGAACTACATTGATTGGCAGCGCGTCCGGCAGGACCTAAATCGTGACATCTAGAAGTCGATTTGTTGTGTCATTCGATCGCTGCTGAGTTCAAATGTTGGAAGCCAGGATTACAAGCTATGTCATTAGAAGACGATGACAGGAAAAGACCCTCCATGGGGGTATTGGTAAGCCTAATCGATATGGGCGACGGAACTTGTCGCGTTATCCTCGACGATGTTCGCTCAGAACGGCCTCAGCGCGAAACGTCCTGGCAGTTCGACTATTTCTATACGCACAAGCGACTGGCTACGCGGCAACTTGACGATATGGCACTTCCAACTGGCGAGTATCAGGGACTTGGGGAAGCAGTGTTGGCACGACTTCTAGCGCTAAACGGAAGAGTAAAGTGAGCTGCCAGTTACAATACCGCAAAGCCGACACTGACCATCGACCGCATCGGGTCGAGTTTTCACACACTCTCGACCGATCCGAGACAGGCCACAGCTGCCTTGCCGGCGACTGACTCAACGCAGGAGCGCAGCTGAGTGGAAATACTAACCTTCCAGAAAGCGGACAGTTTGAGTAACCACGTAGCGAATTCCCACTAGGAAGTTGTGCCCTAGGACAATTTGGCCTAAATTGAGCGGATGAAACCTAGTGAATTTCGCGAACTCCTCGACGAAGCGGGACTCAGCCAGTCCGAGGTCGCCCGCCAGCTTGAAATCTCCGATCGGACTGTGCGCCGCTACTTGGCAGCCCGCGCGCCGGTACCGACATTGGTAGTTCGAGCGGTGATGCATCTGATCACGGAGCGCCAAACGCCTCTAATGCGCAGCAAACCTAGATTGCAGCGGGGTCGACACAATGGCTAAGCTAGATCTTGAACGGCTGCGCCGTACGCCGGCCTACTCCTTCGGCGAGGCCGCTCATTACCTGTCGATGCCGACGGCAACGCTTCGCGCGTGGTGCGTGGGTCAGAAGCAGGGTGAGAAGAAGGAGTTTGTGCGACTAATCGATTTGGATGGATCTCCCAAGGAAGGCCTTTCATTCCTGAATCTGGTCGAGGCGCACGTGCTGGCTTCCATTCGTCGCGTCCATAACGTCTCTCTGCTCAAAGTGCGCGAGGCTCTCGATTATGTGAAGAGGGACTTCAAGATCGATCGCCCGCTGCTGTCGCCTAAATTTCAAACCGACGGGGTCGACCTCTTTGTTGAGGAACTTAAAGCTCTGCTCAACGTTACGACGCACGTGTACAGTTTCGAGGAAATCATGCGCGCGTACTTAAAGCGCATTCATCGCGACGTCAAGGGTGTTCCGATCAAGCTCTACCCCTTCCTACGCAACGAAGACACCGGAAAATCGGATGCTCCGACGCCGATAGAAATCGACCCAAGGGTCGCCTTCGGAAGGCCTGTGTTGATTGGACGCGCTGTCCCCACGGGTGTCTTGGCGGACCGCTTCAAGGCGGGAGACTCGATCGAGGATCTGGCCGGGGACTTCGAAGTTACTCCCGCTGCCATTCAGGAGGCGATCCGTTGCGAGCTTGACCGACGAGAAGCGGCTTAAGGAGGCCGTCTTCTATTTGGATGAATCAATTTACTCGCGCGTACTGGCCTTCGCGATGGAGGCGGCTGGCGCCAATGTTCGTCGGGTCGGTCCCGACATTCCCCGTGGTTCCGCTGACGAAGTATGGCTTGAGATCGTTGGGAAAAATAATTGGATCGCCTTGATGCGCGACCAAAGAATTCACAGACGCCGGTTGGAGACTGAGGCGCTGAAGATTTATGGAGTCGCCGCGTTTGCGTTCACAGGCGGACAGGAAACAGCACAGCAAACTGCACAGACGATCTGTCCGCTGCTCATAAAGTTCGCAAACATGAACATAAGTGAACCGAAGCCCTTCCTGTATACGTTCGGTGTGTCTGGCTCATTGTCCAAGGTGAAGCTTTGAGACGATGCGTTTACCCGCGAAGGCGAAGCACCAGTGCGCGTGCTCCCCGCGTCGCTTCGAGCGCCGCCACAACATCCGCGTTGACTTGTCTAGGCAGTCCGAGTGCGCAGCCGGCCCTCGAAATCGCGCTTTCCGAGCGGCACACCCCGCGTGCGCAGGATGTCGTATGCGGTGACGGCGTGGAAATAGAAGTTGGGCAGCGAAAACGAAAGGATGAGGGTCTCCGATGTGAAGGCTAGCCTCCGTGGGCCGATCTGAAGGTCTAGGTCCTTGCCCGCCCAGCTGTCGACCTCGTCGGGGGTGAACGCCTTCAACGCCGTTTCCGCCTTGCCGATCATGGTCTGCAGGTCGGCGAAAGGAACCGGTCCGACAAGTGCGGGCGGCTCGAAGACGCCGGTCCTCGCGGCCTCCAACCCCCACACTGAGTGATGCCAGGCCGCTTCGATCTGAAAATGGAAGGGCGCCATATCGTCAAAGAGCCGGGCGTGCACAAAGTCGTCTGGATCCGCCCCGGTCTCGGAGCAGTGCCTGACCGCGCGGTCGAGGAAACCCCCGACGGCCTTCACGGTCTGCAAGAAGGTCGGCACGCTCAGGTCGTAGAGTGATATCGCCATCGGCTTCCCCTTAGCTTAAACCGGGCTTCCGTTAGCGCCGGCGAACCTGTCGCGGAGGACAAAGACTCGTTGCAGGGCGATCACAACTCATCAAGAATGTCAGGGATATTTCGGCGACCGTGAATTACGCGGACGATCTCGACGACGCCGGGACGCTCGCGATAGAAAACCAGATAGTCATCGTGTGTGAGCAGCCTTAAGCGGAGCCGTCGATGACGAAACACCTTCCCCATTTTTGGCTGAGCTGAGAGTAATTGAATCGACTCATCGAGTGAGCGAAGCACCTGCGCCGCCGCGCGAGGATTATCGCGGGCGATGTAGTCGTAAATATCGTCAAAATCGGCGAGCGCTGCCCGAGTGAGTTCTATTCTACGCGGCATCAGCTCCGAGCCCGACGGGCGCGAGCGGCAAGTCGGCGGCGACCGCGACGGATAATCTTCTCAATATCGAATTCAACGGCAGGTCCGGAGTCGAGGCCTTTCTGGACTTCCGACTGCAACCAGGCGAGCTGTTCGCTGCGACGCTTTTGATGCGAGACCGCCGCGACGATGGCGGCTTCGCGGCTGCGATACGTGCCCTCGCGTACTTGAGAGGCTACGAACTTCTCAAGGGCGGCTGGCAATTTTATGGCGTTGATCGGCATGGCCGGTCCAGTATAGGAGACACGCGTGCATCGTCAAACCGGAAGATCGGCACCCGTAGCGAAAACGTAGTGTTTGGTGCCTTTTCATGCGCTACGGTGCTTATTTCTAGATGAGGGCGGGCCTGCTAAGTGGTTGAAAATTAAGAACCTATCAAATCATCTTTGCGACTTCGAACCAGGTGGTCGGCGGTTCGAATCCGTCCGGGCGCGCCAAAATTTTTTGGTCCTAACTGGGCGAGCGGTACCCATTTTTTTCCGATGACATGGGTAACAGTTTGGCACCAAACGGGTTTGGGGCACATTCGACGCGACCTGCCTCGTAATCAAAGAACCCCAAGTCCTAGTGCATAGTGCCGGCATGCCAGGGGAACTGGCCGGTATCTACGTGCTGCTCGCGATCCCTGCGGGACTTCTGCGTGCGTCGGCGACCCGTACTCGGATCAGTACAAGTCCGTATGTTCAGGAAGGGCCGGGTATGGCAAAAATGGCGTCATGAAAATTCGCGTGTTTACCGACAATTCTTGCATGGACGCCGAAAGCGTCATGAGTGAGACCCCTCGACAGTTCTTGAGCAATCAGTTGGCGCGCGTGATCTCGATCAACATGATATGTCTGATTGTTTTTGTGGCTTTTTGTGCGGTCATGACCTTCGGTTCGCCATCGCTGCTGCTTACCGATTGGAACGAGCACCGCGCCGCATCGGTGGTGGCAATCATGCTCGCGATCGTCTTGATCCCCGGCGTAGTCGAACTTGCGGTTTCGCGATCGGGGCTCTGGCGAGTCTAGTTGTTGGCTCGGTCAACCGCGGAACTATCCCCCTCCTTGCCCGCTTCGCAAACCCGCAAGGCGGGAGAGAGATGGAGCGCAAGGCAGGTGAGCGTTGACTGAAAATGATGCACGCGACTTCGGATCATCTGCGTTTGAGAGCGAGCTGCTGGAAATCTCGCGCCTATCAGCGCTGACAGAATTGGCCAGCGGCATCGCCCATGAGCTCAATCAGCCGCTTGGCGCAATCGCGATTTTCGCCCAGGCTGGGGAGCTCATGCTGAATCGCTCGCAACCGCGCGTCGACGAAGCGCTCGGCGTGCTGCGGCAGATCAATGATGCCGCTCTCTTGGCAGGGGAGGGAATTCGCCGAATACGGCGACTCTTTGATCCGTATCCTTCAGAACGCTCGAACTGCCAAATTCCTGAACTCATTGATGAGCTCAAGCCGGTGCTAGAGATATGCGCGAAGCGCGTCCGGGGCCAACTACACGTCGAGATCAGTCCGGGAGTGCCTGCGGTCACAGCCGATCGATTGAGGCTTCAGTACGTCCTGGTCGCCCTGGTGCAAAACGCCTGTGATGCCGGCGCCCTTTGTGAAGCCGTCCCCAAAATTACCATTTCGATGAGCAGC
>Ga0307474_10001953_pt1 | contig 14836 bp, 25 predicted proteins | sample atmos_gasesECM1C_2_FD_203312 | JGI IMG/M metagenome (GOLD analysis project Ga0307474, IMG submission 203312) | Hardwood forest soil microbial communities from Morgan-Monroe State Forest, Indiana, United States - atmos_gasesECM1C_05 | ecosystem: Environmental > Terrestrial > Soil > Temperate... | reverse complement strand
AGGAGGACGTCGGCGGCCGGCTGCCATGGGAGGGCTACTACCCGGGCACCGCCGAGTGCGTCGAGCTGGGATGGTTCACGCGGTACGTCGACGCCAGTGGCCAGCCAGTGGCGCTCCCGGGCCCCGGAGGACGGTGGGAGCGGTGCGAGGCCGCCGACGAGTTCGCAGCACCCGACATCTCGCGCCTCCACGCCGATGGCCACTGGGACAGTCGTAGGTGCCGCGTCGTGATCGACGAGCCGCACGTCGTCGCCGGCCCCATTTCCACGAGCCGGCGCCGCAGCCGCGGCACGCCATGACACGGCCGCACAGGAGATCGACCATGGCAATAGCGACGAGCAGCACGAGCATCACCAAGGAGTTCGACGACAAGATCGTGGGCTTCGTCGTCGCGTCGCGACACGGCAAGTTCATCCCCATGGTCGCTCGTTGCTTTCACCTCGACGAGGACGACGACTGCCTGGTGCACGTGCTGACCAAGGCCGATCCGCAGGACACGCTCGGCGCCGCGCTCGCGATGCTCGACGAGAAGGCGGCCTCGCTCTATCGCATCTTCCGCGCGCCGGTCCCGGGGACCATCAACGGCCACTGGGTCTCGATGCTCCAGCGCGCCGAGGAGGCTCCGGTCACGGACAAGGGCGCGGTGCCGTGAGCCACACGATCGGAAGTCCGCGCGGGCAGGCCTTTCAGCGGCGCGGTCTCGGAGGTTCGCGGCCTGGACGGAAGTACGTCCCCCCGCCGTGCCCGAAGTGCGGCCGCGAGGTTGGCGCCAACGTCATGCCCCAACACACCGTGACCCAGCTTGCCCGAACGTCTAACGTGACGTATAACAATGGCATGACTGCGCAGAGATTCGACAGTGTCATGCTGGCGTCCGAGCGCTGCTCGGTGGACTTCTTCCAGGGTTACGCGCAGACACGCGGTCGCCTCGACGACATCACCGTAGACATCTGCGTCTACGAGCTGGAGGGCATGCAGCGCGCCATCGGCAACATGCTCGGCCATTTCGTCGAGAGCAGCGGCAGCTCCCTCTTCATCTACATCGATCCGGTGGTCCGGTGGTCGCCACGCACGATCGAGCGCGTGGTGCTGGCGATGGGAGCCTCCGAGGACTTCCGCGTCGTCAGCGTCGCGATGGACGTCGTCGAGGCCGACTACGCCAAGCCCGATCGCAAGAACGAGACGGCGCTCGAACCCGTACACGTTGGGCCGGTCACGACGTTCCTCGCCATGACGCGCTCTGCAATCGACGTCCTCATGTACCGGAACGACGACTTGCTGACCGAGGGGTACGGCGGCAAGGGCCACTCCTTCGAGGTCTTCTCTCCCATGCACCGCGGCAACGTACTGCTCGGCGAAAACGCTGCCTTCTCCGAGCGCTGCCGCCAGGCCGACTTGCCCATCTTCCGCCTCGTCGAGCGCGCCCAATGAGCGCCGCCGCCGCGACGAGAGAGGACGGGTCCTACTTCGTCGAACAGGGCATCTCGCCCTTGTGCTCCGAGGGTGCTCCGCCCGACGCCGATCCGGACTATCTCTACCTCGCGGACCACGTCGAGCGCGTGGCCCTCGTCGACCACAGCCTCGGCGAGCCCACGGAACCCATCGCCTACTTCACGCCGACGCGCCGTCTCGTACGGAGGGGCAATGGCGGGCGCCGACGCTTGCTCAAGAAGCCGCGCGAGTACGTGGTTCCCGGTGCGCAGCCGGGCACGATCGGCTGGCTCGACTTCCATCCGTGTGGCGACGACACGCTCTGCATCGACTACATGACGACACGACGCGATCTCCGGCACATGGGCATCGCCGTCCGCCTTGCACGCCTCTTCTACGAGCGCGTCGTCGTCCCCCGCGGCATCGTGAGCGTCGACTGCGGCCGCGTGAAGGACGCGCACGCCTGGCAGATCATGGAGCGGATGAAGAAGGAGCTGCCGGCGATCGAGTGCTACGGCAAGCGCCAGTTCCAGTTCTGAGGACGGACTCCGTGAATGCGAAGCCCATGCCTCCCGGCGCCGAGGACTACGCCTGCGACTACTGCGGTGAGTTCCAGCTCACCCAGGACCAGCTCGACGAACAGATGCGGCGATCGAGGTTCGCGCTGTGCACGCGATGCAAGCGGTCACCGGGCCGCAAACGGATCGCGGCGAAGGTCCGCCGCACGCTATGGACCGGCGGCGATGGTCCGATCCGCGACTTCCGACCGGAGGACTCATGAAGAAGACGGTACGCAAGACGGTACGCAAGCCTGACTACGCGATGGCACTCGACGCGCTCACGGGGCAACGGCGCAACACGATCACCTTCCAGACGCTCGCTGGCATGATGATCGAGAGCCTCGACCCGCTACCGAGCCCCGTGGAGTTCCGGGGGATGGTCGGACGCGGCAAGAAGCGCACGATGGCGCGCCTGCGCAAGCGCTGGGTGGGCTTCGGCTGGGTCGACGAGGGGACCGCCGACGGAACCGAGCCGCTTCTCTGCCTCGACGACACGGTCGGCGGCGCCTGACCACCGCTGACGATCACATGCTACGCTCTGAATCTACGAGCCACGAACAAGTACAAGGCCACGCGCTGGCCTCACGAAAATAGATGACGGTTCACAAGACCAAGCCCTCGCGCAAGCGGTCCTCACGGAGCGCTGCCCATCGACGCTAGGAGTCAATGCGAGACGAACTCCTCGCTCTGCTCCTTGCGCTCGACGGCGTTCCTCAATCGCCGCGCTACCACCCAGAAGGCGACGCTCTATTTCACTCCCTCCAGGTCTTCGACCTCGCGCGTCGCGACACGGATGATCCTGCCCTCTGGGCCGCTGCCCTCCTTCATGACGTCGGCAAGGCCGAGGGCGGAGGCAGTCACGACGAGACCGGAGCGGAGATGCTCGAAGGGCTCGTCTGCCAACGCATCATCTGGCTCGTAAGCCATCACCTCGACCTTCTGCGGGACCCACGCCTCACTCGGCGGCGCTACCGCGGAACGCGCGAGCTAGACGACCTCACACATCTCCGCCGCTGGGATCTGGGCGGCAGACGACCCGATGCACTTGTCCTCTCACCCGAAATGGCCGTGGACATTCTCCTCGACCACACGGACGCGTGGCGTCCGACCCCCGATGAAAGCAGACACCGTTGAGATCAACACACGGGCGCGCTCGTGAGCTGGGAGCGATTCGGCGGACTGCGTGAAGCCATCGCGCAGCTGGCCGCACAGATCATGTACGGCGAGGACGTGAAGCAGTACTTCACCGCCAAGCACCTAGCGGCCAAACGCCTTCTTGGCCGCACGTCGACGCGCGGACAGCGCCACCGGTCGCGGGATCTCCCTTCCAACGGCGAGATCAAGCAGGCTCTCCTCGAACTCGTCGAGGACATCGAAGGCGACGCCCGCACGCGCAGGCTCTTCGCCATGCGTATCGCGGCGATCGAGGCCATGGCCGAGCTGGTCGATTTCGCCCCGCGTCTCATCGGCTCGGTAGCAACCGGACATGTCCGCCAAGGCAGCGACATCGACATCCACCTCTTCGCCGACGATCCCGAGGACGTGATCGCGCACGTCCAGCACCTCGGTTGGACCTTCGATGTGCGCAGAGTCAGCATCATGAAGCACGGACAGCCTAGAGAATTCACGCACGTCGAGGTCCCTGACGTCTTTCCCTTGGAGCTGACCGTCTACCCGCCGCGAGAGCTACGCATCCGCCCGCGCAGCAGCACCGACGGCAAGCCCATCGTCCGCCTCCGCGAGAGCGCGGTCCGGGCGCTCTGTGCCCGTGAGCATCCGGAAGCGTGGAAACGCTACGTTGACACCGGCGCCACACTATCGCTTCAGGAAATCATGGAGTTGGATGAGGACGACGTAGCAGACGAAGAGACGCCAGCTTTCTGACAGCCTACCTTTGACAGCACCCAGGCGGATCGGTCATCCTGGCCGACTCACTTCGATGTCGAACGGAAACCTTCCGCGCCTGCGGAACGCCATCACTGCCTACACGAAACGTGGCGCCCTCGTGTGCCTGCCGGCGGGCACGCGCATCCGACACCCGTTCCGCGCGGCCGGGGCGATGCACTTCCTCGGCTCGCAGGACGGGACGAACTGGACGCCCTACTACGCCACCGAGCCGTTCGAGACCGACTCCGGCTCGAAGACGCCAGGGCCACCCTGACCGGAGACCTGCGAGGCGAAGAACGCAGCCGCACGAATGGCGTCGGCTCCTGGCAAGTCCTTGGCGTTCTGCGCCTGGTGCTGATCGCACCCGTACGCCGTCGTCTGGTTCTGGCCCGGCCAGTGCCTCGTCGCCGGGCGGCCGCACCCGACGCATCCGGGCTTGATGAGCACGTACATGTCCGCGATGAGCGCCATCATCGCGCCGACGTGCTGCGTGAGCCCGTTGCCACCCGGCGCACGCAGGCGCCGGATGATCTCGTCGCGCGCTGCGATCGCTGTCGTCGGATCCGGCTGCCCCCACGCCTGGAAGATGAGCTGCTCGACCGTCAGATCGCTCATGCCCTTGGGCTTCGACAGCTGCTCGCGCAGCGAAGTCAGCGCACCCGCGAGCTGCGACTGGAGCGGCACGGACCCCTCGAAGGACTGGGAGGTCTGGAACCGGAAAAAGGCGGCCTGGTCGGGCGCGCGCTGATCGCTCTTCCTGCGCTCGAAGAAAATCGGCGACAGGCGCACGAACGTGACCTCGTCGAGCGTCAGGAAAAACTTCGCGATGGCGTCGCGCGGGCTGACGGGCAGGCGCCCGAGACCCGACGACGCGATCATCTCTCCGGCGCGCAGCACATCCTGCGGGATCTGCTCGGGCGACACCGCACCCATCGACGAGGCGAGCACGCCCTCCAGCAGCATGAAGGTGAGGAACGTGTGCAGCTCGGCGAGATTGACCTCGCTCTCCTCGCCCGTCGGACGCCAGGCAAGGTTCGGAGCAGATGCAGCAACGAGAAGGCGAGCAACCGCGTGGCTGCTCACCATCCCTGAGGTCGGCCCCTCGTGCACGTACGCTTCCGGACCCACGACCATCATCTGGATGGTCGGCGACCAGCTGATCGACATCTCACCGACAGCGAGCGCGTGGGCCGGTGACCCTTTCCACACGATGGCAGGTGGGCCCGACGCGGGCGCGGGCTTCGGCGCGACAGGCGCGGGAATCGTCGCCGTCGACGTCAGCATCGGCGCAGGAGCCGGAGGCGAGGAGGAAACGATTGGGGTCGCGGGGGCGCCGTTCGACGGCGTGCTGCCATTGGGGGCTACCATTTGTTCAACAGAACGTATCACAATGACCCCATCGCACAACACAGCGCGCTCGGCGCGCGCAGCCATCCAAATCGATGTAGACTGGGCCGCATGCCCGCTCCCCTTCTGATCGCCGCTCTTGCCGGGCTGGGTCTTGTGGCCGCCGCGAGCCGCAGACGCCACTACGGTACCGGCCAAGACAGCTCGACCACAGACGACGACCAGATGGCGCAACCCGTACCCGTCGGAGCACCCTCGGCTCGACCTCGTCCGGCGCCGCCAGCCGCACCAGGCGCGCCCGGACGCCCTGCGCCGCCCGATTTCAGCCATCCGCACGCGCCGCGGCCGAGACCCGCCTGGGTGGACGCCTGGGTGAAACAGCACCAGCAGTCCGCACCGCACGCGCGGCCCGCTCCTCCGCCTCCGCGCGCCGGTGCACCAGGAGCCCCAGGCAGGCCCGCACCCCCGGCACCTCCCGCTGGAGGGGGTCGACCTCGACCGCCGCCCCCGACGCACGAAGCGCAGCAGGCGATGGTTCCGAATCTGCCGCCGCACTTGCAGCCCGCGGCACAGATCGCACTCGACAGCGGCATGCCGCACATCGCCGCGCAGATCACCGAGGGAGCCCTACGCGGAGACTCCGCGCAGACCATCGCCCAGAGCATCGCGCCGCACCTCGCGCAGACCGCAGCCTCCGCCGTCCAACAGGCTGCGCCATCGATCGGCGACGCTCTCGCTCAAGCCTTCGGCGGATGAAGGCGCGTTCCGAAAGGCGGAACGTCTCTCGAAGCAGAGCGGTCGCCAGCTCGGCATGCCCGACTGGTACCTCGGTTCAGCGATAATACGCAGCGGATCGCCTGGAGCTTCGACGCGGACGACTTGGTTGGCTGACGAGAGACTCTAGCGGGATGTGCAGCTTGTGGTGCAGTTTGCGAATCATCTCCAGCGTCAGAGCACGCTTGCGGTTCAGAATCTCCGACACTCGCGCCGTTGTTCCGAAGATGGGTACGAGGTCTGCTCGACTGAGTCCCTGCTGGTCCATCCGGAACTTGATGGCTTCGATGGGGTCCGGAGCCTGCACATGGTAGACAACTTCCTCGTAGGCTTCCACGAGCGCGCCGAGAATTTCCAGTTTCTCTGCGTCTGCGGTTCCAGGTGCCGCGTGCCAGAGACGTTGGATCTCCGCCAGCGCCCTGTCGTAGTCGGCCGTTGTTCGGATGGGCCTGAGTTCCATGTGCGCTCTCACAGGCTGGCGACGTTGAGGTGTTTGCACTGCTGGTGGGTTCCAAGGAAGAGGAAGGAATCTCAGGCCATGGGCGCGAACAGGCCGCACTTGTGCCAGTGCTTCACCGCGGCGCGAAGGATCGCGAGCTGACTCGAAGCGCTGGCTGCGGACATCCACTCGCCCGAGCCGTCCGAATTCTTCACCTCGAACCATGGGCAAGCCGGGTTGTCCACGTCGTTATTTTGCTCCATGAGCACCCGACACTCGGAGCCGTCGGGCAGACGCCCGTACCAGATGACCATCGCGTTCGTCGGACGACCCGGGATCACCATCGCGTTGCCTCCTCCTGAATCGACGTCCACTCTCCGTCGTCCGCCATCCGATCGAGTACGAGCGCGCCGGTCACCAGAATGGACCGCCGCGGACGATCGGCAGCGCGCCCAACATCGACCCAGAGCTGAGTCTCACGCTGCGCAACGACGCCCACCTCCGGCTCACCCGCATCGCGCTGTCGAGATGGCCACACGCGCACCTGCTGACCTGGACGAAGCGGAGCCTGCTCACACCGCCGCGCGCGGTCCCATCCGAACCGCTCTCGAAACGTCTGGAGCTGCTCCTCGGAGAAGTAATGGCGCGGGTCCTGGTCCACGGCCACCGATGATCGGCGCACAGCGACCACGACGCGAGCGCACGCAATCGAGCACACGAGCGCGTCCGTCTCCTCTTGCCTGAGCCACCCGTCGGGAATGAGGTCCCAGTCGTCGCGGAGCGCGAACCCCCAGCCCTTCGTGCCGCAGTGCGCGCACTGATAGATGACCTCGTGCTCGCTCATAGTCGCGCCGACAAGAAGTACCACACGGAGTCAAAGGGCAAACCGGGGATGGCAAGCACGCGAACCTGGCAGCGCAGCTCCTTGTTGGCGAGGCGCTTGAAGAACTCCATCCACACCTTGGTCGGGCTCACCTCGTGCGCGATCCACGTCCACTGCCACGGACTCGGGGCCTCTCGAACGCGACCGCCCATGCCACGGACCAGATCGTTCTGATGCTGCACGCGCAGTGCGACCGTCTCGCGCAACCCTACCTCGAAGTGTTCGATGACCTCTTCGACGCTCAGGCCTCCTTCTGCGTAGTCGACCTCCAGCCCGCGGGCGAACCACCCCTTGTCGTCGCGGACGACGAGCACGCGCAGAGTGCCTGCATCTCGGACGGGCGCGTCGGTCAGCTTCATACCCTCTTGTTCGTGGTGGTCATGTGTTATACACCACGTAAGTCATGCCGACCAAGGTCAAGAAAAAGACCGTCAAAGGCCAGCGTCGTCGTCGCTTCATGAGCATCCGCAAGCGCGTCGAAACCATGGTCGAAGTCGAGACCCAGGGCCGCAAGCGTGGAGTTCTTCCACTCGATCTGCACATGCCCGTCGTCGCCTTCGCACCGGGGAGTCCACTGCGGGAGGCAGCGCGCATCTGGTGGTCGCCCGATGGCGCGGCGATCGAGAAGCTCACGAAGAAGGTATGGGGCTGGCCCGCCGAGGTGGACAAACTCTCGGGACGCACGCGCAACAGGAGCACGCGTCGAACCGGCCGGCTTCGACCCATCGCCAAGGTGCAGCCGCCGCGGGCCACGGTCCGGATCGTTCTCGACTATCCCATGACCGAGCCGCGCACACGAATCGTGACCATCCACCGGCAGTTCCCGGGTGAAGTCTTCGGACTCTGCCACGACTTCTACGCCCGGCTCTACGCCGACGACGAGGCCAGCAGCACGAGCCTCATCTACGGCCACAGCCTCGACCAGCTCACCTTCCGCGGCGTCATCTACACGCCACTGCGTCGCCGCGGCAAGGACGGCGTCGAGGGCGAGTTTCACTTCGAGATCGGCGCATGAACGGACCTTCCAAGCCCGCGCGACCCGCAAGGCCGGCTCACACCCCCCACCGCCTCTCGGACCCTTGTTCGACGGTCGTTCGCGAACACGTCCGCTGTCCGCTGCGACCACCTGCGCGGAGACCACGACAAACGCGGCTGCCGCAAGTGCGAGTGCGGCCGAATGACCTACTCGGGCTGCCCTGGCTGCGCTGCCTAGCCATCCTGCTCGCCCGCCTTTTGCTCATGCCATCGTGGTGTTATACTTCGCGTATGACGACACGGACGCGCGAGCTGGAAGCCTTCTTGTCCCGAGGCGGTAGCGTCTGCCCGTTTGCGGTCCGCAGCTACCGAATCTACGCGATGGCCGGCGCCGAACCTCGGCTCGACAGGACGCTCTTGCGCAGTGCCGTGGAGAAGTTCGCGAAAACGAGAGGCAAGACACCGAGCGGCGCCATGCTCGTCGAGGCGACCCATCCGCCCAGCGACTTCGAGCGCACCCAGACGTGGGCGCGTGAGGTCTTCCTGGAGCTGATGGCCTGCTTTGGCCTCGCCGATGGCGCGAGCGAGGCGGAGCTGTCAGCGGTGATTGACGGCCAGGTGCGGGCGATGCTGTTCGACGAGCAAGAACCGCGGCGCCCGATGCTCGGCTGCGGCGCAGAGCCGCTCTTCGCCATCTGCATGTCCCCGCTCTACCCAGCAGCGCATCCGCGGTACGCGCCGCACGCCGTGGTGGTCGTGACCTGGCAAGCCGACGTCGCCGCTGTTCACGACCACCCGGCTCGGGCGCACATCCGCAGAGCAATGGTGCGCGAACACGGCTTCGTCTACGACGCCGACGATCTGCTTCTTCCGCTTCCGTCCGAGCGAGACACGCAACACCGGTCGTAGAGACCGACGCACGGCGCGGACGCGCAGACGGCAGCGGTCGATGTCAAACACGACGTTTGACTTCAGCCGGAGCACACTGCCGACCACGAATGGACTACGATGCCCGGCAGACGATGCTCAACCGAGGACTGCTCCTCGGGCTCGCGGAGCTGCGGCGCGAGTTCGTGGCGCACGGAGAGGGCTTTCATCTCGCCTATCGTGCCGCCATGGCTGCCCACACGAGCGAGACGTCGTCCAGGGCGCTCGAAGACTTCGATCCCGTGTTCGGAGTGTACCGCGAAGCCGAAGGGATGATCCTCGACGGCATGCGCGATCTCATTCTTCGTTTGGATCGTCGCACCTGGACTCGCGCCAGCTTCCTTGTATCGTCTGTCCACGCCGGATACGAATTGGGCGAGCTTCCTGACCACGAAGCCTACCGACGTATGGCGGCAGCGATGCATGCTCAGCTCTAGTGCCAAAGCGCAGTCTGGACGTGCGATGATGCCTACGAGCGTCATGCCTTCCTTGGCGCAGCCGACGCGCGTCGGCGCACCCTTTCTCAACCGTAAGTGCCGTCGCTGTGGAGGGCGCGGGCACAACTCGCGCACGTGTCAGGAGACCCCCTTGCCGGGGTGGCACGCGATCCGCGAGCGCGAGCTGAAAAAGCAGGCCGAGCGCGTCGGACACAACCCGGTACGGCCCAAGTCCATCCGGGCAGTGGGCGTCTCCCGCGACGAGGTCGTCCGACTCAAGCTCCTCAATGAGGCCCTGCCAAGCTACGAGCGCTGCGAAACCCGAGGCGAGTGTGAGGGCGGCCCAAGGCCATGCCCGCTCGTCAGCTGCAAGTACAACCTGTACCTCCAGGTCAACCCGAAGACGGGCACGATCGCGATGCAGTTCCCTCACCTCGAACCAGAGCACATGCCAGCCGACAAGAGCTGCGTGCTCGATGTGGCGGAGGAGGGACCGCACAGCCTGGATTACATCGGCACGCTCCTCAACATGACGCGCGAGCGCGTGCGCCAGATCGAGGTCAAGGCACTCAAGCGCGCCGTCACGAGCAAGGAGTCGGATGCCCTCCGGTCTTTCGTGGGACAGGCGCCCATGCATCGACCGAGCGCCCTGGCCAACGCCATCCTTCCTTCGAGCCGCGCTGGCACGGAGCCAGACGCGGACGAGGAGGAGACCCGTCAGAACGTACCCTTGCTGCCGCACATCCTCGACGAGACCGTGAGCGACAGCCAGTACGCCGCAGCGATTCGGGCGCTATGGGAGCGTGTGCAGCAGAATCGTGCGCCCGTCATTGACAGCGACACGTCGATACAAGTGCCACCCAAATCGCCCTGACCTTCGCCGATGCATGGTAGGCTCGAACGAGGCACCACCATGAATCAACCGAGGCAGCCTCAGTACGCCACCGGTCAGATGGCCGGCATCATGCGCGTGCAACCAGCCTGGGCGCCGTGGCCGGAGCAGGTGTCCGAGTACTGGTGGGGCAGCGGGCCGCCGTGGCGAACGCTGCGCGCCGTTCCAATGACGCGGCGGTCGACGTGGAAACCATGGCCGTGGCGTACCTGGGGCTATCCGCCCGGACGAATGGCGTACAGACCGCTCTGGCCCGATCGCCTGCCGACCTACTGGTACGGCTGGTGGATGCCCGAGGCTCCGCAGTCAATGGGCTGGGGAGGGGCCGCCTGGCCGGCCACCACGTCCTACGGACGCGCCTTCCTGCCAGGCGGCTTCCACTCCGACATCGTGGCCGGTGAGGCTCCGGCCGCGCCGCTCACCCTCAACGAGGCGACACGGCAACTGCTGCGAGCGGTCCAGAAAGCGGCCGAGCAAGGCGAGGCCACACGCTGGAGCCGCGAGAGGGGGCAGGCCCATCGGCTCTGGACGCCCACGGCCGACTTCCAGCGCGCGTTCAACGCCGAGTGGGTACCCAAGTACAGCCTCTTCGCCGGAAAGCGACGGCTCAAGATCGACGGCGTCTTCGGCGACGAGACGCGCGACGCCTTACACGAGGTCGTCACAGGCCCCTACCGAACCTACGTCCCGTCGCCGAGCGATCCCGATCTCTTTCGCGATCCGTCAGGTCAGGTCTTCGTCGGACAGATGCTCTACGGACCCGCCTCGCAGAACTTCCACCCGCTGCCCGTGGGCGTCGATCCGCTCCAGGGACCGAGAGCCGTGCCGCCTCCGTTCGACCCGCTCGAAGGGCCCGTCCCGCCCACCTACGGGTAAGTCGCACATGGAAGAGGTCATCGAGCGGCTCGCAAACTCGCTCTTCGGCCGCCTCGGCATCGTCATGCTCGCGGACGAAGGCCACATCTTGCACTGAGGCGACAACGTGATTGAAGGCGTCGACGTCTCCGACAAGCAGGGCGCCATCAACTGGCGCGCCGTCGCCTCATCGGGACGGAGCTTCGCCTTCATCCGCGTGAGCGACGGAGCGGGACATCCCGACACGCGCTTCGCAGCCAACTGGCCCGCAGCCAAGGCTGCTGGTCTCATCCGTGGCGTCTACCAGTACTTCGAGCCGGCCGAGAACCCCATCGCGCAGGCGGACCTTCTTCTCCAGCGCACTGGGGGCGTTGCCATCGGGGACCTTCCGCCGACCATCGACGTCGAGACGCTCGGCAGCACGAACAGCCCCGCCGCCACCGCGGACGCCGTGGCCACGTGGGTCGACTACGTCCACCGCAAGACGAGCTTGAACCCCATCGTCTACGCTTCGCCGAGCTTCTGGGCCCAGCTGCCCGCGCGCGGCATCGAGCGTAAGGCGATGCTCTGGGTGGCGAACTGGGGCGTCAGCAAGCCCACCGTTCCAGGCGCCTGGAACCGTTGGGCCTTCTGGCAGTACTCCTCCGCCGGCTCGGTGCCGGGCATCACGGTACCGGTCGATCTCGATCGCTTCGAGGGCAACTCCATCGACCTGCGCCTCATCACGCGCGGCGGGATGATGAAGATCGCAGGCGTCGGCGTCGCAGGGGCAGGCGCCGCGGCCCTCGTAGGGCTGGGTGCGTTCCTGCTCATCGGGAGCAGGAAAAAGTGATGAAAGGCCCGAAGTTCATGAGCCGCGGATTGGTATCGTGCCCGAAATGCAAAGGCGGCTGCGATCTGTGCGGAGGCAGCGGCCAGGTACCGCAAGGGGTCGCACGCGTGTTCGCACGTGAAGAGTCGCGCGCAACGGCGAAGATGCCAACCACACGTCTAGAAGAACTACGCGACTGGGCGACGGAAGCCATCACGAGGCCCGCCACGGTCAAGCGCGCGGACCATATCCGTCACATCGTCTTCTGGGTCGCCCTCGCACTTCTCGCGGCCTTCACGGGCGTCTTCCTCGTGCTCATCATCCGCAGCCTCTTGTAGCGACGTCACACGGCTCGTATAACGAGTCCATCATGCTCGACCTCAAGGAGATGGCGTTCCGGCTTCGACGTGACGCGGCCCGCAGAAGCCACTCGCTCGAAGGCGCCGAGCGGCGGCTCGAAGGCTGGAAGCTCGTCCTGAGCGTCGCGCGCCACGACGACCCAAACGCTCTCACGCGCGCCGAAGAGAGCATGCGGGCAACCTTCGGAGACGAGTTCGTCGCAAAGCATCGCCTCTTCAAGAAAACGGACGAAGCGCACGAGGGTCCGCTCGACAAGTGGCACCTGACCGCGAGCTGGGTCCGCTCGCAACCTCCGTCGCCGCCGATGCGTGCCCTGCTGACCGAGATGATCGCGATGCTCGCCATTCCGGAAGACAGCCGGCAAGGAAAGGATCGCGAGTCCGTTCTCTATCCGAGCGGCGAGAACTTCCCAGCCTGCACGCACTGGATGTGGGGTGAGAAGGCGCCACAGGCCAAGAGCGCGTCAGAGCTGTCGAACGCGTGACTCGCGTTTTTCTTCTTGCAGCCCACTTGACGGCGTATATCCCGGTGCTACCGTGCCCCTCGTGACTCTGCACCTGCTACTCCAACCCGGCCGATATTGCCTCGCCCTCTTGTTGGGCTGAGCGCTTCGTTCGTGCGTCCGGGTGGTGGAACTGGCAGACACAGCGGATTCAAAATCCGCCGCCCCCTAAAGGGTTTGGGAGTTCGACTCTCCCCTCGGACACGAAGCGGCAGCTCGGTACCGACGACAGCTCACCAATCCGGAGGGTTGCCCGAGTGGCCTAAGGGAGCAGACTGTAAATCTGCCGGCTCTGTCCTTCGATGGTTCGAATCCATCACCCTCCACAGACGTCCAAACGTTTCCACACGAGTCTCGTCGTCATGAACACGTTCCGCCAACTACTTACCCAGCCGATGCGCCTAGGCCCGTTACAACGCGGGCTCGGGCTGGCATCGGCGTGCACGCACGAGTGGCGGAACCGGTAGACGCAGCGGTCTTAAAAACCGCGGAAGCGATGAGCCTCATAGGGGTTCAAGTCCCCTCTCGTGCACCCGGATGCGCGCTGACGCGCGCGCGACCGGCCGGAGCTGCCCGGAACACCACGCGAACGTGGCGGAGATGGTAGACGCGCCAGCTTGAGGTGCTGGTGGCCGAAAGGTCGTGGAGGTTCGAGTCCTCTCGTTCGCACGCATGCACGGATGGCGGAGTTGGTAGACGCGCCTGGTTCAGGTTCAGGTGGCCGAAAGGTCGTGTGGGTTCGAATCCCTCTCCGTGCACCACGAAAACGCATGGTCATGCAGACATCGTGTTCGCTATCGTAGGCAAGCATCTCCCGGAGGTTCCGAACGGCACGCAAACGATTTGGGGGCTCGTCTAACGGCAGGACAGCGGATTTTGGTTCCGCTTATTGGGGTTCGAATCCCTAGCCCCCAACGAGAGACACGAGACCATCGCCGGGGTGGCGAAAATGGCAGACGCGCACCGTTTAGGCCGGTGTGGTCGGAAGATCGTGGAGGTTCAAATCCTCTCCTCGGCACCACAGCACGGACTCGTCGAGTTCATCGCTCATCGCGGACCACCGCATTGACGGCACGTGGTGGGGCCCGCATGCCCAACCGGTCCGAGTGGCACGCCGCGCGCGATAGCCTCGGCGCGCTCCTGCCGAAGATGCTGTAGGTGCAGGACCAGGTAGGCCGGCATGCACTTCTCGCAGAGGTCACGGCCTGGCGCCCAGAACCTACGGTCCCAATCGTCCATTGCCGCTTGGGGATCCAGCAGCTCGTCTAGGGTCGGCTCTGCGGTCATCGGACAGCGGCGCTGGGCTTCCGAGCCATCCACCGATCGATGGCCAAGATCCCGAGGCACGCTCCACCGTTGACCATGACTGCGGTCCAATCGGCGAGGAGAAGCGCCATCAGCGCGATGCCCAGCATGAAAAAGAAGAGGCTCCGCACCTTGGGCCGGTCCAGGATCCCACGCGGTGTCTGCCTGTAGCGCTCCGCCGCGGCATGGATCGCCGCTACCTCGACGTCGCTGGCCACCCTCGGTTTCTGTCCGGCCACCATCTTCAGGAAGCCATCGCAGGGCGGATTGATATGAACCGCGCTGTGGTCACGCCGATCGGTGCACAACTCCCGACCGCAGAAGGGGCACGCGCGGCACTCCAGGCTCATGGCTGGCAGCACTCCGCGCCAGAGCCTGCCGTACAGAGTCGGTGGATGTGACGACCGAGCTGGTCCTGCCACGCCGCCTGACGCTCCAGCTCTTGTGCCCG
>Ga0307474_10001952_pt1 | contig 14838 bp, 17 predicted proteins | sample atmos_gasesECM1C_2_FD_203312 | JGI IMG/M metagenome (GOLD analysis project Ga0307474, IMG submission 203312) | Hardwood forest soil microbial communities from Morgan-Monroe State Forest, Indiana, United States - atmos_gasesECM1C_05 | ecosystem: Environmental > Terrestrial > Soil > Temperate... | reverse complement strand
TGCCACAGCCCGCGCACTGGTAGCAATGGGGCTCGCCCGACGCGGTCGGCCAGTCGCACGGAAGCGCCCGCATAGGTCGCAAGCTCTCGATGCGCTTGCAGAGTGCCAAGCCCCAGGCCGCGATCCGCTCGCACAGTGGGCCGCCCTCCCACCAGGAGGTCGGGCCCGTGTGCGCGGCGCGCTCGATCCACAACGCAGGCATCCCGTCGACACACGACTCGAACGACACAGAGACGTGGCAGCGGCGGCAGTAGTCATCGCCGCACAGGTCGTCCGGATGCGTCAGTCGGCCGCACTTTTCGCACGGCGACCGAACGACGTCTTCACCGTCCTCGTCGATCTCCGCGACGAAGGCAGACCTAAGACGATAGAGGGCGTTGTAGAGCGCGGCCATGCGACGTTACGCTAACGTTATACGTAGCGTTAGACGCGTAGTCAAGCCGGGGGTCTTGGACTACCGGTCGATCAGCTGCACCCCATCGAGTGACCGCAGTTGAGGCACTTGTAGCAGGCGCCGTTGCGCACGGTCAGGTGGCCGCACTCGTCGCAGACCGGCGCGTCACCCATCATCGTGTCGAGATGCGCGTCCATCGCTGACTCCGGCCGCTTGGGGCCGAGTGCGCCTGCGACAGGGGCCGCTGCCGGCATCTGCATCACGATGGTCGATGGATCGGCGTTGCGCGGCACGCCGAGTCCCGTCGGACCCTCCTGCTCGACCTCGGGCTTGATGTGCGCCAGCTCGTGCTTGTTGAGGTACTCGATGCCGAGCGTGCGGAAGATGAAGTCCACGATCGACGTCGCGAACTTCAGGTACGGATGCCCCTGCACCGGCCCCTGCGGCTCGAACCGCGTGAAGGTGAACTGGTCAACGTAGACGCCAAGCGGAACGCCGTACTGGAGACCGAGGCTCACCGCCATCGCGAAGCAGTTCATGAGGCTGCGGAACCCGGCACCCTCCTTGTGCATGTCGATGAAGATTTCGCCGAGCTGTCCGTCGTCGTACTCGCCCGTGCGCAGGAACATCTTGTGGTTGCCGATGCGCGCCTCCTGCGTGTAGCCGTGGCGCTTCTTCGGCAGCCGCGCCCTCTCGCCGTAGATGCGCGTGTTGGCCGGCGAGATGTTGAGCGACAGCTGCGGCTGCGCGGGCTCGTTCGTCTGCGGCATCGGCGTCAGAAGCGCGGCCGCGGACGCCGCTGCCTTCTTCTCCTTGTCGCCGCCACTCGACAGGGGCTGGCTCGCCTTGCACCCGTCGCGGTAGAGCGCTACCGCCTTGAGGCCGAGCCGCCAGCCAGCCTCGTAGATGGCCTGCACGTCGTCGACCGTTGCGTCGTTCGGGAGGTTCACGGTGTTGTGCGAGATGACGCCATTTGCCACGTACGAATGACTGCCAGGAACCGACAGGTCGAAGACCTGACGAAGGCCACCGTCCGAGACGGAGGCCACGGGGGTGTAGACGTACTCGAAGACTTCCGGATCGACGTCGACCAGTTTTCGCAGACGCGGCTCGGCCATCGTCGTCATGCGAATGTTCTGGGTCCGCGGATCCATCACGCCACGAAAGTCCTGCGTCTGACGCGTCGCCCGAAGTTGCTCGCAGAGCTGCGCGCGCAATGCCGGGAACGGAAAGACATCATGATTTTCGCCATTGGTCAGAGCGGCTGCGCGCTCGGCCTTGTGTGATTCGAGGAACTTCAACAGGGTAGCGGCGCGATGACGATAGCCTCCACTCACCTGAAGCACCGGATAGTTCTGGCCGTCGATGACGTTGTCGGTGAAGTACGTGTGCACGCCGAGATTGGCCCACACCTGCTGGATGTCCCGGCTCAGACCGACGAGCCGCTGCGAGATGCAGATGGACTGTGTGACCCATCCGTCCAAGTAGACTCCGCTCATGTACGCGAGCACCGTCTCGCGCGAGGCGCTGAGAACACGATCGGGGATCTGATTCTTCGTGAAGCCGACCGCATCCAGAAACTCCATGACCGCCTTCGAGTGAATCGCACGCCCCTTGGCGTCGCTCCTGCCGTCCTCGAACGGGATCGCTTCCAGATTGAACAGCTCCTTGGTGAGACTCGCAAAGACCTCCAGAACGCCCTCGTCGCCCTTGGTAAGCCCGATCGTGTAGTTGTCGCGGGTGATGCGGCCGTCGGCTGCCATCATCCCGAGAAAGAGGCCGAGCCGAGGGCTCATCCGCATCGGGAACGTCACCTCCTTGTGCTGACTTCCGTAGAGAGGCGAAGGCGTGAATGCGATCGGAGCATCCTCGCCCCACATCTCCGCACCGAGCTTGGAGGCCACCCAGTCCCCGGGCTGAAGCTCGCCAAGAGGCTTCCAGTCGAGTCCCGTTGCACCTGCGACGAGCAGACGATGCGCAGCCGTGCCCTGCTCCAGGCGACCGTCCGCCAGAGTGACACGGATCGTCTGCTGGACGCCGTTGTAGTAGAACTGCGTCGCCGTCTCGGTGCCCTTGCGTGTCGTGACCGGCAGTGAGACCTCGCGGAACGTGTCCTGCCGCTGCTGCCCATCGTAGAGCGAGCCCAGTCGTACGAGACCTCCAGCCGTCGAGAGGAGCGTCTCACCAACGAGGCACTTGGAGATGGCCCCACTCAGAAACGGTTGCACCGCCGCCATCATGTTGATGTGCGACATCGGCGCGAGAAACCGCTTGCCCGTCTTGCCGCAGCGGTTCGCGCAGTCGAAGACTGCATAGTGCTCGGTCTTGAGATGCGGCGCGCCCTCGACGGTCATCCAGCCGATGACCTCGTTGCTCGCCTCGTCGATCTGCGCGCGCGTGAAGCCGAGATGCTCCAGGAGCTTCTTCGCCTCCTTGCTCGCGCCAAGCCGATCGTAGGCATCCTCGCCGAGAATCCACGGCGCAAACGCCGAGTCGAGATCGAAGACGCCACGCAGCGCGGCCTCCACCTTGGCCAGCTCTGCATCGGTCAGGCCCTTGCCACGGAGCGCGCTCTTGTTGACGTGCGGGGCGTTCGTGAGGCTGTTTGTGCCAGAGACGTACGCCACGATGTCGGCGACCTCGCGCTCCGTGTAGCCAAGACGCCGCAGCGCCTCGGGCACCGTCTGGTTGACGATCTTGAAGTGACCGCCACCGGCGAGCTTCTTGAACTTCACGAGCGCGAAGTCCGGCTCGACGCCGGTCGTGTCGCAGTCCATCAGAAGGCCGATGGTCCCCGTCGGAGCCAGAACGGTCGTTTGCGAGTTGCGGTAGCCGTGCTCCTTGCCGAGCAGCACCGCCTCGCGCCAGTCCTTGTTCGCCGCGCTGTAGAGGGGCCCCGCAGCGTTCGGATCGATGTGATGCGCCGCCGTCTCGTGCATCTCCATCACGCGGATCATCGCGTCGCGGTTCTTGGCGAAGCCATCGAAGGGGCCCTTGGTGGCCGCCATCTCCGCGCTCGTCTTGTACGCCACGCCACACATGATCGCCGTCAGCGCAGCGGCAATGCCGCGTCCACGATCGCTGTCGTAGGGAACACCCATGCTCATGAGCAGACTGCCGAGGTTTGCGTAGCCGAGGCCGAGCGGCCGGTAGTCGTGGCTGTTCTTGGCGATGGGTCCGGTCGGGTAACTCGACACGTCGACGAGGATCTCCTGCGCCATCAGGAACGTCCTGCACGCGTGCCTGTAGCCGTCGACGTCGAAACTTCCGTCGTCCTTCAGGAACTTGGTGAGGTTGACGCTCGCTAGATTGCAAGCGCTGTCGTCGAGGAACATGTACTCGGAGTTCGAGACGACGATCGTATGCACGTCCGGCGCGTTCGGGCACGTAACACCGAAGTTGTGCGTACCAGACACCTCGATGTCATAGACGTTGACCGCCGCGTCCATCTCGATGGGCGCGACCGAGAGGACGCGATCGTTGGTGTCCTCACGATGCTCCTCGATCCACGAAGCAAACTCCTCCCACGTCTTACCCTGAATGCCGTACTTCGCGTTGGCTTGCGGCAGGACGCGAGCAAGGCCGTTGCTCTCGATGTACGCGTTCCACCGTGCCACGGTCACGCTCTGATTCTTGCGACCGACATGACCCTGTCGCAGCGCGACGTCGACCGAGCCTGCGCTCCATGAGGTCGAGCGTTCCGGTTCGAAGCCCTCCTCGTCGAGTGTAGCGGCGATCTTCGCGAGAGACACACCGTGCTTGCGCAGCTCCGACATACGCTCGAAGGTTCGCGTCTGGCGCGCGACGTCCATCTCGATCTTCGACTCGATGTCCTCCCACGCATCGACGAACAACCGATTGTCGACGTCGAGAAAGCGCGGGTTGCCTTCGCCCGCAGAGTGCTCGCTGATGTGCTCCGATCCCTCCCTCAGCTCCAGGTTCGAGAATCGATCGTCGGTAGGGTTCTCGTTCTTGTGATGAACGTGGAAGCCGTCGGGAATGGGGCCACGCATCTGTTCCCAGACGAACCGATTTTGCAACACGGTCCCATTCAGAACGTCCGGCGTACCACGATGGTTGATGTACCGCCTGGACTGGCGATGCTCGTTGACCCAGCGGCCAATCTTTCGCAGACGAGCGCCGTGCTCCAAGAACTGCGCCTCCACGTACTGACCGCCACGCAGAAGAAACCGGTGTTCCGGAGTAACCGTAAAAACAAGCCCGCGCTTCGTCTCGACACGAACGAGACGCGCCGCCTTGCCGGCGACCCATGCCTTGCGGATAGGACGAAGCACCGGAAGATTCGTCGTCTTGTCGAACGAGAACGCGTAGGGCAGCGGCTCGCCACCGCGCGACATCTCTTCGAGCTTCTCGAAGGAGATCGGCCCCTCGCTCGTGTCGACGAGCATGTCTCCGGTGAAGCAGCACGGGTTCGAGGCGTTGATGCGCGCCGTGTTGGGGCAGGTGTGCCAGCGATTGACCGTCGTGTCGTACTGCACACCCGGATCCGCGCAGGCCCAGGCTGCCTCGGCAATCTGACGCCAGACCTCCTTCGCTTCGAGCGTCTCGACGACCTCGCCTGACGTACGCGCGCGCGTCTGCCACTTGCGCCCCATCTCCACCGCACGCATGAAGTCGTCGGTCACGCGCACGCTGTTGTTCGAGTTCTGGCCGCTCACCGTGTGGTACGCGTCGCCGTTGAAGTCGGAGGCGTAGCCCGCCGCGATGAGCGCATGCGCCTTCTTCTCCTCACGCATCTTCCAGGTGATGAAGTCGAGGATCTCCGGATGGTCCGCGTCCAGGCACACCATCTTCGCCGCGCGACGCGTCGTTCCGCCGCTCTTGGTCGCACCAGCCGCTCGATCGAAGACTTCCAGGAACGACAGCAGACCGCTGGAGTTGCCGCCGCCAGAGAGCTTCTCCTGCTTGCCGCGGATCGTCGAGAAGTTGCTGCCCGTGCCCGAGCCGTACTTGAAGAGCCGCGCCTCGCTCTTCACGAGGTCGTAGATCGCCATGAGGTCGTCCTTCACCTCCTGGATGAAGCACGCCGAGCACTGCGGCCGCTCGTACGCGTTGGTCGTCAGCTGGACGTTCGACGCCCATGAGTCCCACGCCCAGTTGCCGCCCTGACCCTCGATGCCGTACTCGTGGTAGAGCCCGAGGTTGAACCACACCGGCGAGTTGAAGGCACCGAACTGGTTCACGAGCAGGAACGACAGCTCCGCCTCGAACGCATCCGCGTCCGCCACCGTGGCGAAGTACCCCCCGGACTTCTCGCCCTCGGTACGAATCGTGTGCGCCAGCCGATAGACGACCTGGCGCACGCTGCGCTCGCCCTCGTCCTTGCTGCCGTGCAGACCCGCCTTCCGGAAGTACTTGGAGATGACGATGTCGCTCGCGAGCTGACTCCAGTTCGCCGGGATCTCCGCGCCTTCCATCTTGAACACCACGCTGCCGTCGGGGTTCGAGATGGTGCTGGAACGTCGCTCGTAAACGACTGCGTTCAGCGGATCCGTTCCGGCGGTCGTGTACCGGCGACTCACGGCGAGGCCGGTGGGCTTGGACGCTCGTTTGGAAGGAGGCGACGAAGCCTTGCTCTGCGGCGCGGACTTCCCGCCACGAGGCTTTTCGTGCTGCGCCCGCGTGATTCCGCCGTTGATCCCGCTCGCCATCGTCAACCTCCTATGCTCGGCGCACGTCGGCCGAGCCCCCGATAGTCACCTGCCCGACAGGGCCGTGCCATGTACGAAAGCCCCGACACGCGATCGACCATCGGACGCATCGAGGCCGATCCTAAGTGCCACTACCGGTAGTGGGTGTCCAGTGAAACCATACAACCCGTCGTTGTGCTGCTGGAAAACGCGACGAACCAACTGCTATGCTCGGACCCCATGCTGGAGATCCGGCGCGTTCCTCCCTCCTGGCAGCATCCGCGCGACAAGAGCGGTCGCTTCATCCCGATGTTCGGATCGTTCCAGGCGCGGCTCCGTGACTGGAAGAAGCGCAAGGGCGATCTGGTCAGGCCCGTGCGCGCGGTTGGGTCTCGGCCGCCGCGCGGCTCCTGCGCGCCGTTCACCGTGAGACAGGCGACACACTTCCAGGTCTACGAGGACGTGAGCGAAGGCACGCCCGTCAGCCCCATCTTCGCGAGCAAGCGTGAGATCGCGCACTGGCTCCGGTGGTTCGGCATCAGCAAGAATGTGGCCGATGGCTTCGTGCGCATGGGCGCTGTGCCGAGCCTCACGCTGCTTGGCGGCACCTACGTCGAAGGGCTTGCTGGCGCCGCGACACCGATGACGCCCGCTCTGCGAAAGCTCGCCAGGGCCGCCGTGCGCGCGAACGCGAAGCGCGAGGCGGAGCTGGCTGCCATGAGCCCAAAGAAGCGCGAACAGGCGATCCGTCGCTGGGCGCGTGGCCTTGCCAAGCAAAGTGCCAGCATCAACGACTGAGGGGACAGTCACGCGGGCGTGAGCGTCCAGGGACCGTAGCCGCCGCCGCGCGCGTAGGGGCGCTCCGCACGCAGGATGCGACCGTCCTGCATGACGTAGCCGAAGAACTGGTCCAGGCTCTGAAAGACGCGTGGCGCCACATCGAGCGTCCGCTTCGGGTAGCCGAGCGCTCGAAGCGCGCACTGGCGCCCCACAGTGGGTCCCGTCGACAGGTAGACGAGATGCTTGATGGGTCGCCCGCAGTGATCGCACGTCGCGCTCGGCTCTTCGAGCGACGTCGTTCCGAGAATCTTCGGCCTCTCGGCAGATGTGTCGCCGTGAAGACGCCGAGCACGTTCGGGACGTCCTCGATGGTAGGCGACCACGGCTCTGACGCTTGGTGACCACGGGGCGGTCCCTCGCGCCTACCGGCGACGACTGCGGCCGCCCCAGCCCTCTTCGTACGCCTTGTCGGTCACGAACTCGTAGAAGTTCTTCTTGTTCGGGCCGTTGAGCGTCTCGCAGAGCTTTCGCGCTGCCGCAAACGTGAGGTTGTTCTCGATGCGTCGGACCTTGTTGGTCGCCTTGCTTCGCGAAAAGACGGTGTACCCCTCGGTCATGGTCCCGAAATACTACACGATTCGTCTCAACTCGACTCGGTAGCCGCGCACGCCCGGCGGCGCGTACCGCTTGATGAAGGCCAGCATCTCCGCGGCCGCCAGGCCCCGGCGCGTGTGCACTCCGATGTCGGGAACCCACAGGCCAGAGTCGCGCATCCATTCGAGCACCGCGTAGCCCGTCTTCTCGCGGTAGCGGGACCGATCGATGATCCGCGGCGGCGAGAAGTACCCCGTCGAGGTGTCATCCTCTGCATCGTCGTAGTGCTCGCTCGCGAGATCGTGGTCGAGGCTCGCGTGCACGACGGGCTGGTTCTGGATGTGCCAGATCGCCTCGTCCGCCGTCTTCGCCCGCAGGTCGTAGCCCCAGGGAGACATCCGCCTGTCGTCGAGCCAGAGACGGTAGGTCATTGCCGTTCGATCTAGCCGTAAACGACCATTGCTGCGACCCTTGCCGGCAGGATGGCTTCACGGACCCCCTCCAATCACTACCAGATCCGATGGGACGATCCCGATCCCATGGATGCGCCCACTCTGCGCACGATCAACCGCCTCATCGAGGAAGGCGTGATCCCGCCGGGCGTCGTCCTACTCACCCGTCCGAAGCTCGCAAAGCTCCTCGGCTGCGAACACGGACGCCCCGAACGCCGTCCGTGCGGGAACTGCCTCGGCGCGAACTGATCGCAAGGACCCATCGCGCCGCAAGGTCCCACCAGTTCTAGCCGCGTTTCACGGCCTACCTGGAGTGGGAAACGCTTTGCGGATCGCTCCTCCACCCAGTCACGAAACGTTGCCAGGGCGTACGAACGGCTTGCGCTGGTAGAGAAGCGGCTTGGCCTTCTCGCTCGCGAGGCCCTCGGGAAACTCCTTGAGCACGCCCAGCTGGTACTCGTTGAGCTTGTACGACGGTTCCAGCCTCTTGAACGTCAGGATGTACTCGGCCTCGTATGCAGCCGCGCGCGACGCCGTCTGATCTCGGATCCGGCCGTTGTAGAAATCGGCCGCCTGGCTCCCCACGAACACAATGCCGCCTGTCTCGTGCACGATGTCCGCCTTGACCCGCGCGAGCCAGCGGAGAGGCATGGCGATCACCGCACTCTCGGTACCGCCATCCTGGATTGCCGCGATCGACAAGGTGGGGACGTCCAGGCCATGAATCACGGGCACCACGCGGTTGCCAACCAGCTCCCAGACCATCGCCATCAGCGCGCGGACCGGTTCGTTCGGGAAGCTCGAACGCAGAAAGTCGACCGCGGAGGTGAAGGTGTCGCTCATGATGCGCATCACCTTCTTGCCCGGATCGCTGTCGGGCAGATCGTCGATCTCCACGGCCTCGGAAAGAAGGGCCGCCGCAAGCTGCCCACGGATGTCCCTCTCGTCCGTCGTCATCTAGCCGCTCAGCGCACGCGATCCGATGCTCGGGTACTCGGTGCGAAACGCGCGCTGGCGCATGAGGTAGTCGAGCGCGTCGCGCTCCGCCGCAGCACGACTTGAGACCTGCTCGACCGCCGCAGCGCAGCCACGGCACAGGCTGACCTCACCACCACGCGCGCCTCCGCACGCCACGCACCGGTCCATCATGGCGTCGGCGTTGTAGCAGGCTCTCGCGGCGTCGTCCCCTCGGTCGCGGGCGCCTTGGGCGGCTCGCCCTCCGGGGCGCTCCCATGGCCATCCGCGCGCCCAGACGAGTCCGCGGTTCCGAACGCGAAACGACGCGGGCCATCGGCTGCCTTTCTTTGCTCAGCGTCGATCTCGCGCTCGACCTTGGTCCAGAGGCGCACGATGCGGGATTTTCGCATGCCGCCAGCGATGGTCGTCGCCCATATCAACGAGTCGAATCGCGTGGCAAAGCGCTTGTCGTCGACCGTGACGAGCCCTCTTCCGACGCTCGGCACGCGCACGTAGCGCTCGCCGACCTTGACCACCCAGCATGGGCGCGGCCCCACCACGTGAAACGCCGTGTTGATCGTGATCTCGTGCCAGCCGTTCTGGCGCGTCTTGTCGCCAGGCGGAGGTTCTTCACCGGACACTGCTCCCTCGACCGGCGTCGCCTCTGGCTCGCTGCTCACGATCTCTCCGCCTTCGCCTGCGCCAGCTTCTTGAGCCCGGGCATCACCGTGTCGCGCAGCAGCACGATGGCCTGATCCACGTCGTCGACTGCGCATCGGGCATCCTCGCCACGCTCGACGATGTTTCGTGCCTCGTCGATGCAGTGGCCCGCCTGCTCCAGCGTCCTGCGTACCGAAACCACTCGATCGGCCATCGGTCACTCCTTTGCCTCGCGCGTCCACGCGGCGAACGGCGAACAGGACCGTCATACACCGCGTCTTACGTCAGCACAAGAGTGAGAGACCCGCAGAGAACTCTTCTCACTCACACGCCGGGCACTCGCGGGTGAACGACTTCCAGTCGGAAGCGCGGAACCCACAGATCGTTGACGCGCACGGGCTCGTTCCAGCCATCGGGATCGACTCCCGGCCAACCTCGCAACGCGCGCGCGCACTCTTTGCCGTACGTGTGGCTCACGTACTTCACCATCGGCCGCTGCACGTCGTGGTGCCAGATGAAGCCGAGTACTGTGTAGCGGGCGGACGGGTCCTTGTAGTGACTGTAGACGCCGAGCTGGAGAAGGGGGAGGTCGACGTGCAGCTCCGCGCGCCCCTGCTCCGCCTCGGGCATCACCCCCCAGGCCTTGCTCACGTCATCCAGCAGACGCGACTCGCGCTGGCAGCGCTCCTCCGAGCGCTCCCTCTCCTGTCGAAGCGCCTCCGCGCACGAGAACGCATCCCGCCACGCCTTGAACGCAAGCGCGTACGTGCGCTGCTTCTCCTCGGCAATCTCCATCTGCGTGTACATCATCGAGCACGTCTTACATGGTGTCGTGCATCGACACCAGAGGCGAGAGGGCCGCTCGTTGCACCATCGTTTCACGCAGCGTAGGACATGCTTCACGATGATCGACATCAAGAACGCGACACGCGTCATCCCCGAAAACGAGCCGGACCTCGCGTCCTTTCTCGAACGCATGGCGACGATCGATTCGACGGGGCTCGTCGAGTGCCACTCTGGACGGCACGTGGTGTCCATCAAGGGCGGTGAGTGGCGCGACAAGAAGCCTGGCGAGGAGGCCGGGATCCACCAAGACATCAGCGCCGTCTGCTCGCTGTGCCACGCCTCACGCGCGGCGGCGATGGCGCGTTGGGCCGCGTCGCCCGTCATCGGCGCGCTCGCACCCCAGATGCTCCACTGGCTGCTCGTGCGCGAATGGGGCGCGAGCCGTGGGATCTGCGACTGCTGCATGGCGCGACGCGACGGCAAGCCCGCGGAGTCGTGGCACACGCTCACCCAGAGCGGTCACGACGTCATGTGCGGAGCAGACCGACTCTTGCGCGACGCGGGGTTCGAGTCCCAGGCATCACGAGACGCGGCGCGCGCCGAGCTTGGGGTCTAACCCGGCCTAGGATAGAGCAATGGGCCGCAATGAAGAAGTCACGTTTTTTCTACCTGCATCCGGCGGCCAACGCAGCGAAGATCGCCGCCATCGACGCGCTACAGACGGAGTACACAACGTACCTTTCCGTCTGCGTCGATGCGATGCTTGCGAGGCATCGGTTCTCCATTCCGCTCCGAGAACTTCAGACCTTCTTCCCGCCATCCGAGAGGCTCACCAGCCAGATCGTCAAGAACGCTCGCGCTCATGCCGTGGCCATCGTGTCCGGGTGGGCAGCGTCCAAGTACGAGGTGTGCCTCAAGAACCGCATCGGGCTCCTCTCGGCCGATGGGCGCATCGACGACGTGCTGAAGGTCATGCTCTACACCGTCGGCAAGCACTCGGTGAACCGACCCTCGGCGAAGACCACCCAGGAGGCGCTCGACCTCTACTGGTCCTGGCTGCTCGACGAGAACATCGTCGGCAAGAGGCCGACCATCTCAGATCGCTGCGGCATGCGGTTGAGCGAGATGACCTCAATCCTGGAGGCTCCACGGGACGCTTCCCTTGCCTCTTGGTGGCTGGCCATCTCGACACTGCAAGCGGGCAAGCGTGTGAGGCTACCTCTCTCTGGCAACCCACACGTCAAAGACCTCTCGGACGTGTCCAAGGGCATCCTGGCGCGCAAGGACCGCCTCGGACGCTGGCGGTTCGAGGTCGTCGAGAAGCGTGAGTGGGAGGTACCCGAGCCCACGGACGAGCAGACACGCATTGGCATCGACGTCGGCATCAACGTGATGGTCGCAACGAGCGACGGGCGGCTACTCGGTGGCAGCATCAAGCCAAGGTTCAACGCGCTCTGGGACAAGGTGAAGGCGGTCCGTCGCAACCGACAGAGGCAGAGGCTACCCATGAACTCCCGGCGGCTCGACGTCCTGGAGGGCCGTCTGACCGGCATGGTCAAGAGCATGGCCGGGTGGGCATCCAACCGGCTCGTCGAGGCTTACCCTCAGCACGCCTTCGTTATCGAAGACATCAACCTGCGCGGATGCCGCGGATCGAAGCGCTTCGCCTTCAAGGCGCTTCACCATGCTCTGGTCCGAAAGGCCCCGACCGTTGCCGTCAACTGTGCCTTCACCAGCCAGACCTGCCCGTCCTGCGGGTACGTGTCACGAGCGAACCGGAAGGACACCAAGTTTCGCTGCCGCTCCTGCGGCAGAGTTTCACACGCGGACGTAGTGGGAGGCGTGAATCTGCTCGGACGTTCCGAGGACAAACAGCTTCAGGCCGTCGAGCACTACGTCCACGTGGGAGCCATCCTGAAAGAGCGATACCGGGCACGTCGCCGGGACAGTTCCTCAGGTGCGCAGTCAACCGCGCTCGGACCGTCGAGCCGGGGGCTCACTGGAGGCGGAAAGCCGCCCCATAGCCCCAAACCAGGTCGTGGTCATGAATGACCATAGTCTTGGAAACGGCACCAGAACTGGATGCCGTCGGCGCCTTCGAGAACATCGGCGTACTCGTGCCCAGTCGCCGTCGTTCGACACATGAATTGTGCCTCGAACCACGGATCCGTCAGCGGCACCTTCTGGGTCGTCCCAGCCATCCATGCAAGGATGGCCCGGAACCTCATGCCCAGCGACCCTCGCGCACCTCGTCCTTGCTCTTGTGCTTGAGCACGATGATCTGGTCGCTCTTGAACTCCGGCCGCTCGTTCTCGGGCAGGATGCTGAAGCCCTTCTGGAAGCCGAGCTGCATGACGCTCTTGAGACCCTGGAGCGTCTTGGTGCCCTCCAGCGCCCGGCCGTCGTCGTAGTACTCGAACCACGGGAACCCGTGACGGGTGTACTCCGCCGCCGTGACCGGTGTAGGGGGCGCCTCCTGCTGCGTGATGGCACGCCAGGCGAGCGAGTTGGCCAGGTGCACGAAGCACCGGCCGTGGTGAGAGCGATCCCAGTCCTCGAAGTCGTACGGATCGGCGTAGACCGTCTGCTTCATCCGCCCACCCGCAGCAAGACCCATGTCGGGAGCCGGCGCCCCGATCGCAGACCCGAAGATCGCCGAGTCCATCGTCGCGTAGCTCGGCCCGCTCGAAAGCGAGTGCTTCATGCCCATCGCGCTGCGCAGGATCCCGCTCGTCTTCACCTCGCGCTTGGGAAAGCGACGCTCGAACACCTCACGCTTCATCGGCATCACCTCGACCTGGATGCCGCCGACCTCCGCCTTGCCCGTGATCTGCTCCTCGGCCGTGAAACCCATGCCCAGCGTCGCCGCCACGAACTGCCGAACGTTCTCCTTGTCGATGACGTAGCCGTCGAGCCACGGCTGCTTGGGCACGATGCAGTAGTCGCCCTGCCGCAGATCGTTGCTCCACTCGTCGCCCGTCACGGCGCTGCGCTTGCCCGTCGCGATCTTGATCGCGAACGGATACGGATCGCCACCATGCCCCGCAACAGCGTGCGGCTCGAACCGAAGCCACATCGCTTCGGACTGGTACATCGGCAGCATCACGCCGCCGTGCTCCTTCCAGCGCATCGGCACGCGTTCGGAGAAGTCGTCGACGTGGCGCACCGGAAATGTCCCGAGGCCCGGAGGCAGCGAGTAGCTGCTCTCGTCGTCGGGGATGCGCAGCGTCCGCACGAACTGGATGGAGACCTTCGCCTCCGGATGGACGTCGGGGAAGCTGAAGACGAGCGCGTTTTCGATGAGTTCGAGAGCCATGGGTGTCCTTTCACCACTTGCCGTCGCGCACACGGCGGGCAAGTCGATCGATGGTCGTGTCCGGTTGACCCCGAAGCTCTCGCAGCAACAACGCGAACGCCTTGGGGTGGGTCTTGATGATCTCCAAAAGGTCGCGTGAAACCTTGCCGCCAAGCGCAAGAAGCACGTCCGGATCCTCCCCCAGCTCGGCGGCGAGCTTGACGATGACCTCCTCGGACGGCGGCGGAAGCTCCTCTCGTTCGATCTTCGAGAGGTACGTGTGCTCGATGCCAAGGCGGCCAGAGAGCGACCGGAGGGAGAACGCGCCGCCCGACGCGAGCCGCTCTTCGCGGGCGCGACGTACGTACGGACCGAAGTTCACGATGGGGAGTAGTTACTCAACTCTCCGCCAGGCGTCAAGCATCCCGCGGACTTACGACCGTCGCGTGACAATTCACGCAACGGCAACTTGCGCGCGTGTTTTACGCGACGTATAACATCGCCTATGAACGCTTCGCGCTCGACCAAGGTCTCGACCGTTCTGTCCACCACTTCCGCGACCAGCGACTCGCAGATCGTCTCGTCGCCGGTGCGCCTCGTTTCCTCGGTGCGCCCGTCGCGCCGTTCGCCGTCGTCCACCTCGACGCGCGAACTCGGCGTCGTCGCGCAAGTACGGCTCGCGATGCAGCCGAAGTCGCGCCTGGCGACTGCGGTCGGGTTCATGCTCGGCGGCTTCGTGCCTCTCGCCACCTACTGGGTCAGCCACAATGAGCTGGGGGCCGAGTGGCCGCTCTACCTGCGGATGCTCACCTACGGCATCGTGGCCGGCGGCCTGCTCTACTCGGCCCGCACGGTCTTCGCGTGGGGCAAGCTCGCGTTCCACGCACCGGCGAAGGCCCTCGGCTTCGTCGTCCTGCTCGAAGGCGTCATGACCCTCAGCCACACGAGCTGGCTGTCGGTCATGGCGCTCGTCTACCTCATCGCGATCAACGGCTTCGCGACGGGCTGCAATCTGGCTCTGCCGAAGTCGCAGACGCAGGCTCTCAACTGAAGCTGGGCCCCCCGACGCATACTGTCTCTTGTGAGGGGCGCGGTGCCCAGACGGAGGATGAAGCGATGAGGACGATGACCACGCTGTCGGATGTTCGTGTTTGGGCTCAGAACCTCCCGGGACTCAACGACGCGGACGAAAAGGTTCTCGTGGCGGCGATCCGGCACGATGGCGACGGTATGCGACCGACGTGGGGTCGGGACTGGTCCGAGTATCTG
>Ga0307474_10001951_pt1 | contig 14840 bp, 9 predicted proteins | sample atmos_gasesECM1C_2_FD_203312 | JGI IMG/M metagenome (GOLD analysis project Ga0307474, IMG submission 203312) | Hardwood forest soil microbial communities from Morgan-Monroe State Forest, Indiana, United States - atmos_gasesECM1C_05 | ecosystem: Environmental > Terrestrial > Soil > Temperate... | reverse complement strand
CCGGGAAGGAACTCATCGCTCGCGCGGTTCACGAGTTCAGTCCCCGCCGGAGTCGAAGTCTGGTGAAGGTGAATTGCGCGGCAATCCCAGCCGGCCTTCTGGAAAGCGAACTTTTCGGGCACGAACGCGGAGCCTTTACGGGCGCGATCAACTCTCATATGGGCCGCTTCGCCCTGGCCGACCGCGGCACACTTTTTCTCGACGAAGTGGGAGACATGCCACTCGAACTTCAGCCCAAGTTGCTGCGCGTCTTGCAGGAGCATGAGTTTGAGGCGGTCGGCAGCACACGGACCACGCGCGTCGACGTTCGCATCGTCGCGGCGACCAATCAGGATTTGAAACAATTGGCTCAGGATCGTGAATTTCGCGAAGATTTGTACTACCGGTTGAATGTTTTCCCGATCTATCTGCCGCCATTGCGTGAGAGGAAATCCGACATTCCCGCACTCGTGGAATATTTCGTTCAACAGTTTGCGGCCTCGATGGACAAATCGATTAAATCAATCCCTCAGGAAACCATGGGTTCCCTGGTGCGCCACCCGTGGCCCGGCAACATTCGAGAACTCCAGAACTACATCGCACGTGGAGTCGTCCTCTCCAAGGATGGCGTTTTTCAACCAGCGCCTCTCGAAACCGAGCAACCCGTGGAGCCTGAAATTTCAAATCCCACGCTTGAAGACAAGATGCGCGTAGAAATTCTCGCTGCTTGCCAGCGCGCCAATTGGAAACTGGGCGGTCCACGGGGCGCGGCTGCGAGGCTCGGCCTGAAGCGCACCACCCTGTTTTACAAGATGAAGCGACTTGGTATTGCGCCCCCGGCGGACCAGTCCCAATTCTGATCTCAGGTCTGATCTCAGTTCCGACCCCAGCCCTGATCTCAGTCCTGAAACGAGAATCAGAGTTCACTTTCGGTGGCCGCTACGCTTGCGCGGCGGCCTGCAGGCCGAAATCGCGCTCGAAGCTCTGAAGTCCGCTGCTCTTCAACACTGCAGACGCCGCAAGGTTCTTCCGGCGAAGGGGCGCCGTGAGAGCGCGTTCGGTTTGACCATACACCTGCAGCCTGGCGCGACGAAGCCGCGCCTTGAAAGTCCCCAGTGGAACACCCAACACGGCGCAAGCTTCGGTACTCGACAACTCGTCGAAGTAGGTCATGGTGAACGCCTGCCGAAGCAGCGGTTTCATTTTTCCTAGAATTCCTTCGACAATTTCAAGAGTCTGCCGTTCGGTGAAAACCGTTTCCGGATAAGGTTGGGAGGACGGAATATTCTCGATCCATTTCACTTCCTGGCAATGGGCGTCTTCCCCGAGTCTCCGTTTGCGCAGGATCATCAACGCGGAGTTCATGACGATGCGGGTGAACCAGGTGGTGAGCGCACAACGGCCGTCGAAACCCTGCAAGTGGCGATACCCGGAAATAAAAGCATTTTGAACCGCGTCTTCGGCATCTTCCGTATTGCGCACTATCCTCCGAGCAATCGCTACGAATTTCTGCTGCGAGGCCACGAACATCTCTTTGAAGGCTTCCCTTCCGATAACCCCCGTTTGGGTTTCGGCGACATGGCGGACCTGGTTAATCGGCGCCTCGCGGCGAGTCGAGAGCAGGTGTTTTTTCCTCGGCCGGAATGCGGGCATGGTCTTGCTGGCCGCTGGATTAGTCCGTGCAACAAAATTCATGGCAGTCGATGCGTAGGTCATTATTGATCTCCCTTTTCCCTCACTTCCAAAAGCAAGTGAGTGTCCAACTGCGGATTCCGCCACGCACTTCCGCTACGCGTTTTGTTTTCAACGGGAAAGAGGAAATCAGATCGCGCAACAAGCGTCGTGACAATCCCGTCGCCCGCTATTTACGGCGAAGCCTTGACGGTAACGTCGAGTTCCCGACGTAGCTCTCGCCGTCGTTCATCGGCTCATGCCGTGTTGCGTTGCAAAGTTGCTCCACGAAGTCGCTTCCGGAGCCCGTTGTTACGCGACAGACCGTAGACAATTTCGTCGAACAGCAGACGCAACAACGCCGCGCCGATTGGTCGCAGTTTCGCTCGGCCGCTCGCAAGATACTCAATCAACATGGTTTCGGTGGTTTGCGCGCCAGCAGATCTCTTGGCGACTTCCTTGCATTGAACTGATGGTTTTGACGGCGGTTGCGCTTTTCTACCGTGAGAGGTTACACATCAATGTTTGTTAGAGACCGGTTCGCAAAATGTTTCGCCGCCCTGCTCGTACTTTCGCTGGGGTGGCTTCCTGCCTCGAACGGCCAAAACGAATCCCAAAACACCGAGCCATTCAAGTTCTTTCGCGATGATGTTGGGCTGAAAGAGGATCAGATCGGGGCGATCCGTGAGGGAAAGGCAGTTGCTAAAGTGGTGGAATCTCCCACTCCGGACGAAGTGTTTGTGTTCGGCTCCGTCTACGTCAAGTCGACTCCCGAGAAGTACCTGAAGTTCGCTTCGGACATCGACCAACTTCGCAAGCTTCCCAGCTATCTCGCTATCCGAAAGTTTAGCAATCCGCCTCAGCTTTCCGATCTCGATGGTTTCACTCTAGAACCGGACGACATCAAGCAGCTCAAAAACTGTAAACCGGGCGAATGTGACGTTCAGCTTCCGGTCGACGCCATGGATACATTCAAGCAGTCCGTGAATTGGTCTGCGCCCGATGCAGCGAATCAAGTCAACCAGCTTGCCCAGAAGATGGCGTTCGAAGCCCTCCAGCGATACATCCAGGGCGGAAACGCGGCGCTGGGAACTTACATGGATAAGCATCACCCCGCGGTCGTCGGGGAGACGTTTGCATCTTTGCTGAGCCGATCGAAAGGTATTCCAGTTTATTTGCCGGAGCTGAATCACTACCTGCTCGACTATCCGAACGCACCGTCGGAGGACATTCAGTCCCAGTTTTATTGGGAGAAAGTGCAGTTTGGACTTAAACCGACTCTGCGAATTGTGCAGGCCATTGTGTATCGCGGGACCAAGTCGACCGATCCGGCGTACGCCGTAGCGGTGAAGCAACTGTATGCCAGCCACTACTTCGAGTCTACCTTGGATTTGACGGTTTGCGTGCGCGACCACGAGAATCCCGGCCGAGGCTTCTACTTGATTACGCTCAAGGGTTCGCAGCAGGCCGGCCTGACCGGTTTCAAAGGTGGTATCGTGCGGAAAGTTGCGGTAGACAAAACCCGCTCGTCGCTTGAGCGCGCCCTGGAAGCGATCAAGCAAAAACTCGAAAGCCAATCGACTTAACCTGGTGGCCGATGGAGATTGATGAATTTCCCTGATCGCAGAACAGCAAGCGTTTTAATGACCACCCTGCTCTTTGCCGTGGTGCTTGGCATCCTCTACGTGGCGCGCTCGGTCGTGGTCATTTTCGCCTTTGCGATTTTATTCGCCTATCTGATCGATCCGGTCGTGCGATTTTTGCAGCGGCACTCGCTATTCTTTAAGAACCTGCGAGGCCCTCACGTCTTGGAGGCTTATCTCGCTCTTATCATCTCGCTGGTTATTCTCTCGCACGGCCTTTTCCCTCACTTCCGCCAAAATGTTGGGCAGTTTCTCGCCGTGGTTCCCACGGTTACCGACCGCATCTCTTCCGGTGAGATCGCCAGCCATCTCGGATGGGCCGACGAACAGGCCGATCAAGTCAGAGTCTTCCTCCAGCGCCATCGTGACAACGTCGAGCACGTTTCCGCGAAGATTCAACAAACCGTACCGGGTGCGCTCGCCGCCTTTGTGGTGATTCCAATTCTCGCCATCTTTTTCCTCAGCGACGGAGAGAATCTTGTGACTGGATTTATTAACCTGGTCGCTACCAAGGAGAACCACGCAGCCCTGCAATCGCTGGCCGACGATTTGAACCTCATGCTGCAGCGCTACATCCGCGCCAAGGTGATCCTCGGCGGGCTGTCTTTCTCTTTTAGTTCGGTTGCCATGCTCGTATTGGGCTTTCCCCACCCGATTTTGCTGGGAGTTCTGGCGGGAATATTGGAGTTCATTCCGGTCGCCGGCTGGATGACTGCGGCGGCAATCATCGTCACTGCGGGCGCACTGAGCCACGCTCATTGGATTTGGATGCTGGCCCTTCTCGCGCTCTGGCGAATGTCGATGGACTACGGAATCGCGCCGCGAGTCATGGGACACCAACTCGAAATTCATCCACTCCTCGCGATATTCACTCTCATGGTCGGCGGTGCGGTGGGGGGAATCGTGGGGATCTATCTTTCGGTGCCGCTGATCGCGGCTTCACGGGTCATCTATCGAAGGTTTGCTTTGCCTCCTGACAGTGCGGGAGCACCGATCATTCTTGGCAGCAGCCCGAACACAAGCACGCCGGTCTAAGGCTCATCGACAGTTCCATGCCTTGGTGCCCGCGCCCACTAACTGAACCAATTGCAGAAAGCCACTCGCTTTTCGAATTTTCAGCCCCGTCAAAGGCTCGGCACTTCCGTTAACGTGTTGACAACGATTCTGGCCCGTCAACCCTGTCGGAGTAAGTAACGCGCTTCTTTTCAGCTACCTGAATCGACCACAACTTTGGCCAAAGGGGTGCTTCTAGCGTTGCGGTCGAGAAGCTTACAGTCACTGGGAGCGTCACGAGTTGACGACTCCCTGCTCTCGGCGAAGAGAGAGGTTTGTAGAACCATGGCTACAACTGTATTGGACCAGAAACAGACCGCGACTCAGACCCGCGCATTTATCGTTGCCTGGGTCTTCACGGTGGTTTTCTATTTCCTGGAATATGCGGTGAGGTCAAGTCCGGCTGTGATGATTCCACAGCTGGAAGCCTCATTTCAGACCACGGCGCTCGGCCTGAGCGCGATTTTGGGTGCCTACTACTACACCTATTCCACGATGAGCCTGGTCGCCGGCGCCGCACTGGATCATTTGGGCGCCAAGCGCACGGTTCCGGTTGGCGCGGCCATCCTGGGAATCGGATGCCTCTTCTTTAGTGGCGGCTCCGTGATGGCCGGTGACGTCGGACGATTGCTGCAAGGGGCCGGCTCGGCCTTTGCGTTTACTGGGGCCGTTTACCTCGCCGCTCACGGATTTTCCTCGCGCTACCTGGCCACGGCAATTGGGGCCACTCAGTGCGTCGGAATGCTCGGCGGTTCTGCAGGTCAGTCCGTTGTGGGTCCGATGATTGAACACGGACTCGAAGTGCACACCATCTGGATCGCCTTAGGAATCGCCATCCTCGCGGTCGCTGTCTGCTTGTTCTTGGCTACTCCCAAGGAGCAGTTTGGACCACACGCGCAAGGAGGAGGCCTTGGTTCGATCCTGAAGCCTTACAAGATTGTCTTTACGAATCCTCAATCCTATCTCTGCGGAATCGTTGCCGGGCTGTTGTTCGCACCCACCACGATTGGAGACATGATTTGGGGCGTAGCCTCCTTTCAAAAAGATCTGCAACTTTCCTATCACAACGCGGTGCTCATCGCCTCGATGGTTCCGCTCGGGTGGGTCGTCGGGTGTCCGTTGCTGGGATGGCTTTCGGATCGCATCGGAAAGCGCAAGCCGGTGATCATCGGGAGCGCGGCGGTGATGATTGTCGCCGCTTTCCAACTCGCGCTTAAATCCCTCCCCATTCCGCCGCACATCGCGATGTTCGTCTTTGGCGTGGCATCAGGCGCGGCGATGATTCCTTACAGCGTCATCAAAGAAGTCAACCCGGACAACGTCAAGGGCAGCGCCACTGGCGGCATTAACTTCCTGGTCTTTGGTATCACCGCATTCCTCGGTCCGGTTTATGCCAAGCACATCGGCAGAGGCATCGGAGCTACGGCGGATCTGCATCTCCATTTTCAGAAGGGGGCGTTTTTCTGGATCGTTTGTTGTGCGGCCGCCATCGTGGCGAGCTTTTTCCTCCGCGAGACCGGACCAGCGGCGCAGCCGCGGGTACCAGCGAAATCGTAGATTGCGGCGCGATTCTGACGATACCTTTGCCGCTCGAAGTTGAATTCATTTCGTTTCACCGCTACAGGACTTGATAAGGGAGGCAGAAAAAATGCCACATAGAATTGCAGATGAATTGATCCGCAGACTTGCTGAAGCTGGGGTCGAGAGGATTTACGGGGTAGTCGGCGACAGCTTGAATCCGGTGACGGATGCGCTACGGCTGAACAACAAAGTGAAATGGATCCACGTACGCAACGAAGAAGCCGGCGCGTTTGCGGCCGGCGCAGAGGCGCAACTTACCGGCAAGCTCGCTGCCTGCGGAGGCAGCTGCGGCCCTGGCAACCTCCACCTGATCAACGGACTCTTCGACGCTCATCGCAGCAATGCTCCAGTGCTTGCGATCGCATCGCACATTCCCAGCAGCGAGATCGGCACTGGATACTTTCAGGAAACGCATCCGCAGAATCTGTTTCAGGAATGCAGCCACTATTGTGAGCTGATCTCGAATCCGGCGCAGTTTGAACGGGTTCTGCACATCGCCATGCAGAGTGCCATCGGACAAGGTGGCGTCGGCGTGGTCGTTCTGCCCGGCGACGTGGTCGGAAAGGATATGCCGCCCGAGTCAGCCTCGCGCTCGCTGGTAACCCAGCGCCCAAGCATCCGTCCCGGCCAAAAGGATCTCGCGAAGCTGGCGGATCTGATCAATTCCGCGAAGAAAGTTGCGCTCTTCTGCGGCATTGGGTGCGAAGGTGCTCATGACGAGGTAGTTGCTCTCGCCGCGAAAGTGAAGTCTCCGGTTGCGCATTCCTACCGCGGCAAGCCGTTTATCGAATACGACAACCCGTATGACGTGGGGATGACCGGAATGATTGGGTTCGGGATGGCTTACGATGCAATCCACGAATGCGACCTTCTTATCCTGCTGGGCACTGATTTTCCGTACGACAAATTCCTGCCGACCAAGTGCAAGATTGCCCAAATCGATATCCGCGTTGAGCGCTTGGGACGACGCAGCAAACTCGATCTAGGAATTTGGGGCGATGTGCGCGAGACCCTGCAGGCGCTTTTGCCCATGGTGGACACCAAACCCGACCGTGCGTATCTGGATGCTGTGCTCAGCAAGCACCAGGAAAAGCTTAAGAAAATGAATGTGTACGTCGATCACGTGGGAACGCGCCTGCCAATGCATCCGGAGCCGGTGGCAGCAGCTCTCAGCGAAGCTGCAGCGCCCGACGCGATTTTTACCGCGGACACCGGCATGTGCAACGTCTGGTCGGCCCGCTATATCAAGGCGACCAAGGACCGCCGGATTATTGGTTCCTTTAACCACGGGTCCATGGCGAACGCACTGCCCCAGGCCATCGGCGCGCAGTGCGCCTATCCCGGACGTCAGGTCATCTCGATGTCGGGAGATGGCGGTTTTGCCATGCTCATGGGTGACTTGCTGACCCTCACGCAATACGACCTTCCCATCAAAGTGGTTGTGTTCGACAACGGGGCCTTGGGAATGGTGAAACTGGAGATGGAAACCGGTGGGTTTCCAGATTTTCAGACTGACCTCAAGAATCCGAACTTCGCAAAGCTCGCCGAAGCTGTCGGCATGATGGGCGTGAGAATCGAAAAGCCCGCTGATTTGGCCTCGGGATTCAAAAAGGCTTTGGAGCATAAAGGTCCCGCGTTGATTGACGTAGTGACCGATCCAAATGCTCTCTCGATACCTTCACATGCTGACAAGTCGCAAGCGGTGGGCTTCGCGCTAGGCCTGGGGAAAATGGTCCTCGCCGGAAACCTCGACGAAGTCATGGAAACAGTGAAAGGCAACATTCGACATTTCGGTGAATCGATAGAGTCGATCTAAACCAACATTCAAGACTGTTGCCGCCGCTCTCGGCGGCGCAGTCTTCATCGAACCGGAATTGCAAACAGATTGCCACATGCCCACATCGGGTGTGGCAATCCCGGGGGTTGGTGTCCTCAGCGATGGTTAAGGACACCGAGGTGATTTCGAGGTTTTCATGCGAATTCTCTTGCGAATTGTATGGCTGCTCTTGCTGGCTCCTGGCCTTTTGTATGGCCAGACCGCAACGCATCCGGCCGACTCTCCTAACACCTCGGACGTTGGGAGTCAGCTGGACGCGCTTCGCCAAGCACTTTTCCAAACTCAGCAGCAACTTGCGGCGCAACAACAAGAAATCCAAGTCTTAAAAACAGAATTGAAAGCCAGCCAACCTGGCACGCCTGCACTCATAACCGCTGCCGAAGTCGTGCGACCCACTCCGACAGCACCCGACGCGAATCCGCCAGAACCTTCGCCGGAAATCCACAGCACCGCCGCCACCGTCGGCAACCAATCCTCAGATCAGCAGAAGCAGCCAGGCGATAAGCCACTTCCGTTAGGGGCCATCAAACTCGGCGACGCCGTTCTAACTCCCGGAGGATTCGTCGATTTCGAGAATATATTTCGAACCACGAACACGCAGAGCAACATCGCCACCAATTTTGCCGCCATACCTTTCAGCAACACGGCCCTTGGAAGTACCAGTGAATTCCGCAGCACGGCGCAATTCTCCCGCCTCAACTTTAAAATCGAGGACCATTTCAGAGGCACCGACTTCCTGGGCTACGTCGAGGGCGATTTCAGCGGAAACAGCGCGCCCAACGTGTATCAAAGTGTGAACGGTCTTACGAATCGTTTGCGGCTGTACTTTGGCTACGCCCGGCGCGGCAAATGGGTGATCGTGGGCGGACAAACGTGGAGCTGGCTCACCCCGAACCGCGAGGGCATCGGCCCGATCCCGTCCGATTTGGCTATCACGTATAACGAAGATCAGAACCTCGCAGTCGGAGTGCCTTATACGCGCGCGGCCGAATTTCGAGTCGCCTACCACGTCAATGACCATTGGGCCATCGGCGTGGGAATTGAAAACTCGAACCAATTTATCGGCAACTACGTCGCTCTTCCGGCAGGCTTCAGTTCAATTAGCTCGCAGTTCGATAACAACGCGAACGCGGGAGCGGCGAATCTTATGCCCGATATTCTCGGCAAGACCACGTATGACACCAAACTCTCCGGCAGGCACTTCCATGCGGAACTGACGGGCTTCCTTACCGGCGCGCACGCCTCAGTGATGCCCACGGGATCGACTGCATTTCACTCGCGGACCGCTTACGGAGGCGGCGGGCAAGTTGCGATGAACTACGAATTGGTGCCGAACAAGCTCGTCTTCCTGGCGAACGCTTTTTGGAGTGACGGCGGCGCGCACTACCTGGTAGGAACCGGGCCGGAACTCGTAGTTCGCCCCAATGCTGCCGGCACCAACGTTGACCTTTCGATGTTGCATGCCGGAGCAGGTTCAGCAGGCTTCGAATGGCGAGCGAGCCCGAGGCAGGCGTTCGCCGTTTATTACGGCGCAGACTATTACGGGCGGAATTTCTTTCCCGATACGACAAACACCACAAATCCCGGCACGATTATCGGTTACGGTGGTCCCCATTCACCTAATACGAACAATCGCGCCATTCAGCAGGTCACCTTCGATTGGCTGTTCACGCTCTGGAAGAGCGAAAAATATGGCGCGGTGCAGTATTACACGCAGTATTCCTATTTGACGCGCGCTCCCTGGTTCGTCGCTCCGGATGACCCCAAGAATGCGCACCTAAGCATGGTCTACGTCGGCGTCCGCTACGTTTTGCCGTCGACATCAGGCACCTTGTTGCGCGTGCCGTATCCCAACTGAGAATCCGGTCGTCGTTGGCACTGGCTGGAGACGTCCAGCTAAAGCTTGAAGAGATGCTTGTTGATCTTCAGCGACCGGATCTTCGATTCCAGCGTAGAGCGCGCTACTCCCAAGTTGATCGCCGCGCCGGTAGGTCCCGATATGCGTCCACGGGCATCCTTCAGGGCGGCCTCAATCATGTTCTTCTCTTGGGCCAGGAGTCGGTGAGCGAGCTCAGCCTGCTTTTTCTGTATCGGTGTCAGCGTTACCGCGTGCGGTAACCAGTTTTCGTCAATCGAGAAAGTCTCCGTCTCGCAAAGGATCATCGAACGTTCGACTACGTTCTGTAGTTCACGAATGTTTCCCGGCCAGGCATAAGATTGCAGCAACTCCATCGTCTTCCGGTTGACTCGGTTTATTTTCTTGCCTGCTTTTCTGGCGTAGCGATCGATGAAGTATTCCGCGAGCAGCGGAATATCCGTTCTTCGGTCTCGAAGGGCCGGGATCGCGATGGGGAAAACATTCAACCGGTAAAATAAATCCACACGGAAGGCGCCGGCGCGGATGGCGGCCGGCAAGTCGCGATTGGTGGCGGCAATCACGCGAACGTCCGCGCGGATTTGCCGGCTGCCGCCGACGCGTTCAAACTCGTGCTCCTGTAGAACACGCAGCAGCGCGATCTGGGTCTGTGCCGGAAGGTCGCCGACTTCGTCCAGAAAGATCGTGCCGCCTTGGGCCAATTCGAAACGACCCAGGCGCTGTTGTATCGCGCCGGTGAACGCGCCCTTCTCGTGCCCAAACAACTCCGAGGCGATCAGGTCCCTTGGAATAGCGGCGCAGTTGACGCCAACGAAGGCGCGTGAGGCGCGTCCGGACTGCCGGTGTATGGCGCGTGCCACGAGTTCTTTGCCGGTCCCCGTTTCGCCGGTGATCAGCACAGTGGAATCGGTCGCCGCCACCTTGGTCGCCCGCGACAGCACGAACTCCAACGCCGGAGAGGTGCCCACGAGGTCCTCAAACGTGGATACCCGGTCCACCTCGTCCCGAAGAGCCAGATTCTCCCGCTGAAGCCGCTCGATGGAGCCGGCCAGCTCATAGGAAAGACCGTCGGCATCCTTGGGGGCACCGGCACCCCGAATACGCTCTCTAAAAGCTATCGTTTGTGTCGCCATTGACCCAAGCCTCCTGGCTGAACGCCTTTCTCAACGCGAATCAGGACCCTGTAGAGCGAGATTCTGAAGGTCTCGATTCGCAAAGTCCTGCGGAGTTTTATGAAAAAGGATGAAATACTCTGAATGGCCCTATAAGCTAACGCGGCTCATGAACAACCTCTACCGTTTTGCGGATTTTGTGCTGGATCCAGCCCGGCACACCCTTACTCGCGCGGATTCAGCGGTTCCCCTTACCCCTCGGGCTTTCGACGTCCTGCTGTATCTGGCTCAAAACCCCAATCGGCTGGTCACCAAAGAGGAACTGCTCCTGGGGGTATGGGGCGACACGATCGTCGAAGAAGGTAACTTAACCCAATACATCTCGCATTTGCGCAAAGCCCTTGGCGACAGCGCCGAGGACAGCCGTCTCATTGTGACCATCGCCCGCCGAGGCTACCAATTCGCAGCGGATGTCACCGTCGTTACCGAGGCGCCAGAGTCGGCCAAGCCCGTCACCCTGCCGGTCGCTACCGCTGCCGAACCCTCAAAAATCGACGTCACGCCAGCCTGGCCTGCCTTCCATTTGCTCCCATGGTTGGGTGCCGCCGTACTGCTCGCCATCGTCGCGGTGACTATCTGGTCTTATTGGAGCTATCGGCACCGAGTTGCGCTCTCTGCCACCGACACCATCGTTCTCGCCAGCGTGCAAAACCAGACCAGCGATCCGGTCTTCGACGACGCCTTGGACACCGCCCTGCGTTACGAGATGGAGCAGACACCTTATCTGAACATTCTAGGCAGGGATAAAGTCCTGGGCACTCTCGCGCAACTCAATCTCCCGCCTGCCACCAGATTGACGCCGGACGTGGCCCTGCAGATTTGCGGCAAGACAAATAGCAGGATGGTCATCTCTCAATCGGTTGATGATGTCGGCAATGGCTACCAGTTGCAGCTGCGGGCAATCGATTGCGCGTCAGGAAAAACTTTGGCCCAGGAACAAATGAACATTGCGAAGCGGGACGACGTCGTTCATGAACTGGGATTCGCCTCCGCTCGACTTCGCGCCCGGCTCGGAGAGCCCACCGATTCGCTGGCGCGTTTCAATCAACCGCTGGAACGGGCGACCAGCTCTTCGCTCGAGGCTCTGCAAGCTTTCACTCAGGGGCAGAGACTTTTCCTCGCCGGCGACGCTCCTGGAGCGCTGAAACTCTATCAGCACGCGATAGAACTGGATCCGAATCTCGCCGTAGCGTTCGGTCGAATGGGCGCGGCGTACCTTTTCCATCAGGACGTTGAGTCGTCGATGGCTTCGTACACGCACGCCTACCAGCTGCCCGACCGCTTGACCGAAAAAGACCGGCTGGCCGCCGAAATGAACTACTACAGCAACGTGGTCGGCGATTGGGAGAAGGAATATTCTTCCGCGCTTCGTTTCGCGGAGATATTTCCTCGAGATCCGGCCTCCCATACCAATCTCAGAGCTGCGTTCATCCATCTTGGCCAGCCCGGTCGGGCCGCTGACGAAGCGGCTGAAATCGCGCGGCTGCAGCCGAGTTCCTACTCGTACGGCAGCGCGATCCAGTCCATCCGCTACGCCAGCCGATTCAACGAGGCGAAGTCGTGGCTGGCCAAAGCGGATGCTCTGAAACTTGACACACTGCTCATCCGGCGGGAAAGACTCATAGTGGCTTTCGCTTCCGGCGACCGGGACGCTGTCGAGAAGATCCTCAAAGAAGAAGACCAAGGCAAGTATCGGGCAGACTTTATGCACGAACATGCCTTGATCGAAATTCAGCGAGGCCGCTTTCAGTCGGCCGGGGAGATGCGACAGCAAGCTGCTCAGCTCAACCCTAAGGACAACAACGCGATCTGGTGGGTATTCCTATCGGCATTGGAGAATGTCGAAGTTGGAAAGGATGCTCGGGCTCGTGGCTATGAAGGCAAGGCCAGCGAGGCCGAGCTGGATCGCAGCAGCAAGCTGGTCGTGGCGCTCACGCTCGCACGCACTGGCCAAACCGAAGAAGCCGTCAAACTCGCCGATCAGGTTGGCGCGAAAGCGCCAGAGGACACCTTGATCCAGCACTACTTCCTTCCGACCATCCGGGCCGCAATCAAGGTGCACGAGCAGGATCCGGCAGCAGCCATCGATCTGCTTCGCGACACGGGAAAATACGACCTGGCGTTTACCGGATTGTGGGATTACGTCTACCCCGCCTACATCCGGGGGCTGGCGTATCTGCAACTTGGCGACGGCCGATCGGCCGCGGCGCAATTCCAAAAGCTGATCGACAACCGCGGTTTCACGGTGCGGCACGTCATCGGGCCGCTGGCGTGGCTCCAACTGGGCCGCTCCCAGAAAATGATGGGCGATGAATCCTCCTCCAGAAAGTCCTACGAAACTTTCTTGGCTATGTGGAAGAACGCCGACCCGGACATCCCCGTCTACCAGCAGGCCAAAGCGGAATACGCCAATATTCCAAAATGAATCACGCGAACAGTTGACGGCGGAACACGGCCCTTCAGCCGCGTGTAAACTGCGAGGCTGCCAGAGTCCGTCGCTTGAGTGGAGGCCGCGGGCAAAATCACCCGCAAAGACAAGAGCCACACAAGCAGGCGCAACATAGGTTCGTCTCCCTCAGCGTACGAATCGTTTCGGCCAGCGCGTTCATTTGGTGGCCGAGCGAACCACACTTCCTGTCAGCACGACCGATTCTTTCAACACTGCACGCTGCGCAAAATGACCGACTCTGAGTCACAAATCGCGTGAGCCTCACTGGAAATACTGGTTGAGGTCTTTGACGTGCAGGTTCTCGCAATGGCCGAAGAACAGCGTTGACCGGTTGAGCTCGCAGCGGTAATCAGGACTTTGGGTAGGTTTGCGTGCTCTAGCGACCCGGCTTCGATGAGCGAGCTCTCAGCCGACCTGCCGCTTGGACATCAAACGCAATCCAAGTAGGGCCGACAGTCCCACGGACAGCAGCGTTATATTCGATGGTTCAGGAACGGTTGGGTGCGGGTTCGTGCCGCCAGCACCCGAATTCGGACCCGGGCTAAATTCCAGCGTGAAATCTTTAGCGTAAGCGAACGAAGGATCAATCTCGGCCTCGGGGTCCGCGGAAGCGAACCAAGTTCCACTGCCCACGCCCGAACCGCCGCCGGCATTCACTTCGATGTCGTATATCGCGCCCGGTGAAGCATTGTAAGTCAGCGTGGCGGAGTTCGAGGCTGACCCGCCGCAAGGTCCGTTCGACTTCGAGCAGGCGTCGATGGGCCTGCGGGTGTTTCGAAAGATGCAGAAGCGTCGGCTTGAATGCCCGACGCATTGGTGGTGACATATCCTGAAAAGATCAGCGGAACCGCACTTACCGAGACAGGCGTGCCGCTCGTCTGCACCGCTTCCAAGTAATAGATCACCGCGGCTTCGGCGCTTGAGATTGCCGTGTTTTCCCCGCCGACCGTCGACCCATTGGCAGAGACCGATGCATCGCCGAGGCCGTAGGCGGCCGTCGCGCTGCCGATTGGAGTGCCGCCCTCGATCACGATGAGCAGCCATTCCAAGACAGAGGGGCCTCATTTTGCGAGCACAAGACCGCCGTTGAGGATCATAAAAAGTGCACCTCGCCAACACCCGTAGAGAGGATTCGCGCTAAACCTCCGTTTAATATGTTTGTTGGCGAGAGTGAGTAATTGAACACTGCGGGCTTTCATCAACTCGGGGCCGAATATCGCTACTTCTCGAGCGAATTTGGGAACAGAGAGAAAGTGCTGACTGAGTGGCGGAGGACGCAGTCACATGCGAACCATTCTCTATCCAAATTCCCTGCTAACAGGGATTAATACAGGGAATTTTCGGACTAATCACGAATGAATGCAGCGAAAGTCGCGAATTCAGAACGCCTTAGAACCTAAAGTTGTTTTTATAGGCCAAACGGAACAGGGAAAATCTGTGGGATATCAGGGAATTCAAATCCCTGATGCATCGTGTTTTCGCTGATTTCTAATCACTTGTCCGGTAAGGGCGTTAATCAGGAGTTACGCAGAGTTTCTACTTTAACTTTATATTTGCTTCCCCATTTGTAACTGGAATC
>Ga0307474_10001950_pt1 | contig 14840 bp, 6 predicted proteins | sample atmos_gasesECM1C_2_FD_203312 | JGI IMG/M metagenome (GOLD analysis project Ga0307474, IMG submission 203312) | Hardwood forest soil microbial communities from Morgan-Monroe State Forest, Indiana, United States - atmos_gasesECM1C_05 | ecosystem: Environmental > Terrestrial > Soil > Temperate... | reverse complement strand
GTGCTGCGCACCAAATCTCGCGCCCGAACGTTCTGATCTCCCGCGCAGGGCTCACTTTCCTGCCCAAGACCCGATCTTGCCTGAAGGACCATCCATGTCAGCCATTTCGCGAATTGAGCTTTACATCAAACTCTCAATAAGCTATATAGCATACGGTGCTGCAAAATGGCGGCATCCGGGACTTGACCGTAACCGGTGGACCTTCCTACTGGGCTCGCCGTCCAGGAGAGTCTGGACACAATAAAGACAAACATGTCTGGAAATCATCACAACAGCACGCCCGCCTACAAAAGAATCCAGAGCGCGATCCGCGACCGTATCGTGTCCGCTAGTCTGAAACCGGGAGATGCAGTCGCGTCTGAGCGCGAACTGGCTAAGACCCACAAGGTGAGCCTAATGACGGCTCGCCACGCGTTGGCCAGCCTGGAACACGAAGGAATCGTCGAGCGCCGCCTGGGGGCAGGTACCTTCGTCGCTGTGCCCAAGATCCACTTTAACAAGTTGATGAGCTATACCGAGCAAATGTCGAGCCGTGGTTTGGCTCCACGTTCGCGAGTGTTGGTGGCAAAGGTGATTGAGGGCGAGCCGGAAGTTGCGGCCCGGCTCGGGCTGCCGGCAACCAGCCGCGTGCTGAAAATCCAGCGTCTCCGGCTTAGAGATGAAGAGCCGTTTGCTTTGGAAACCTGCTACCTGGCCGCAGCTGATTTTCCCCACCTGGCATCGTCCCCTCTAGGAAGGACTTCCCTGTTTGCGATTCTCGAGCATGAGTATGAGACCAAATTGGCATACGCAGACGAAGAAGTCGATGCCACGTCGGCGGATGCCAATATTGCCGAGTTGCTTAGCGTACCTCGCGGCGCCTCGGTGCTGCGCATTCGCCAGATCATCTATTCAACCAAGGGCAAGGCTACGATTTACGGAGTCGGTTTCTACCGCTCGGAACGGCACACGCTGTTTATTCGACGCTTCCGCTAGAACGCCGTAGCCACCGGCCCGCGAAGAAGAGGCCCCGATGCATCTAAGAGTCGCAATAATTCTCGCAAGTCTAATCGCATTGCCCAGCGCATCGAATCAGGCAACGCCGCCGCAAAGCCAATCGTCCGGATTCGTCAACACCTTGATACCGCAACCATCGCAGTTTTCCGCGCAGCAAGGACGGCTCACGCTCACACCCTCCTTTGCTGCTACCGCGGACCATTATCGGGATGCTCGCCTCGACGCGGCCATAGCGCGCAGCCTAGATCGCCTCAAAACCCAGACCGGCATCTCAATTCCAGCATCTCCTCCCGCCGCCGGCACATCCGGCGCGCTGGTCATTAGCGTCGACGGACCCGAAGAACCGGTCCAGTCGGTCGACGAAGATGAATCCTACTCTCTCGACGTGAGTCCCTCAGGTGCGCGCCTTCACTCCGCTACTGTGGTCGGAGCCATGCACGGTCTCGAAACACTCGAACAGCTGGTGCAGTCTGATGCAACGGGCTATTTCGTTCCCGCAGTGTCGATTCGCGACACTCCGCGTTTTCGCTGGCGCGGCCTAATGATTGACTGCGGACGCCACTTCATGCCGGTCGACGTTATCCGACGCAGTATCGACGGGATGGCGGCCGTTAAGCTTAACGTCTTCCACTGGCATCTTAGTGAAGACCAGGGTTTTCGCATCGAGAGTCGGTCTTTCCCGAAACTCGCGGGGCTGGGCTCCGATGGACTCTTCTATACTCAGGAGCAAGCCCGCGAAATTGTTGCCTATGCGCGCGACCGCGGCATCCGCGTCGTGCCCGAGTTCGACATGCCGGGACACACCAGTGCATGGTTCGTCGGGTATCCCGATCTCGCCAGCGGACCCGGCCCCTTCCACATCGAACGCGAGTTCGGCGTCTTCGATCCGGTGATGGATCCTACGCGCGAAAGCACCTATAAATTTCTCGATACTTTCATCGCAGAGATGGCGGCCATCTTCCCCGACCACTTCATGCACATCGGAGGCGATGAAAATAACGGCGTCGAGTGGAAGGCCAATCCGCGCATCCAGACGTTCATGCGCGAACACAGTCTCCAGGACACAGCCGCGTTGCAAAATTATTTCAACCAGCGCCTCCTGAAACTTCTTGAGAAGCATGGCAAACACATGATTGGCTGGGACGAAATTCTCACTCCCGATCTGCCCAAGGACGTTGTCGTTCAGAGCTGGCGGGGCGTCGATTCACTCGCCACCGGTGCCAGAAACGGATACAACAGCATTCTCTCCGCCGGTTATTACTTGAATCTTATGAGCACCGCCGGAGCACACTACCTGGTGGACCCGCTGCCCCAAGCGAACGGCCTCAGTCCCGAGCAGCAGGCGCGCATTCTCGGCGGAGAGGCCTGTATGTGGACTGAGCAGACCACCCCACAAGACATTGACTCGCGCATCTGGCCCCGTGCCGCAGCTATTGCCGAGCGGCTCTGGTCGCCGCGTGACATAGACAACGTAGACGACATGTACCGTCGACTAGCGGCCGAGTCGCTGCGACTTGAAGCTTTGGGTCTTACGCACATCTCTCAGGAGGCAGCGAGCCTGCGCCAGTTGGCCAGAACCCAACCGATCGATCCCCTGCCTATCATGGCCTCCGTGCTCGAGCCTGTCACTTTCAACGAGCGCGCACACATGCAGCACCCGAATCAACTGACGCCACTCACTCTACTTGTGGACGCTCTTTCGCCCGATCCCCCTTCGCGCCACAATTTTGAGCTGCTCGTGCGCGCCTATCTGCAGGATCCCGCAACCCGATTGCAGGAGGGGGCCGAACTTACTACCATCTTCAAAGCCTGGATCGCCGCAGAACCTGGAATCCTGCACTTGATGGCTGCTTCGCCCACACTCGCCCAGGCAGAGTCGCGAGCCCATCAACTCACGCTGCTAGGCACGACGGGTCTCGAAGCGGTTTCTTATCTCTCATCCGGACTGCCCACGGCTGCGGGTTGGAGAGCTGAGAAGCTGGCTGGCATAGACGCAGCCGAGAAACCGCAAGCGCTGGTTCGCTTCACGGTTATCAAGCCCTTGCGCGATCTGGTCGGCGCAGTTCCCGAAGCTCCTGGGAAATAAGTTGTCGTCAACAAGAAATTGAAAGGCAGGCTGACTTAGTGAGCCAGCCTGCCTCAGTTCTACCTTCGAAGTACCTAGGTCTACCTGGACTAGCGACCCAATCCAGCAGCCATGGTTTTTACCATCGTTCCATTTGCATCGTCGTCTTTCACCGCCCACACGTAGGCACCGCCCAAACCTCCCGGAACCTTCAGATCTAGATAGATCATCTTGAGGAATGCCGTTGCCGGATCATCGTAGGTGTAGAAGGTCCCGCTGGTCCGATCGTAGAGGGATACTGCAATTCTTTGCGGATCGAAGTGATTTTTGTACCCATTCGAGGTAAGGGTTGAGAGCGTCGAATAGGTCAGGAGCCCGGGAGTCAACAAGGTGTCGCAACCGGGCGTACTTCCGCTGAGGTCGGTACACAAACCCGTTCCATTCGCCAGCAGCACTGGAGAAGGGCCCGTTGAGTTCTGGTACAAGCCCTGGTTTGCGTTGGATACGCCAGTCCAGCCGGCAGCATACAATGGCAATCCCATTGTGTATTTGGAGGGCGGCACGCCCGCCTTGAGATAGGCGTCTACGGTGTCGTTGATGTCGAGGTTCTGGCCAAACAATGGGTCATGGCGGGAATCGAAGAGTGGCGATGCGTCATTGGTCTGCGTGACCCATGAGCCGGAATAGTTGTACCCATCGATGGTGATGAAATCTACCTGCTGGGCTGCTTTCTTGAGATCGATGTTGACATAGTTCTGCGCGCCCGCAGGGCCATCGAACGACAGACTATATTGCTTGCCCGTGGTTTTGCTCAGGGCGTTCAGTTGGCTGCGGAACTCGGCCAGCAGGGCTGTAAAGTTCTGCGTATCGGTCGCAGTTGGGAATTCCCAATCGATATTGAAACCGTCAAACAACCCGGGGGCGGTGATGCCCGCGGCAATGTTGCCGTTGACGAACATATTGATACAGGAAGCGGCAAGAGCCTGACGTCCGGCAGCGGTACCGGCGGCGCTGACAAAGGCCGCAGTGTTAACCGCGGACGCTCCTCCCAAAGACATCACCACTTTCAGATTGGGATGGAGCGCCTTGAGCTGCTGAATGGCAGCAAAATTTCCAAAGAGCGGTCCAAGATAAGGGCTGCCGTTCACGCTGGGCAGGAAGGGAGATTGATAGTCAGCCCACGTATCGGCGATGGCGCATGCCGGCGCCGGACTCGTCGTCACATTGCCAAAGGCGTAGAAGAGGTGCGTCAGTTTATCAGCCACACCATTCTGTTGCAGGTTTGCAATGTTGTAGCCAGCGTAATAGATACTCCACTCTTCGAAGTATCCCCCGAGAATCTTGCCTTGCTTGTGATTTTGTGCGTATGAGGGGGAGATGCTTGCAGCGAGGGCCAACAAAGTTAGCAAAGCCCCTCGGAACAGGCGCGGTAGGAGATGTGTTGACATGGCAAAGGCCTCCAGAATCCGGAAAGTGCGAACCGGCGGAGTATAGAGCTATATAGCGGAACTTGCAACATCATAGTTTTGCGGCACGATATATTGGCGATCGCAAGAACATTCGAAGCCTTGCCGGGCGGCAGGAGTCAGGCAGACAACTTGGCTACCAAGTGCCGTCAACCCAGATCAACGCGGTGAAAAAATCAAGGGCAGGCTGACTCCATAGTCAGCCTGCCCTTGTAGTTACTCTTGGCGCGAAACCTCTATGGATTGAGATCTGTGCCTAAGGCTTTGGTCAAGTCTCCGTTCGGGGTATCATCTTTCACCGCCCAAACGTAGCCGCCGCCTAAGCCATACTGTTTGATGTAGTTCACTTTGCACTGCGCCGATTCAGCATTGTCGTAGCTGAAGGCGGTGTTAGTGGTTGGGTTGAACATACGCGCCGAGCAGCGGGTAGCGTCGTAGCTGGAGGTGAACCCGTTATTCAGCAGGTTCACGAGTGTCCCGTAGGTCGCCAGTCCGTCGACCAGCAGGAAGTCGCATCCGGCTGCCGGACCACTCTGGTTTTGTCCCGTCGGGCAATTCCCTACCCCGTTCGCATTGGGAACCGGCGCGGTTCCGTTCGGCGTCAGAGCTCCCGTAGGATCATTGATACCTGTCGCATTCTGATACATGCCGCCGTTGGCGGAGGTTAAACCTCCCGCCCAACCCGCACCATAGAGCGGGAAACCCATGGTGTACTTGGCCGGCGATGCACCGTGCGCCAGATAGTACTGTACGGTTGCGTCAATCGTGTCACCTTTTCCGTACAGCGGACTGGCAGCTTCGTCGTACAGCGGAGACGCGTCATTGGTGGCATTCGACCAGTCTCCGGCGTAGTTATAGCCGTCGACATTCATGTAGTCCAACACCGAACTCAGACCCGCGATGTTGATCGTGTCATAACCACCGTCGTTGCCCGAGTCCACGGCCGCGCCCGGGGTTGACGGACCGGCAGCCAAATCGGCCAATACCAGGTACGTCTTGCCGGTCGTTCCCGACAACGTGGTCAGCTCGTTGCGGAACTCGGTCATCAACGCTGTGAAGTTCGCTGTATCGTTTGCGTTCGGGAACTCCCAGTCGATGTCGAAGCCATCGAAAAGAGTTCCGGTGGAGACACCCGAGGCGATATTGCCCTGGATGAACATGTTGATGCAGGAACCCACAAACGCCTGGCGTTGAGCCTGCGTGCTGGCTGCGGTGTCGAAGAGCTGGTTGTAGGTGGGGGGATTCCATCCGCCGATGGAGATCAACACTTTCAGGTTGGGATGGAGCTGTTTGAGTTGCACGAGCGCACCAAAGTTCCCCTGCAGCGGGGCCGTGGCCGGAGTAGCGCCAGGCACCTGCGGCACATTCTTCTGGTAATCGGCGTAGGTGTCGGCGAGCGCGCAATTCACGTTGCTGCCGTTCGCGACCGGCTTGGCAAAGGCATAAATGAGGTGCGTGAAGACGCTGGCTACGCCATTGTTCTGCAGGTCGGCAACGTTCGCGTTGGCGTAGTAGGTTCCCCACTCTTCGTACCATCCGGCCATCATCAGGTTGGTGAGTTTCGAAGTCGTGACGCTCACCCCCGAACTGGCGCCCGACGTGCCGGCAAAGTCCGTCGCTTCGACCGTAAAGTTGTACGTGGTCGAAGGCGAAAGGTTGCTGGGCGTGTACGAGGTGCCGGTGGCAGTTCCGATCGCACTCCCATTCTCCAGCACAGTGTAGTTGGTGACGGTGCAGCCGCTCGGAGGCGTGACCGCATTCCAACTGAGGTTTGTGCTGGAATCGGTTGTGCCAGAGGCCGCCAATCCGGTTGGTGTGCCGGGTTTGGTGGTGCACGAGCTCGCGAGAGTCGTCACATTCACCGCCGAACTTGCAGCTGATGTTCCGGCCGCATCCGTTGCCTCCACCGTGAAGCTGTAAGTGGTCGAAGGCGTGAGACCACTAACGGCATCGGATGTTGTAGTTGGAGACGCGATCGTCGCTCCGTTCTGCAGGACTTTGTAGCTGACGCTGCATCCTGCAGGGGGGTTGACCGCTGTCCAGCTGAGGTTGGTGCTGGATTGCGTCGTCCCAGAGGCCGCCAATCCAGTTGGAACCGCGGGCGCGGATGAGCAAGTCGAACAAGCTCCAGTCGCAGTCCAAGGTTTGCCGCTGCCGGCTCCGCCGTTGTTGGTCGAGGGATTCTGGTTCTGCGTCCAGAAATTCGCGACGTAGTTTTCTCCTCCCACGCTTGCCGTCATGCCTTGCGTGTAGACCGCGGTGGCGCTCCATGCCGTTGCGCATCCCGATCCGCCGCCAGCCAGCGTCGTCACACTCACGGCTGAACTTGCGCTCGACGTACCGGCAGCGTCGGTCGCTTCTACGGTAAAACTGTAAGCGGTCGAGGCTGAAAGGCCGCTCACGACAAACGACGTACCGGTTGCGGTTCCGATTGAGGTTCCGTTCTGCAATATGGTGTAGCTGCTGATCGTGCAGTTCGCGGGAGCAGTGTCCGCCGTCCAACTCAGGTTCGTGCCGGAGCTGGTCGTCCCACTCGCAGCCAATCCCGTCGGCACACTGGGCTTGGTGGTGCATGAGTTCGCAAGCGTCGTTACATTCACGGCCGCACTTGCGCCCGACGTACCATTGGCGTCCGTCGCCTCTACTGTGAAGCTGTAAGCGGTCGAAGCCGAAAGGCCAGTCACCGCGAACGACGTGCCGGTTGCGGTTCCAATCGAGGTTCCGTTCTTTAACACGGTGTAACTGCTGATGGTGCAATTTGCAGGAGGAGTGTCGGCTGTCCAACTCAGGTTGGTGCCGGAGCTGGTTGTGCCAGAGGCCGCCAGACCAGTGGGCGCGCTGGGTGTGGTCGTACAACTGCCGCCGCTTCCGCCCGTTCCGCTGAGAGAAGATGTCTGCGGACTATTTGTGGCGCTGTCGGTCACTGTCAGCGTGCCGCTGGCCGCGCCTGAGGAAGTTGGGGAGAAATACACATAGATGGGACACGAGCCGTTGGCGGCCACCGAGGATCCGCAATTGCTGGATACGACGAATGAGCCGCTGACGATGACGTTACTGATGCTGACGGCGGTGCTGCCGCTGTTGGACAGTGTGAAGGTAACCCACGCGGTGCCTGTGCCAACGGGGGTGCTCCCAAAGTTGTAACTCGACGGGCTCAGGGTGACTGACGCTTGCGCCAACAGCGAAACCGAAACAAAGACGCAGAGCAGCGAGGAGATAAGTAAAGCGCGCTTCATGGTGGCTCCTTGATTCGGGGGACTCGCCAGCGATCCGCCCGCGGTTGGGTGATTGAGAGAGGAGCCCGGCTGCGGTTGCATCGGACTCCGCGTCGTGCGAGTCAGCTGTATTCAGCAGTCATATCCAGCACTCTCGGGAGATTCACAGCTTCCAAACTGCTCTATAGCACCAATAGCGAGAGGAGCCTACTCCGCTTAAAGCGGGCCGGTCAAGGAACTTTTTTTCTGTTCCGCAATCCGAACTTCAACTTTAATCCGCGAGCCGCTAACCACTAGAAGGCGTGGGGCGTGTCAGCGGCGACGCAGTTTTTTCTGGGAGTGTGGAAAAAGGCGAATCTGGAGCGATCTTGTTACGAAAACCGAACTTGATGCGGAAGGTGGTGCGGTCGATCCGGTGGTCCCGCGTGAGGAATCTTTCTCCCGCGTCTATAGCCGGGGTCGCGCAGCGGTCCAGTGGCTGATGTTGAGTGACTTTGCAGGTCAACCGGTACGTATCTCCAAGTAGCTTTACGCTCAATCCAACTCGAACGAAACGCAGGGCGTAGTACGAGAGCGATGTCAGACCCTCAGCGAGGATAGCCACTGCAGCCCACCGCGCCGACCGTCGAGCAATACCCTGTGTTCTTAGCATAGAAACTTAGACCGACATGTATTGGTATCCGCCTGATTGTTGAGCAATCGCGATTTCAATCATTGACGCGCCGGGAGGGTTGAGCATCGCCGGTTAACAACAATCATGGAACTTGCTCTGGATTGGGCGCAAATGGAATCGGCAGGACAATCATCGGGCCGGTGGACACTGAAATCTCATTTACTTCAGGCCGGCGGCAATGGCCTTGGTCAGAGATGCGTTGGCATCGTCATCATTCAACGCCCACACGTATGCGCCGCCAAGCTTGTGCTTTTTGATGTAAGTCGTCTTCGCTGCCACCGCGGCAGAGTTGTCGTAGGTATAAAAGGTTCCAGTGGCCGGATTGTAAAGTGTCGCTCCAACTCGTGCGGAGTCGTACCAGGCGGTATACCCGTACTTATTGGTGAGGTTTTCAATGGTCGAGTAAGTAGCGAATCCCGCAGTCAACACGGTGTCACAGCCGGGTGAAGCATTGGTTTTGTCTGGATTCGGACAGAGACCCGATCCGTCAGCCAAGAGAACTGGAGCAGGAGCGGCTACGCTTTGGTACAGGCCATGATTCACGTTGGGGACACCCGTCCAGCCAACCGCATAGAGCGGCAAACCCATGGTGTACTTTGCCGCCGGCACGCCAGCCTTGAGATAGGCTTTTAGGGTCGCATCGATGTAGCGGTCTTCGGCATACACCGGGTCTGTGGACGTGTCATACAAAGAAGACGATTCATTGGTCTGCTTCTCATCCCCTCCGGCATAGTCATAGCCATCGATGGTGAGGAAATCCACTTGCGCAGCGGCGGCTTTAAGATCGATGTTTACGTATTTCTTCGGGCTCGCAGGAGAATCGAAGGTCAGGACATACTTCTTGCCCGTCGTTTTTGCCAAAGCGTTGAGCTGTATACGGAACTCTTTCAGCAGAGCGGTGAAGTTCTGCTTGTCGGCTGGACCGGGAAACTCCCAATCGATATTGAATCCGTCAAACAAGCCGGGAGCCGTTACGCCTGCAGCGATGTTGCCCTTAACAAACATTTCGATGCATGAAGAGGCGAGCGCGGTGCGGCCGGCCCCGGTACCTGCGGCGGTCACGAAGCCTGCAACGTTGCCCGCTTGTCCCCCCAACGAGATCAACACTTTCAGATTGGGATGAAGCCCCTTGAGCTGTCGAATCGCGCCAAAATTTCCATAGAGCGGCGCGGTGTAGGGCTTCCCGCTCACACTAGGCAGAGTCGAATTCTGGTAAGCGGCCACGGGATCGGCCATGGCGCACGCCGGCGGAGAAGTCGGAGTCACATTGCCGAAGGCGTAGATCAAATGTGTCAGGTCATCGGCCACGCCACTGTTTTGCAAGTCCGCGATGTTGAAAGCGGCGTAATTGATGCCCCATTCTTCGAAGTAGCCTCCGAAAATCTTGCCGTGGTCGCGTGCTTGCGCAAACGACTGAGAGACGCACGCCACGAGGGCCAACATACTCGTCAAAACCACTCGGAGCAGTTGCGGTATGAAAGGTCTTGCCATAGCAAACGCCTCCCGGATTCGCAAACGATTGACTGGCGGAGTATAGAACTATACAGCAGAGCCTAGTATGGGTCTTCCGTCTGACCTGAACAAGAGACGGCCTCTTCCATTCGGTGTGTTTGGCAGAGGCCGCCTTTTATTCGCGCGAATTGGTGCTTCATCTGCAGGACACGGTCGTATCGACGTCGATCGTTTCCTCGGGCATCGGGTTCAGACATCTAAGGCTTCTATATGGAGCAAAGGTCGCTCGACGCATCCGGTTACGAGGCAAGAGAGGACAGTGCTGCTTTTGTTATTTTCTTACCAGGTTCTGGGAAGAATAGCTTCAGCAAATCCCGCGCTACGGAGTTTCCGATCCAAGCGTGGCCCACAAGAACAGCTTGATCTGCTCACGGGCTTCGCTTCCTAAGGACGGATGAAGAGTATATCTTCATCGGCACGTCTACGTCGGGGAACGTCGTGGGTATTGCCGCTTGCGTACATAGATTGGCACGCAAAGTCATTTCTCTCGTTACTACTTAATTTCTGTTACGAAATCCGAAAACGCCCACGGCGACATGACTTCAGTAATTAGAGGTTGTTAACTCCCTGTGCCACTCTTAGTAATCTCTGAGGGAGTAGATTAATGCTTTGCAGGTCGCCTAATTCCGTCACAGGCACCATCTTGGTCGCCGACGACCAAGCCGCGAACCGGGAACTGTTAGAAGAACTCCTTAGAACTCAGGGATTCACGGTAATCACTGTTTCTGGCGGTGCAGATGTCATTCAGGAGTTGGTTAGAACCCCGGTGGACCTGGTTCTAATGGACGTAATGATGCCGGGCCTCACCGGCTTTCAGGCTTGCGAGAAAATCAAGAACAACCCAGACACATACCTAATCCCTGTGATTTTGATTACGGCTCTCTGTGACAGACAGGACCGGATCGAAGGTATCAAAGTGGGAGCCGATGACTTCCTGAGCCGTCCTGTCGATCGGACGGAACTGCTCGCTCGCGTAAAGTCCCTCTTAAGGCTTAAGCACCGGACCGACGAGTTGGAGCGCGCCGAGTCCGTCCTGTTCTCGCTCGCGCGCAGCATCGAAGGCAAAGATCCATACACGCACGGTCATTGTGAACGCCTGGCAGACTATTCGGGTCGTTTGGGGCAACAACTAGGGCTTGCAGAGGATCAAATTACAGCGCTGCGGCGCGCCGGAATTGTGCACGATGTTGGAAAAATTGCTGTGCCCGATGCGATTCTGTTAAAGCCTGGCCGTTTGACTCCTGACGAATGGGCAATTATCCGCGAGCATTCCGCGGTTGGGGAGCGTATTTGCGCCCCCTTGAAGTCTTTCCGTTTTGTACTTCCGATCATCCGCCACCATCACGAGAAACTGGACGGCTCCGGTTATCCTGATGGGCTTCGGGGAGACGCTATTCCGATTGCCGCACGAGTGCTGCAGATTGTCGACGTTTACGACGCGCTCACTACCGACAGACCCTATAAGAAAGCCTTTTCCATCACGGATGCGCTGCAAACAATGAAAGAGGAGGTGTCCCAAGGATGGTGGGATCCGCACATCTTCGATCAGTTCGAGCGTCTGGTCAGAACCGGAGCCGCGGATTTCCTTTCTCGCGGAGCGGTGGCTGGTGGCTAACATTCGATCTTCGAGTTAGGGCGAGCGCTGAAATTCTAACGACAGAAAACGGATAGCACCGCGACGATCCCGAGAATGCGTTGTAAAGAGGACCGACAAAGATAAGCTTTGACGACAATGCCAGCCAAAATCGGGAAATGGGTATCCGAAAGCCGATGGCGTCTATACTCCGTATTTCTGCTGCTAATGGTCCTGCCCATCGCGGTCTTCGCTTATTCCGTGGGTCAAGTCTTGCGGCACCAGACTGAAAGTCAGGCCGCTACTGAAAGCACCCAGATTGCCCGCGTCTCAGCCACTCTGGTCGAGGAAAATTTCCGTCAAAGCACCGCGTTCCTGCAGTCGATTGCAACCCGCCGGAGATTCCTGCAGGCATGGAAAGAACGCGATCTGGACGGAGTCGAATGGGACCTTAAGGAAGCCAGCGGCTTGCGTCCGGACTTCGCTTTTGTCAGCGCATACGAACTCGATGGAACGATGCGGGCGATCTACCCGCCCGCTCCGGCCGTGCTCAATCGCAATTTCGCCTACCGCGATTGGTACAAAGGCGTAGCTCAAGACTGGAAACCTTACATATCAGAGGTTTATCAAAGCGCTGTTGCTCCCTATCAGTTGGTCGTCGCGATTGTGGTTCCGATCGAAGACCAGGGAGGCAAGCCGATTGGCATTCTCGTCGCCCCATATACGCTCGAGACGATGAGCCGACGCCTGGTGCATACCAGGATCGACGGTGCGTGGACCATCTCGCTGCTAGACCAGCATGGTCGTTTATCGGCTCGTCCGAACATCGACTCCTACGCGGCCCCGATTGACTTGAGCGCGTATGAGCCAGCCAGGCTGGTCCGGACAGGCAATGCCGGCCAGGGAACTTTTGTGCGCGGAAGCGAGGCTTTCTTTGCCGCATACGAACCTGTCGGACAATACGGTTGGGGCGTGCTGGTGGAACAACCGTTGCCTGCTTTACATCAGGGCGTTTTGGCAGTGGAACGGCGGGTACGGTTTCTTTCCCTGGTGTTTGTTGTGCTCGGTCTTGGAGTAAGCACTCTTATGGCCTCACTCTATTCCCGACTGGAGATGGGGAGCCGATTTATCGACTTGTCGGTCGACATGTTCTGTATTGCCGGGCTTGACGGGTTTTTCAAGAATCTGAACCCCGCATGGGAAAGGACTCTTGGTTTTACTACTGACGAATTGAAGGCGAAGCCTTATCTCGAATTCATCCATCCCGACGACGTTCCGTCGACCACAGCGCGGATGGAAAGCCCGGAAGTGACTTTTGCATTCGAGAACCGATATTTATGTAAAGACGGGTCCTACAAGTGGCTTTCCTGGAATGCCGTCTCGACCCCCGAGCATAAAGCTGTTTTCGCTGTTGCGAGGGACGTTACGGAACGCAAGCGAGTAGATGAAGCGTTGCGTCAAAGTGAAGAGGGCGTTCGCGTGCTGGTGAACGGTGTCAAAGACTACGGCATTTTCATGCTCGATCCAAGCGGACAAGTAGCCAGTTGGAACCATGGCGCGGAGCGCATCAAAGGCTATAAAGATCATGAAATCATAGGCCGGCATTTCTCCTGCTTCTATCTTCCAGCAGACGTGAAAACGGGCAAGCCTGAGCACGAACTCCAAACCGCCAGTGCCGAAGGCCGCTGTGAGGACGAGGGCTGGCGGGTACGAAAGGATGGGTCGCGATTCTGGGCTAACGCCGTCCTAACTGCGCTAATTGACGGCACTGGCAAAGTGCGTGGATTTTCCAACATCATCCGCGACGTCACCGAGCGTAAGCGTACGGAAGAGTTGTTGCAGAAGAGCGAAGAGCGGCACCGCAAACTGTTTGACAACAATCCCCATCCGACCTGGGTCTTTGACCGGGAAACGCTGCGCTTTCTTGCGGTAAACACCGCCGCCGTGCGCAAGTACGGCTATTCGAGGGACGAGTTCCTGGCCATGACCATCAAAGACATTCGCCGGCTCGAGGATGTTCCCGCCCTGCTCGAAACTGTGAAAACCCTGGGGGAGGGAAATGAGAACAGCGGAGCCTGGCGGCATCAACTGAAGGACGGAAGCGTTATCGACGTAGAAAACACTTCTTACGCTCTAACCTTCTTGGGCCGAGCCTCGCGGGTCGTGGTTGCGGTTGACGTTACCCAGAGAAAGAGGGACGAAGCAGAAAAGTGCAAATTCACCGAGACGTTAGCTGCTAGCAATCAGGAATTGGAGCTTCGTAATCGCGAGGTCGAACGCGCAACCACACTGAAGAGCAAATTTTTAGCCAGCATGAGTCATGAATTGCGAACCCCATTGAATGCCATTGTTGGATTTTCAGACTTGCTGGCAGAGGGAACGCCGGGGCAGCTCAATCAAAAACAGAAACGCTTCGTTAATCACATAAAACAAGGCTCAACGCATCTACTTCAGTTGATCAATGACATCCTGGACCTATCCAAGATCGAGGCTGGACAGCTGGAACTGCGCTTCGAAGATTTTCTAGTGAAAGATGCCTTACCGGAAGTTCTTTCCACCATTCATCCGCTGGCTATGGCGAAGAATATCCGAGTGGAGCAGAGAGTAGAGTGCAAGTCTCTCCTTAAGGCAGATCGCGTCCGCTTTAAGCAGATCCTGTATAACCTGCTCAGCAACGCGGTGAAATTCACGCCCACGGGCGGCAATGTCACCATCGAGTGCGAAGACTACTGGGACTATGTACGCGTGTCCGTGACAGATACGGGGATCGGTGTCAGACCCGAAGACCAGAAGGTCATTTTCGACGAGTTCCGGCAAATTGAAGGTAGTGCGGACGCCACCCATGAAGGTACAGGTTTAGGGCTTGCCATCACGAAACGGCTGGTTGAGCAACAGGGAGGCCAAATCTCAGTGGAAAGCGAATTGGGCAAAGGCAGCCGGTTCACCTTTACTCTTCTTGCGGCAGAGCCCACTTCCAGGGTTCTCCCAGCTGAAGAACGAGCAACAGCCTCCGTTTGTTCAGGCCGTCTCACTCCCCTGGTGCTCATAGTGGATGACGAAAGCTCGGCCCGGGAACTTCTGGCCAGCTACCTGGAGCCTCAATACCGAGTTGCAATGGCGGAGTCAGGAATCGAAGCTCTCAAGAAAGCCCAACAACTGCGTCCGGACGCCATCACCCTGGATGTACGGATGCCTGGCAGCAGTGGTTTCGAAACCTTGGCAGCGCTTCGGAAAAACCCCGAAACTGCTGCCATTCCGGTCATCATCCTGTCCATCGTGGATCAAAGGCAGGTGGGCTTGGCCTTAGGTGCGGCCGACTATCTCATCAAGCCGGTTCGCA
>Ga0307474_10001949_pt1 | contig 14860 bp, 9 predicted proteins | sample atmos_gasesECM1C_2_FD_203312 | JGI IMG/M metagenome (GOLD analysis project Ga0307474, IMG submission 203312) | Hardwood forest soil microbial communities from Morgan-Monroe State Forest, Indiana, United States - atmos_gasesECM1C_05 | ecosystem: Environmental > Terrestrial > Soil > Temperate... | reverse complement strand
GCCGCGGTGTAGGTGCCGCCATTGAAGCCGGTCAGATCGTTCGAAAGCCCGGTGATCTTGACCATGACCGTGCCGTCGTCGCCGTCATGCGGCACAACCGTGGCGCCCAGCGTCACCAGCCCGCCTTCCTCGTTGGCGCTGGCCGAAGTTGCGCCACTGAATATGGGATTCTCCTGGATCGGCTTGACCGTGAGCGTATAGCTCTCGGTCATCGAGCCGGCTTCCGGCCCTGAGGCGGTCGCGGTGATGATCAGGTTCTGGATGCCATCTTCGCCCGCGTTGAATGTCAGCGCATTGAACTGCGCCGCCGTGCCGGTCCAGGTGCCGTTTGATGCGGTGTAAGTACCGCCGTTGAAGTTGCTCAGATCATGCGCAAGGCCCATGATCGTCACGCTGATCGGGCCTTGGCCCACGTCATGCGGCACAACCGTCGCGCCCAGCGTCACCAGCCCACCCTCTTCATTGGCGCTGGTCGAAGTTGCGCCACCGAATATGGGTTGCTCCGAAATCGGATTGACAATGAGCGTATAGCCCTCGGTGGTCGATCCGGCTTCCGGTCCTGAGGTGGTCGCGGTGATGGTCAGGTTCTGGACGCCAAATTCGCCCGCCTCGCCCGTCTTGAACGTCAGCGCATTGAACTGCGCCGCCGTGCCGGTCCAGCTTCCGCTCGACGCGGTGTAAGTGCCGCCGTTGAAGGTGCTCAGATCATGCGCAAGGCCCGTGATGGTCACGCTGATCGGGCCGTCGTCGCTGTCATGCGGCCCAACCGTGGCGCCGAGCGTCACAAGCGCACCCGCTTCATCGGCGCTGGTCGAAGTTGCGCCACCGAATATCGGGTTCTCCTGAATCGCGTTGACCGCCAGCGTGTAGCTCTCGGTGATCGATCCGGCCTCCGCTCCGGAAGTGGTCGCGGTGATCGTCAGGTTCTGGACGCCGTCTTCGCCCGCCTTGAAGGTCAGCGCATTGAAATCGGCCGCCGTGCCGATCCAGCTGCCGGTCGCCGCGGTGTAGGTACCGCCGCTGAAGTTGGTCAGATCATGCGCAAAGCCCGTAACGGTCACGGTGATCAGGCCGTCGTCGCTGTCATGTGGCGCAACCGTCACGCCCAGCATCACCAGCCCGCCCTCCTCGTTGGCGCTGGTCGAAGTAGCGCCACCGAACACCGGGTTCTCCTGAATCGGATCGACCGTCACGGTAAGGTCAGCGCTGTTCGAGGCCACCTCGCCGGTGGTGTTGTTGGTCGCTGTGACATGCAGCGTCACCTGGCCCTGCTCGAGCTTGGTGGCGTCAAGCTGCAGACCGTTGAGCTGGTCGGGGGTCAGCGTGTAGCTGCCGTCCTTGTTCGGTGTATAGGGATTGCCTTCCGAATTGGTCAGCGTCGCACCCAACGGCACGCCGGAGATGTTGATCGTTACGCTGTCGTCGGCGTCATGGCCCGAGGCGACGATGTTGAGCGCAATCAGGCCGGCCTCAGCGCCGTGGGTCGCGGTCACCGTCAGGTTCGGCGCTTCTGGCGCCGGGTCGATCGTGACGACATCGTCGAGATTGACGAAAGCTACTTCGCCATTTGTGGCATTGGTCGCCAGCACATGCAGCGTCACCTGGCCCTGCTCGAGGTTTGTGGCATCGAGCTGCAGGCCGCTGAGCTGGTCCGGCGTCAGAGTGTAGCTGCCGTCGGGATTAACCGGGAGCGGATGGCCTTGTGAATCCGTCAGCGTCGACCCTTCCGGCACCCCGCTGATCTTTATGACAACATTGTCATCGACATCCTGGCCCGAGGCCGAGATATTGAGTGCGATCAGTCCGCCCTCGGCGCCATGGGTCGCCGTCACCGTCAGGTTCGGCGTCTCCGGTGCCCCGTCGACGGTGACGACGTCGTCGGCGCTGATCGAGGCCACCTCGCCGGTGGTGTTGTTGGTCGCGGTAACATGCAGCGTCACCTGGCCCTGCTCGAGCTTGGTGGCGTCAAGCTGCAGGCCGTTGAGCTGCGCCTGGGTCAGCGTGTAGCTGCCGTCAGAATTGGCAGTGTAGGCTTTTCCTGCCGAATCGGTCAGCGCCGCGCCCGACGGCACGCCGGAAATGTTGATCGTAACGTTGTCATCGGCGTCCTGGCCCGAGGCCACGATGTTGAGCGCGATCAGGCCGCCCTCGGCGCCATGGGTCGCCGTCACAGTCAGGTTCGGCGCCTCTGCCAACTCGGTCACCGTTCCCGCCGATGCCGTGCCGGTCTCGGCAAAGCCATGGGTGTCGGTGAAAGACACAGTCACCGTCAGCGCTTGGCCTTCGGTATCCCCGGTTGGCGTGAACGTGTTGAGGCCAACGCCGGAAGCCACCACCTTGCCGCCAATTAGCCAGGTATAGGTGATCTGTTCCGAGCTTGGCGCATCGGGCTCGGTAACCGTTGCGGTGACCGTCGCGCCTTCGACTGCGTTGTTGCTGGCGTTAAGGCCATCAAGCTTTATCGCAGCATTCTCGCTCGGATTCTCCTGAACCACGCCAAAACTGATGGGCTGGGGCACGGTCGCATCACCGGTCACGACCAGCCGAAGCAGCTGACCTTCCTCGTTTTCGGACGGCGTGAAGTTCGCCGCGGTGCTGACGGTGGTCCAGGTTGTGCCGCCGTCGGAGGAAACTTGCCAGGCGAGACTGTCAGCGGTGCCGCCTGTGGTGGTGATCGGCGTATTTTCCTGTGCGGTCTGCGCGTGGACCTGAAACGGAACGAAAAAAGTAGACGAAAGGTTGTTTTGAGAGCCGTTACCATTTGACCCGTTATTGAGGTTCGCAAAAATCGCGGTCGCGATCGCCCCATCCGGCAATTTGAACGTGAGCGAGCCGTCTTTGGGCACGATCGAATCGTTCTGGACGACGGTCGTCTTGGTGTTGGAATTGTCCGTGAACTTCAGCGAGAACACGTCCTGAATGAGCTTTTGCACGTCGGGCGGCAGCGGCTCACTCGAATAGTTGACCTGGCCGCCGCTGATGTTGATCTGCTGCCCGGCCTTGTCGACGAGCGCGTACTGGGTAAGTGTCGTCTTGTCGTACAGGATATAGGATCCGGTGGTCCCATCCGGTTCGACGAGGACCTGGAATTTCGCAACGGGCGGCGGCAGCGCCGAAAGATCGATGTTGCTATCGACCGGCGGAAGCGGAATCTGGAAATCGATCTCGGTCAGAACCGCCGTGCCGCGGATACCCATCGTCGCGACCGGCGTATCGACCTTCATGTCACCGTGTTTTGCGGTCTCGCCGGCGACAAAGGTGATGGTCCCGGCAACCAGGCTCAGCAGCGAGGTGTTGCTCGACCCGTTCGGGTCGTAGACCATCTCGTTGAGCACCATTCGCGAATTCGACAACAGGCCGAACACGGTGCCGTCTATGAAGGTGATGCCAAGCGTTGAATTGGTTCCGGTCTGAACCACGTCACTTTTTTCGACGTTGTCGCCGTTATTGAGAATGATCGCGACGCCGTTGCGCAGACAGGTCGCGCTGCCCGCGAGCTTGGTCACATGGCCGATGACCTTGGCCACGGCGGCGCTGCCATCGGCCTGCGCGTACTCGACGTGACCGGAGAGCGCCTTGATGATATCGCCGGTGAGATGAGCGCCGTCGGGCGATGCCAGCGGTGCGCGCTTCTCGCCCTTGAAGTAATCGTGCAGGACCAGCTCTTGACCGTCCTTTGAAACGACCAGATCAAGACCGGACTTCTTGTAGTCTCCGTTGAAAAGCAAATGCGCGTTCGGAACGATGATCGCGTCCGGAGGAACCTGTGAGGCCCGAACGGTGTCGACGTTGAAGTGGCCAAATGAATGCGGGCCCGAACCGTCAGCAGAAAAAAGGGCATCGAATTTGCCGGAGTAATTCACAGGCGCCACCGCAATGGTTAATATTTTTATAATTTCGAGAGTCTAAACTTCCTTACCACCAGGAAGCTCTTTGCGAAACCATCTCCTGCTTGTGCAAGATCGGCTCAAATCGCGAGGGAGCCGTCGTCTGTTCTGACGAAATCGCCGGCGCAGAAAGTATTCGTTCGGTCAGACGCGGCCTTAAGACAGATTTGGCGGCGATAAATCCGGTATCTTGATGTATTATTATGTATAGAATGCCACACAGATACTCTCCTGAGCTTTGTTCAGCACCTGCCGGCGTAATAATGCGCCATTTTCAGCCACGAAAATGTGAACTAGATAACAAAGGAGGGAACTTTCGACAAATTAGCTATAGGTTGCGGAAAATTTTAGGGCTTACAATCATACCGGGCCCTTCGCATTCGCTCTCGTGCCGCGAGGGGAATTCCATAAGATTTTCCCGATAATCTCGAGGTTAATTTCAGCCTGATCGGCATTTTTCCGCAAATCCGGCCGTCCTTTAAATGGATCTAGAGCCCCGTTGCCCATCATCCCCCTTAAGAAACGATCCGTCTGGAGCGACCTGAGAGCCGCACCGGTGCACGGACAGGGGACGTCAGATGGGATTCTTCAGTCGTTCGCAACCATGGCGGGTGATCGCACTTGCCTCCAGCCTGCTCTGGTTCGCCACAGCAGACCTCCACGCAGCAAGTTTGATTTCGCCGGGTGCACTGGACCTGATCCGGAAATCCGCCGAGCCGTTCGGGCTATCCGCTTCGAGGATATATGGCGGCGGCTTGCGCGAAAAATGGATGGGCGTGGAGCGCAAGCTCGGTGATGAAAGAGTGCAGCTTGCGCTTTGCGACGGCGACCGTGCGCGCTGCGCCTCGCCAGCGGCCCTTCAGTTCCTCGCCATCGTCGACAATGCGAGGGCCCGGGAGGGGCGCGCCAGGCTCGGCGAGATCAATCGGGCGATCAATCTGGCGATCAGGCCGATGAGCGACCTTGCCCAATACGGCGAGATCGACGTGTGGAGTTCGCCACTGGTCACCTTCACCACCGGCGCAGGCGATTGCGAAGATTATGCAATCGCAAAGTTGGTAGCCCTGCAGATGGCCGGTGTCTCGCCCGACGATCTCAGGATCGTCGTCATGCGCGATACCATTCGCGGCGAGGATCATGCGGTTGCGATGGCGCGGCTGGACGACCGCTGGCTTACGTTGGACAACCGCCGCATGGCGCTGGTCGAGGACGCCGACGTCAGGAATTATCGGCCGCTCTTTGTCATCGATGAGCACGGCGTGATGCGTTATGAAGACGCGGCACCAGCCGCCGCCAATTCCGTCGCCCCGGCCGGCATGAGCTCAAAATCGCACTGACGTTCGGATAGTCGCGGTACGGGAACGCGGACTTGCCGGCACGGCAAATTCAATGGGCCGCCGCATTGTCGATGCAGGCGCTGATATGCGCGGCACGATCCCTTTTCGGGACCTTGGCCTCGTCCGCCTTCCTCGAGCATTGAAGCAGCCTGAGCTGCTCGACGCGTCGCTTTTCGGCCGCCGCACGATACTCCGGCGCGACTGAATCGGGGTCCACGAGCTTTTGCGCTGCGCTCGCATCACCCGATAAAACGAGGGTCAGGATGGCCGTCAGGAGGGCCAGCTTGGCGGAAGATTTCCGGGCAATGGCCCCAGCGGATTTCTTTGAATTCATCATCGCAAATCAAGTCCGTTGATCAATGACCGCCTCGGCTCGGCGCCTCAATTGCGCTATGCTAGCACAGCTCCGGCCGGCATCAACTTTCGCCGGCAAAAGCTCTCGCCGCGGCAATAATGTCATTTCGCTGCGATGTTCGAAAAGCTACCATGGCCAGCAGTTTGGCTTGATTTATTTGGAGATGGGGCATGCGGGCAATTGGGCTGGCGACTATCGCAATTCAGCTCGGGCTAACCGTCGCCGGCCATGCGGAAACTCCCGCCAACCCCGACCGGTCGATCACCGATGTGCTTCCGCTCTTTGTCAAGAATCGTTGCGAGGATATCCGAAACCCCGCCGATCAGATGTTTTGTGGCGATCCCGAACTCAATGCCGTCGGCGTCAAACTCAACGCAGCGATCGCCGAAAGGCTGAACCGGATTCCGAACCGCAACCTTGCGGTTGTGGAGAATGCCGAATGGATCCGCGAGCGCAATTCGAGCTGTGGCATTCTTGGAAGGCTGAGCGTCAAAGGCCAGGAAATCCAAGCTGTCAGGGACTGCCTGCTGAAGGAAACGAAAGAACGAATCGAAATCCTGTCCGATCCGAATTTCGACTGCCTCGCCACCAATACGGCCGCCGGAAGATTGATTTGTAGCGATCCGTCATTGGCGCTGGCCAAGAGCGAACTCAATGACATGGTTATGCCGTTGATCGCCAAGTTGACTGAAGACGACGCCCGCGAGGCGTTTGCCGAATTCGAACGCTGGGGGCGCCAACGCGACCGCAAGTGCGGCCTTGAGGAAAAGCAACACGTGCCATCGCGAGATCTAGCGTCCTCGGAGGGCTGTCTTGCCGATTATTTCGCCAAAAAAACAGCCGAGGTTTCTGCCGCCAGGGGCGACCCGACAAAACTCTTTGGACGTCCGCGCTTTACACCGCTGCCGAATGCTGACGCAGTCGACCTCTGCCTCGCGCAAATTCATTCAACCCATGGCTGCCTGGACTTCGTGGCCGTGGATCGCGTGTTTCAGATCGACAGCGACGTGAACGAGAAGGATGCCGAGGTGATCGCCGAAGTCGAAATGGCGGTGCTGGCTCCGTTTACGGCCTGTAGCCCGATCGCATCGAGCTGCACCGGTACTTGCTGGGATTTGACCACGAATCGGCCGAAGTCAACGCCCGGAACGCGTGACAATTTCGTCATCGGATACCGGTTGAGAATCGAAAAATCGTTCGCGTTTCAGAAGACCGACAATGGCAGTTGGCGCTGCAATTCAACCACGCTGCAGCCGGTAGAGGTCGGCCTTGCCGTAACCGGACCCTAGTGCTCCGATTCGGAAGTTCGCAAATATTCGCGGCGACCTCTGATGCGAACTTCAGAATCGAAAGAGCACTAGCAAGTTAATGTTTCTAGTGCGATTTTTGAATTTGAAAATTCCTATGACGAGATTGCAGCAACACTGATAGGAACTTCAAATTCACCGCACTAGTTCGTCCCCCTTAAGCTGCGCATTCTGCAATTTTCGCCCCGCGATTCACCGCGCCGAAACGGTTTCGGTCCATGGTCTTTTGCGGCCAGTGGTCCGTTTTTCCGGGTGGACCAGCGAATGTTCAAATCCCTCCACCAGCAAACCAGGATCGTCCCGACGAATGATTCCCGATCAAACGGCACTTCACGTGCGAGGGTTAACAAAACGTTTTGACCGCCTTGCGGTCGATGCGCTCGATCTGACCGTCCGCAAGGGTGAATTTTACGCCCTGCTCGGACCGAACGGCGCCGGCAAGACGACGACCTTGCGGATGGTCGCAGGATTGTTGCGGCCCGACTCCGGCTTCGTCTCTATCGTCGGCATTGACGCACTCAACGACCCGGTCGCCGCCAAGCAGATCACGGCATGGGTATCGGACGAGCCGATGATCTACGACAAACTGACCCCGCTGGAATATCTCGAATTCGTCGCCGGGCTCTGGGGCATCGAGGCGGCGGTTGCGGAACCATCGGCGCGCGAACTGCTCGCTTCCCTCGGTCTTGAACCGAACCTTCACGAACGCTGCGAGGGATTTTCCAAGGGCATGCGTCAGAAGGTGGCGCTCGCCGGCGCGCTGATACACGATCCTCGCCTGATCATCCTGGACGAACCGCTGACCGGGCTTGACGCCGTATCGGCGCGCCACGTCAAGGGACTGCTCGGCGAGCGCGTGCGGGCCGGCTGCACCGTCATCATGACCACGCATATTCTCGAAGTGGCCGAGCGCATGGCCGATCGCATCGGCGTCATCGCCTCGGGACGGCTCGTCGCTGAAGGTACGCTGGCAGAGCTGCGCCAGCAGAACGGGAAAAACGACACCAGTCTCGAAGACATGTTCATCGCGCTGGTCGATACCGAAGCCGTCGCCGCATGAATTCGGCCGCGTTGACCTGGTTTGCCCGGCACGAGATCCGGCTGGCATGGCGCGAGTGGCTCGCAATGATGACGGGTGGCCGACGCGGGCGCAAGCGCGCCGCCATCGTCGGAATCGTCATTCTGGCCGCGATCCTTCACCTGCCGGCCTATGCCGTGATCGGAAGATATGCCGACCTGCAGGCGCCGGTCGACAAATCCGCGCTCATCGTCATCACGGCGACGATCCTCCTGGCCTGGGCGTTGATGCTGTCGCAGGCGATCGAGTCGGTGACGCGGGTGTTTTACGCCCGCTCAGACCTCGATCTGATCATGTCCTCGCCGGTCCGGCTTGCCAACGTGTTCTCGGTCCGCCTTGGTGCGATCGCGCTCTCGGTCACGGCCATGGCGCTGTTTTTCTCGACGCCGTTCGTCGACGTGCTTGTGTTTGGCGGCGGCGTTCGATGGTTCGCGGCCCTTGGGGTCGTCGTCGCCATCGGCCTCACCGCAGCCGCCGTGGCGATCGCGGTGACGATCACGCTGTTCCGGATGATCGGTCCAGGCCGGACCCGGCTCGTCGCCCAAATTCTCGCCGCGGTCATCGGCGCCGGTTTCGTCATCGCGCTTCAGGTCGCCGCGATCCTGTCCTACGGCACGCTGTCGCGCTTTGCGGTCCTCACCTCGGACGCGGCTGCCGCGTTTGCGCCCGAACCGGACAGCCTGCTCTGGTTGCCGGCGCGCGCGGCGCTTGGCGATGGCGAGGCATTGCTGCTGTTGCTGACTTTCGGTCTTCTGTTGCTCGGCTCGGTGATGGCGGGTTTCTCGGCGAGATTTGCCGACACTGCGGTCCGCGCCTCGGCAAATTCGGCACCAGCCCATCACGGTTGGCGAAAGAGGTCGTTTCGCGCCGCCTCGCGCCAACAGGCGCTGCGATGGAAGGAATTTTTGCTGCTGCGACGCGACCCATGGCTGATGTCGCAAAGCCTGATGCAATTGCTCTACCTGGTGCCGCCTGCCCTGTTGCTCTGGCGGAGTTTCAGCGACAGTTCGGCCGCCATCGTGCTGATCACGCCTGTGGTCGTGATGGCAGCGGGCCAGCTTGCCGGTGGACTTGCGTGGCTCACGATTTCCGGCGAAGACGCCCCCGATCTCATGGCGAGTGCGCCGCTGCCGCCCTCGCGGGTGATCCGCGCCAAGATCGAGGTGGTGCTGCTCGTCATCGGCGTCCTGTTCGCGCCGCTGGTCCTGGCACTGGCGTTTGCGTCGCTCTCGCAGGCGACGATCACCGCGCTCGGCATAGCTGTTGCAACCATTTCTGCAACCGCGATCCAGCTCTGGTTCCGCGTACAGGCCCGCCGCAGCCAGTTCCGCCGCCGTCAGACTTCGTCGAGGCTTGCGACATTCGCCGAAGCGTTTTCATCGATCGGATGGGCCGGTACCGCAGCCCTGGCGCTGGCAATGCCTCCGGCCGCGGTCGTCAGCGGTGTCATGACATTGATCATCCTGGCCGGGACCTGGAAGCTGAGCCCGCACCGGGAGTGAGCGGCGCTAGATCATGATCCGGAAAAGTGGAGACCGGTTTTCCGAAAAGATCATGCTCAAACAAAGATCAACCTTTCCTCGATCCTCTTCAGCACAGACATGCGCATTCGCGACGATGACGCATCCGAATTTCGGCGCTACATTGCGCCTGCGAAAGTCACCGGACGCGGGCCTGCCATGCTTCGATTCCTTGCTGTCATCCCTGCTCTGCTCTGCGCTCTGACCGCACCCGTACTGGCACAAGACGTTCCGCGCAGCGAATGCCTTGCAATGGCCCAGACTTCGCCTCGCGCCGCGCCTGTCAGCCTTCGCCAGCCGGCGAAAGCCGATGAGGTCGAGATCACCTATGCCGGACACTCGACCTACTACATCGACACGCCCGGGGGATTGCGGATCGCGACCGACTTCAGCGGCGCCTACACCACCGGGCGGCTTCCCGATGTCATCACCATGAACAGAGCGCACAGCACTCACTACACCCTGTTTCCCGATCCGCGCATTCCTCACGTGCTGCACGGCTGGGGAGAGGATGGCAAGCCCGCGCAGATCTCCGAGCGCGTCGGTGACGTCTACATCCGCAATGTGACCACCGACATCCGCCGCTATTTCATGGATGACTCGAACGCGGAGATGATCAAGGACGGCAACTCCATCTTCATCTTCGAGGTCGCGGGTCTCTGCATCGGCCATCTCGGCCACCTGCACCACAGGCTCGACGAAACCCACTTCGCGGCCATCGGTCGGCTTGACATCGTGATGGTTCCGATCGACGGCGCCTACACGATGTCGCTCGACGGCATCTCCGAAATCACGCGACGTTTGCGCTCTTCGGTGGTGCTGCCGATGCATCGCTTCGCAACCCCGCTCGACGAGTTCATGGGCAGGATTGGTCAGCAATTCGAGATCGACCAGAGATCGGAGCGGAGCTTGAGGATCTCGCGGGATTCGCTGCCGGGCACGCCAACCGTCATCATCCTCCGCGGCGTTTGAAAATGTCGATGTGAGCGTCGCCACCTAGCGTCCTGATTCCGAAGTTCGCGTCATTTTGCGGCCATCTTGTTTGCGAACTTCGGAATCGAAAGGACACTAGCAAGTCATTGTTTCTAGTGCGGCTTTGGTTCAGAAGTCCGCATGACGAACTCGCGAGCAGTAATGATGCGGACTTCTGAACCGCCAAACTAGCTGATTGTCACGGAGAAAAAATTATCCATGGTCGCCAGCACCACGTCCGCCGCCAAAAGTGGCCTCTATGCCGATCCGCGACCGGACTGGCTCGCCATGCGCGAAGAGGAAATTCTCGAACCCTCACGACCAATCGTCGATCCGCATCACCATTTGTGGGATCGCGACGGCCAGCGCTATCTGATCGAGGAGATTGCGTCCGACCTCGCTTCCGGTCACAACGTCATTGCAACGGTCTATGTCGAGGCCCGTTCGATGTACCGCGCTCACGGACCTGAGGCGTTTCGCCCCGTCGGCGAAGTTGAATTCGCCAACGGCGTCGCGGCGATGAGCACGAGCGGCGGCTACGGACCTGCCGCGGTCTGCGCCGGCATCGTCGGCCACGTCAACCTCTTGCTCGGCGACGGCGCAAAGGCTGTGCTCGAGGCGGAAATCGCCGCCGGTCAAGGCCGCTTCCGCGGTATCCGCCATTCCTCCGCCTGGGACGGGGACGCCAGTGTCGCCGGGATGTATGCGACACGGCCGAGAGCACTGTTGCTCGATTCAACCTTCCGGAAAGGCTTTGCCTGCCTCGCACCGCTGGGCTTGAGCTTCGATGCATGGCTGTTTCACCCGCAGATCGGCGAACTCACCGATTTGGCGCGCGCCTTTCCAAACACGAGGATCGTGCTCGATCATTGTGGCGGCCCGGCCGGCCTTGGCGTTTACGCCAACCGGCGCGAGGAGATTTTCGTCACCTGGAAAGCTTCGATTCAGGAGATTGCAAAGTGTCCGAATGTCGTGGTGAAGCTCGGCGGCCTTGCCATGCGGCTACTCGGATTTGATTTTCACGAACGCCCTGTTCCGCCCTCCTCTGAGCAACTGGCCGCGGCGTGGCGCCCCTATGTCGAGACCTGTATCGAGGCGTTCGGTCCGCAGCGCTGCATGTTCGAGAGCAATTTTCCGCCCGACAAGGGTAGTTGCAGCTATCAGGTGATTTTCAATGCCTTCAAGCGCATAGCGATGGCCTATAGCGAGGCGGAAAAGACCGCGCTGTTTTCCAAGACAGCCATCGACATTTACCGCCTGAAGCTCGGCTGAGTTCCCTCAAAGCCGACATGGCGAACTTCCGCCAATCATGTTGATTGCGGCAGGAATCGTAGGCTTGAAGCTGCCTTGGCACCGGCGCGATCGCCATCGAATCCAGCACTCTCACCCCCGGGCTGGATTGGCGAACTTGCAGCGCACGTCAACGCAGCGGGCGCGGCCTTCCTCGATGCGCCCGTCGTCGGCTCGCGTCCGCAAGTTGCTGCCCGCCTGGCAGGTCCTTGCCGGCTCGTTCATGCCCACTCGCCGTTTCGGAATACGGGCACGCGTCTTCCGTCAGCGTAGAGTCCGTCGATATCGATCTTGTCCGAACCGATCATCCAGTCGATGTGGATGAGACTCGTATTGCCGCCCTGGGCGGCGATCTGCTCCGGCGTCAACTTCGCTCCGTCGACGAAGCACTTCGAATAGCATTGGCCGAGCGCGACGTGGCAGGCGGCGTTTTCGTCGAACAACGTGTTGAAGAACAACAGGCCGCTTTTTGAAATCGGCGAAGAATGCGGCACCAGCGCCACTTCGCCGAGGCGGCGCGCGCCGTCGTCGGTGTCGAGGACCTTGTTGAGGACCTCCTCGCCGCGGCTCGCTCTGGCCTCGACGATTCGTCCCTCCTCGAAACGCACCGCGATGTTTTCAATCAGCGAACCCTGGTACGACAGCGGCTTGGTGCTGACGACGTGCCCGGAAACCCGCCTTGCGTGCGGCGTGGTGAAAACCTCCTCGGTCGGGATATTCGCGTTGCAGGTGATCCCGTTCTTTGCCGTGGACGCACCGCCCTCCCATTCGTGACCATGGGCAAGCCCGATGGTCAGATCCGTGCCCGGGCCCGAATAATGCAAGGCATCGAAGCGCTGCCCGTTGAGCCATTCGGTCTTGCTGCGCAGCGCCGCGTTGTGTGTCTGCCAGGCCGCGATGGCGCCTTCACGATCGACGCGGGAGGCCGAAAAGATCGCATCTGCAAGCTTTGCAACCGCGACACTCTCTTCATCCCCGGGAAAAACCAGCTTCGCCCACGACGGCGACGGATAGGCGATGATGTTCCAGTTGATGTCGAAATTGACGATTCGTTCGAGCGCGGGCTTATAGGCGATCGAATTGGCCTTGCTGGCGCGCGCGACCCTGACCGGATTCTCATTCGCCAGCAGCATCGGATTGTCGCCGACAATCGCAAGCCGCGCGGTGTTTCCTTCAAAGGCCTTCGCCATCCCGTCATAGAGCCAGTCCGCGGCGCGATCGAAGCCTTCATCTTGCCCAAAGCGGTAGCGTGACAGCGTGACCGCTTCATCGGCAAATATCGGGGTAACGAGGCCGGCTCCAGCCTTGTAGGCGTGTTCGGCAACCCTGCGCACCAAAGGCAACGCCGCGGTCGGCGCCGTCATCAACAGGTCCTGTCCCGGTTTGAGCTGGAGTCCGACCTTGATGGCGAGTTCGGCGAGCCGGTCAAGCTTCACCGGATCGATCGGTTCAGAGGGATTGCGTTCGGGAGCATTCATGGTAACGGCCTGTTGATTGGTGAATCGAATTATAGCCGATCCGCCGCGCGCACGTCGAATTAACAACAGTTTATTGCACCGGAAATGGTGGGACACGCGCCGCTTATCAACGGCGAAATCCACCTCAGATTTGGACTAAATCGCGATTCAGCGCGCGATTTCTTCCAGACGCAGGTTGCGCGTCTCGATCATTCGGGTAGCGGCAAGCAAGCCGACCATTGCCACGGCTGCGAACATCAGGAATACAGAATCGACACCGCCCTTGCCCAGCATGAAACCGACAAGGGTTGGTCCGATCGCCGAACCGACGCGGAGCCACGAGGTGGCGACACCCGTTCCAATCGCGCGCATCCGCGTCGGATAGATTTCCGGCGTGTAGAGATAGACGACGGCGGCAATGGATCCGATCAGCCCATAGCTGAGCGTGCTCAGGACGACGACAGACGATACGTCCTGTGTTCCACCAAAGGCCAGCAGGCCGAGCAGCACCGCGCCGCCGCCGAAAGCTCCCATCAGCCAGTATTTGCGGCCGGTGCGATCGATCACCATGGCGCAAAGCAAAACCATCGCCACCTGAGCGACGTTGGTCATCGAAGCCGCGCGCAATGCCTGGGGAAGGTCGAGACGATAGACCGTGGTGTAGAGCGTAGGCAGCCAATTGTTGAGACTGTTGGCAACGAGAAACGCGCAAGCCCACAATGTCCAGGCGATCAACGTGCGGCTGCGATAGGCTGGCGACAGCAATTCGCTAAACCTGCCGCGCGAGCGCGGCGGAACGGGCACCTGTGAGGGCAGGGTCACGGCCGCCGGCGTATCCTGCGCGGTCGCGCCGGCCTTGAGAGATGCAGCCTCCAGCCGCATGACCACCGCCTCGGCGTCAGTGAGACGGCCCTTGCCTATCAGCCACCGTGGCGATTCCGGCAACCGCAGCAACAACAGCGCGATGAGAAGTCCGGGAATGCCGCCGATCAGGAACATGATCTGCCATCCCATGAGCGGTACCAGCACTGCACCGACCTGGCCGGTCACCATCAGGCCGATCGGAAAGATCATTTCGTAGAGCAGGAAAAACCGGCCACGGCCGCGCGCCCTGGAAAGCTCGCTGATATAGGTGGCAGCGACGGGCATCTCGCCACCGACGCCGATGCCCTGGATGAAGCGGCAAAACAGAAGAATATCGAAACTCCACGCACCGGCACAGGCAAGACTCATCAGCGCGTAGATGGCGGTTGACGCGGCCGCACAGGGTACCCGGCCGTAGCGCTCGGCCGCCCAGCTGAAGGCGAGCGCGCCCGCGATCTGGCCCACATAGCTGGCCCCGATCATGATGCCGACCTGCGGCGCCGTGATGTGCCAGAGCGGCACAAGGATCGGCAAGACGAAGGCGATCGACAGCGCATTGAAGGCGTCGAAGAATGTCGCGCTTCCCATCACCACGCGGGCGATGACGAACCAGCGCGACCTCGGCATCTGCTCCATGCGGGCAAGCAAGGCTGCGGCAGCTTGCTCGGAGGCGAAAACGGCGGGAGCCTCGGAGCGCCGCTCCGCTTTTGAACCTGTCATGCCGCGGCCGATTTCTCGCTGCGCCCGGGCGTCGGCGCGGGTTCATCAAGCGAGACATTCCAGGCATCGTAGC
>Ga0307474_10001948_pt1 | contig 14860 bp, 24 predicted proteins | sample atmos_gasesECM1C_2_FD_203312 | JGI IMG/M metagenome (GOLD analysis project Ga0307474, IMG submission 203312) | Hardwood forest soil microbial communities from Morgan-Monroe State Forest, Indiana, United States - atmos_gasesECM1C_05 | ecosystem: Environmental > Terrestrial > Soil > Temperate... | reverse complement strand
GCCTACGGCGATCCCACGAAGGACGGACCAGGCGGTAACAAGGTGAGTGTTGGGTTTGCCGCCGATCTGGACAAAAAGGGTGAGGGCGGGGATACAAGATCGATTCTGGGCGGCGCAGACGCCCAACGACATCTGTACGCGCAATCAGACGTAACAATTAGCTCGAGCCTCTCCGGAAGCGACCTGGATGCAGCTGTTGGGCACGAAGGAAGTCACGTAGCCGATGCGCAGGATTTCGTTGGCTCCATTTCCCTCACGAATAAAGCGCCGTACTTCCAGGTCGGAACGGATATTACTCGGTACCAGTCCGAGCAGCGTGCGTACGCGGTCTCGGACTCGATCCTGAGATCAGAGAACAGAAGCGAACACTTCGCCTGTGGGGTCAGCGACTGCATCCTGGGCACCGGGTTAGCGATGCGTGGACAGCTCACAGGCACGGTGGATCGCATCCTGGCCAACTCGCCGAATTATCGCAGCGGCGGGCAACCTTTGTCCCCGACCAATCAGGGCCTGCCGAGAACATAACCAGAATGGACCAAAGCTCCACTTCCCACGCGACGCGAAAACACAGTGGGCTGGATCCAGTAGCCTTGCCGCAATGCTGTTAACATGTCCGCTCTGAGTGCACGGCCCTTACGAATAGCCCTATCCTCCCGTTCGGGTTTCGTAACAGAAACCAATGTGGTTAACACGGCAACGTGAGAATTGTGGGAATCTGCGGGAATCTGCAAGACAAAGAAGGCTGAATGAATCGTGAACTAACGGGAGCCGACAGGAAAGCGTATGAGCCACCTAAAGTCACAAAAATTAGCCTGCGCCCGGAGGAAGCAGTTCTTTCTAATTGCAAGATCGGGGGTGGGTCGGGACCAATCGGCCCATCCTGCAACCTCTTAATTGTCGCTTGTTCCAGCATCGGATCGTAGAACTCCGAGTAATTGCGTTCTATTCGGTTTTCTGTGCCCAAAAGCAATCCTTGCAACAATGTTGTCACGAGACTAGGCTTGCTTTAATCAATTACACATCCCCGCTGTGCCCCCGTCGGACTTCGGTCTCTTGTGCAACTGATAGCCAACCACCGGAGACCTCTATGGTACCTCTACTGAGAGCTAATCCCACCTGTTGGATTTGTGGCAAAGCCGTGGAGCTTGAGAGTTGCAACTTCGATGAGAATGGGTTGCCCGTACATGGGGATTGCTACATCGCGAAGCTGGCGCTTGACAGGGAGACAGGCCGTTTTCACAGTCCCGAGCGTCCCAACTGAATTGACAAAGGGTACAAAATAGGACGTACCGGAGTCGGACATCCGGGTTCTCGGCTAGCTCTTGGTCGCGCCAAGGCCCGTGAGGGGGTTCCGCTCCGGCAAGGCCTTAGCTTGCCAGACGAGTTCGCGCTACAAAAGAATCTCAAACGATTGCCGACTATGCAGAGGGTGCTCCTCGGTGCACATGGACCTTCCGATTGTCTGAGCCACTTCGGCTTGTTCAAAAGAGAATTCCTGCGGAACGTACAACCAATAAGGTTGCAGACAAATTTCACACCGGAACCCATCGGTCTTGGCGCGGCGAAATCTCGTTGCATCCGGCCAAGGCCGCTGTCCTGCCAAAATCGCAATGGGATTCGTGGCCCGTAAGGGTGCTGACGTAGAAGAGGCGGCCATCTCAATCGCTAGGGCTAAGCAGGAGCATACAGTGGAGTACCCATCAAAACAGAAGAACGGCGACAGGCCCCTCTTTAGGTTGGTGACTCGTGTCGCCGTTCCCTGCGATGGGAAACCTTCTCAGGGAGCAACCCATCACTTGACCGTTTTCGGCTTCAGAATGATCCCACTTTGCGCCAACCGGCTCGGTTGCGCAATGGCCCTAAGGTACATAGCCACCGTGAAACAGAAGAACGGCGACAGGTCCTCCCCCCCAGAGGAAAACACCCATCGCCGTTCACCAAGGTTCTATCGGTTTTCGAACGAAAAGAGTGCAGTCTGCAACGCGAAAGCGCTCTACGTCAACCGCCAAATACTCGGCACGACGCTACTGATGCGAAACGGCACGCTATCCGGCCTTTCGGCTTTCCGCCTCTGCTCTCCTCTGATGCTCCATTATTTCCTTGACGGCTGATTCGGCCAGATCGCGAATTACAGCTAGCCGTCTCGCGTACTCAGTGCCTTTCTCTGTCTTTTCATACAGCAGGTCACAATTGCCGACAATTGCTGATAGTTTATTGACCAGACTGTGCTCGAACATGTGCGCAGGCTGATACCGCCGTCCTTTTGAAGCCATCCGTGTGGCATCCCTTCTCCCCCTCGCTGTCGCAAGTCTGCCAGATATTTTCGGATGTTCCCGTTACTACCTTCGAAATTGTTACGAAATCCGAACGATTCTCTGCGTCCACTCGGACATCGGCTTGTTAGATTTTGGGGAATGAATCAGGACGCTTTCTTCAGCTTCGAATTATCGTCACCTTCGGACGGAAAGGCTAGGACTCTGTCTGGCAGCGACTGCGAGCTTTGCCCGACCTTGGATGGTACACTGCGTCTCGCTGAAGCCGTCCATTCTGCGGCTCTCTGCGATCTGCACCAGGAGTTCGCCACGGTTGTCGATACGGCGGAAATATTGAAAGGCTCCGCTTCCTAGAATGGGGGAACCGGTCGCGTTGGGGTTTCGCCTGATCAATGCATCGTCGTCGAAGACGCAGTTGCGGGTGCCGAAGGCGCGCGCCGGGCCGGGATGAAAAGCATCGGAGTAAGCCGTAGTGGTGCGCACCTGCCGGCCGACATCGTGGTGCCGTCATTGCAGCAGTTGGAGCCGAACGCGTTCGACGTGTTGCTGCACCGAGTGCCCCGGTAACGCGATAAAACAAGAATCCTTGACTCAGCTGAACTCATCTTTTCATTAATGACAACCTCCGCACCTGTTGCAATTCAGACCGAGCTGGGCATCGACGAGTATCTGCGTAAGCGGCTGATGCCTGTTGAGGGCGCCATCCCGCACCTGGCCAGAACCGACATGTACGGGAACTCCATTCCAGCGGGACGCGTGGGCGGAGATCTTTTCGAGTACATCAACTTTCGGCAGCGTTACAACATCGACCGCCGAATTGCCCGTGCAATACAACTGTCGAAGGAGTATCTGCAACCGCCTCTATCCGGCCAAGCTCCGCGGAACATGGTGGATGAGCACGCGCAGTGGATGTTGTCCAATTCCAGCCCGGACGACCCGACTGAAACCGACTATAGGAAGGCGAGAAGCTCTGAACAACGAGAAATCGCCGACAATTTGCGCGAGCTCTACGCGACCGCGGGCGTTCTCCTGGTGGATGCTCAGGGACACGGAGTTCTTTCGGCCAAGATTGCATCGACTGTCCACGACACGTTTCACGCTCTCATGCTCTCCGTGCTTGACCACCACGGGACGACTATGCCGGAGCTATTCGAGAACCTGAACCTTCGGCTGGCGCTTTCGGTCGCCGCCCGCAACGCCCTCGGTCTCGATTCGGAGGACCGTTCCCGCGAGATTGCCACCATGATTTACGGCGAGATAACCCCCAGTGGTCATTTTCGCTTCGTGAATTTCGGCAGCCCTCCTCCATTGGTGTTTTCGGCAGAGTTCGGGTGTTTCGTGCCGGTGAATATTGATCAGCTCGTGCAGTTCCCGGCGCTGGGGCTGGAGATCCCCGAGGACCATCCGGACCGAAATAAATATTTTTCGATGGCCATTAGGAAAAAGCAGATCAATGCCTCCGATGTCGGGCAAATCACCTTGATGAGTCCGGGAGACATCATTTTTCTTTACTCCGATGGCGTCTATGACGGCAGCGATGAGAAGGCCAAACGCGAGATCGAAAGCATAGTTCGCGACCGCAAAACAGTTGCTGCAAAGGAGATTTGCAACGCGATCCTGGAGTACGCAGTAACTCAGGACGAGTATCTTAAGCGGACCGGCCAAGCAGACCGCATCGACGATAAGACCGCATTCATCATCAAGCACAGTTAAGACATGGTCTGAGAAGTTTATCTCGTACAGCCCTAGGGGTCGAATCCGTCCCCTGACGAGGGCAAAGTCATAGGAATTAACTTTGCGATGGTGCATGAACTCGGCGGATCGACTTTCGCCATTCCTGTGGTCTACGGGAGTCGCTTCTGGGACCGTAGGGTGGTGCCACGCGTTTTACTGGTTCCACTCAGCAATATCAAGGGCGGAAATTCAGCACGTCACGTGAAGAATTGCGTTGGTGTCTTCGGGTTCTCGCCGCAACACCTCGATGGCCTCGGTCGTGGGCAGAACGAGCAATTTGATTTTGTGACGCTCGGCTTCACGCCGCACTTCCTGCATGATGGGCAATCGGCCGTATGCACCACTGCCGATGACGAGCTGGTCGCATCGCCAGAGGATTTCCTCTTCTATAGAGAGCGGCGTGTGGCCGAACTGCTCGCGAAATTTCTTGGAAGGTTTTTTCTCGCGCTTGCGGATTTCGCCGCGATCAACGATGACATCGTATTCGTACGTGCTGCCATCGATCTGGATGGAACCGAAAGAGAATTTGTCGAAGCGCATACGTGAACTCCTGGCACAGTTGGCTTCAGGCGCTTTTCTTCGACGTGATCGCATTGAAGGCAGACCAGCACTGCTCGACTTCCTTGCTGCCGCAGTGCGGACAGACTACGTCCCCCTCTTCGTAGTCGATGAGGGACAGGATTTTGGAAAAGAGTTTCTTACAATTGTGGCAGAAGAAATCGTAGTGGGGCATGCGACCTCCTCGGGGGAAGTAGCTGTGATAATTCTAGAACTGGCGACAGCGGAGCACAACTTGGTCTTGAAGTCTCCGGTTTAATTACAAAATAGAAAAAGCCCCCAGTTCCCGCTGGGGGCCTCAGAATCGTGGACCCGACAATCTCAAGCCTATAACGCAGAGCTGTCGGATGCAAGCACGACGCCGCGGGCACTGGTGTCCGCCAAGCTTCGGAGGATCCTAACCACGCATCTACTCTTCTTCGCTTTTCGCACGCGGACGAGGTCGCACTGCCAGAACGGGAATCATTCCCGCCGCCCTGCACCGCAGCAAGGATGGAACCTGTGTCGTGAACTACGCGCAATGGAAGAATTCCGAGAATTGGGAAAACCTGTTCCGCATCGGCAGCGAGTCCTGGTTTCGGGAAATGGCAAAGTATCCCAAACCGGACGCTCTTCTCTACGAGGTTTGCTATTTCCTGGACAAGACCGGCCAGCAGGGCAGGTGACGCATGCGAGACCAAATCAGAGTATTTTCAGTTCTCGCCGTCTGTCTGGTGTCATTGGCGCGGTGCCTGGCGCACGCCGTGCATCCTCAAGGAGGCCTCATGCTTCGCTTCTTCCGAATCGGCGTCTTTGCCTTTGAGGCAAGCGAGCCCGACGTCCAGGGATTCGTGGCCGAACCGGACAGGAATCGCCGTGGGATTTCTTGCCCCCACATCGCTCAGGCGGGAGGGAAATAGGCGGGAATGCTGAATGCCGTTAGGAACTGCTTCACGTGGTAGTTGGCGTATTTACCAAGCATGCGCTGCTCGGCAGTTTTTGCGTCTCCGCTCTTGACCGCGTCTGCAAAATCGTGAAGGTAAGCGCGAGTTTGTTCGATGAGTTCTAGCCCTGCGGCCTTTCCGTGGCCGGGATGAATCGTTGTCACGCGATCTTTAGCGAACTCTTCGAGCTCGTCCAGGCGCACAAGCCAACTATCGAGGTGTTTCTCTTGCAAATAGAGATGCGCTTGGTTGTAAACCAAATCCGCCGACAAAAGAGCCTTCAGTTCCGGAATGTAGACGGACGCAATGTGCTTGCTCTCGCCTTCGCCAAATTCGACAACTTCCAATTTGACACCCTCAAGCATCAGAACCGGCTCGGCCAAGTCACCTGGAATCACGAGCCGCGTCGGTCCCTCCGGTCCCAACTTGTTCTGCAGCATCGAGAACATCCACGGGCCGTCGGTCTTAATATCTGTAACGACATTTTGGGCGGAAACGACTTGAGCCTCGGGGAAGCGCTCCCTGATCACGTCCAAGCCCATGAAGTGATCGGGATGGGCGTGGGAGATCATCACGGTTCTGAGGGTCTTCCCGGATTTCATGATCCCGTCGGCGATCTGCCGGGCGTCGCTGCGGAGCATGAATACGTCGAAGAGGATGGCTTCAATCGCACCGCTGATCAAGTACGAGTTGGACCACGCCCCCGGCTCACTGGACGTGAATGACTGAATCGACAAAGACGTTGATACGGCATTCGGAACGGGCATTTAACTCCTCCGAAACTCCTACGTTGCCGGCGGCTTTTCCAGTTCAACGGGCTTCGACGGCACGCGATGTTGCGTGCCATCCGTCTCTAACAACCACTCGCCCGCGGAGCGGAAGGCGGCCGCGACATCGAATGTGTTTTCCAGGAAGTGATACTTAACGATCAAATCGTCACGCAGTTCAAACCTGATCGAATAAGAAATGTCCGCGGTTCGCCCCGTCGACAAAGCGTGCAACCGGAACCAGCCGAAAGCGGCCGCTTTATTTCCTTCGGAGATGACTTCGCGCGGGCCAAATGCAGTGACCTCCAAGTTGCGATGCATGTGTGCCAAAAAGTCCTTAACCGCCTCCCGGCCGCGATGAAGGCCGAGCCACGGAAGCGCAGCGTGGCACTCCGCAGAGATGGGCGGCAGCACTTCAGCCGGATCGGGTGCGGCCGTCCCATTCACCATGTACTCGACCTCCGGGGCAAAGAAGCGCTCGACGACAGAGGCATCCTTGCGCATGACGGCATCGAGATAGGCTGCGATCAGCTCCGAGTTCGACTGACTAGACACGCTCACGGCGCCTTCCCGACTAGCTCGCCCGCTTCTCAGCTGCTTTTTCGCTCTGGGGCTGCCGTCCACGAGGCGCCTTCCGCTGGAGGCGTGACCGTGGCCCAGCGCTCGGCGATTTTCTCTCCTTCGAACCGCCAGAGAACAAAGCCGTGAAACTGCATCATTTTCCCTGACGGATCGGTCCAGCGCCACGTGTTGCGGCACATGACTTTGTCTCCCTCGGCGATCATCTCCTCGATCGTCAAATGCAAATCGGGCATCGCCTTGTACATGCCGACCATCATCTGTTCGTCACCTGTCAGATCGGTGGACTTTCCGCCGGGTCCGTCGTGGTCGTAGAAATCCGGAGTCATGTTCTTGTGGATCACTGCTGCATTTCGCTTGTTCACGAAATCTTCGAAGTGCTGCCTTACGAACTCCTTCATTTGGCCAGGTGTCAAGTTGGTTGGCATTATCCGCTCCTGAAGCGTATCTACTCCACCTCAGACGAGATGATCCCAAAACGAGCGCCGGCGCTCAAGAAGGCACTTTTTTGTTCCCTAAAATGCTTGACTGCAAGATGTCGCTTTAGGCACTTCTTTTCAGCCGTGACGGCTCATTCGGCCGATTAGTAGGAGGAATGCAGGGGTCTGCATCGTTATCGGCTTCCTTTGGATAGCCAAGCACCAGTTCCCTGTGCGTCTTTCCCCAGGCGCGCATGACCGCTAATACCGGAATGAGAGTGCGACCATATTCGGTGATTGCGTATTCGGTGCGGAGAACTCTTCCGCCCGAGGCGCTACGAGAGATAATTCGGTCCTTTTCCAGTTCTCGGAGATGATCGGTGAGAACCTTCTTGCTAGGCTCAGGAACCAGGCGGCGCAATTCTCCGTAGCCGAGATTGCGATCCTTAAGCGCCTTGATGATGATCGCCTTCCACTTACCCCGAATCACGTCTATGGTGGCCTTAACTCGACAGTCCGCTAGCATCATGTTCATTGCGTTCTCCTGTCGCCCAAGAGTGTAGTACTCCGAAGAGTCGTCGCGCGATTGTTTAACAGCTGAGCCCAGCTCTGCTCTTCAAGCGCAGTACCGGCGGCCATTGAAGTACGGCTCCCCCTTGCGAGCTTCAAGATCCTCCTTCTTCCGGTGTCCCCCACGCATTTGACTCGACCAACTGCGATGCTTCGAGCGCCAGGCTACTGCTGTTTTACATGTTCCTGGGCTTCTTCAGACTCACGTCCTTGCCCTTGAAATAGGCAAGTGTGACGTCGAGCGACTCGTGACCAAGCCGAATACAAATCGCCCGGTGATGCTTCTTACGATACTCCACGGCTGCTCGAATTGGTTGATCCCGGCCGATTCTCACCAATGCCACAAAATGTCTTGAAAAATTGTCCGGTCCACACCCGTTCGAGCGTCTTGAGATTGAAAGGGCAAATCAGGAACGAAGGGGGATCAAATGAATAGCATCCAATCTTGAAAGGCAAGCACGCGGTCGTATTCGGGAACGCCCTTGGCCTAGAACGCTTGGACGTGCTTGGGTTCTCACTCGGCGGTATGGTTGCGCAGCAGATAGCGCTAGAACGTCCATCGCTTTTCTGCAAAATGCTTCTTGTCGGCACTGCTCCGGAGGGGGGCGAGGACATCATGCACATGGAGAAACCCGAACTGAAGAAGATTACCGACGATCCGAATCTCTCAGGATTGGAAAGACTGGTGAAACTCTTCTTCGCACCAAGCGAATCGAGTCAGCGGGCTGGCAAGGCGTTCGCAGAGAGGCTCGCAAAGCGTACGCAAGATCGTCCACGAGTTTGGCCGTTGCAATGCCAGACAAGGGACGAAATCGAACAACATTTGTCTGATGTTCGCACGCACGCAACTCGTATCGATCTTACGAATGAGGGAAGAGAGCCGTGGTTCGCGCCGAGCGATTCACTATCGACCTCTTAAGCGAACACGACGCAGCGGGGCATAATGAAAAGGGATGCCCGCTCACTACGCACTTTTGGGCCCTGTCGGCAATGACCGCTGACTGCCGTTTCAGTCTTGAAGCTGATCTTGCTAGTTGTCCGCACTTGTTGATAAAGCAGATCGGCACCCTGCGCGGCAGTTAGATCGCCGCAAGGTGAGAGTCACCGGCGGCCGTTCTCTTCAGTGAAGTTGCGCTGTATTCGGTCGACGCCGACCGAGATGCAGTCAATGACCGAGAACGACTTTGAGTGCTTCGCCAAGACCGCGGTGAAGTCGCTTGAGACAGTGTCTCCGAGCCTCTGTTGCTCCGTCGGCCCAGGACGTTGCAATCCCGCGACCAGGACATTTTCCGACTTGACAACACTAGGATTCGGTATACGCTCTTAGGCAGAGCGAATTACGTCTTCTCCTCTTTCAGATCCCCTGAACTAAGGCAGCCCATCTGAAGTTCTCTCCTCTTAGTCGCACAAAACCCAGGAGGTTGAAATGTTTGCTCGTCACGTTTCCATGCACCTGAAGCCCAATACTCGTGCGGAGTTCAACCAGACAATCGAGAACGAGATTCTTCCCCTCCTTAAGAAACAGCACGGCTTCCGAGACGAAATCGTATTCGTCGCCCCCTTAGCCGGAACGGAAGTGGTCGCTATCAGTCTTTGGGACAAGAAAGAGGACGCGGAAGCCTATCTTCGCGGCAGCTATCCAGAAGTGCTGAAGGCGCTTGCGAAAGTGGTAGACGGTACTCCGGAGGTCCGAAACTTCGAGGTTGCCCACTCGACCTTGCAAAAGACCGGTTCTCTCGTAGCAGCCTGAGGCAAGCAGACAGGCTTTCGCGTTCGGCGGGGGCGGCCGATCCCGTCCCCTTACGAAAGAGACAAGAACAGTCGAGGTTTTAGATCTTTCTGGTCACGCTCGCTTCTCAAAGGTAATCCTGCTTTCCGAAACGCCCGCCTCCAGAAGGCTTGGAGGTGTTCTGTGCCCCAGCAATCGCCGATTTCCTTTCCAATGGGCACGAAAAACGTGCTCATCATCGATGGCAACGAAGCAATGCAAAAGCTGCGCGCCCGCGTGCTGAGAAGCCGCGGAGTTCACGTGCACACGGCCAAAAGCGTCGCGGAAGCAGAGTTGCTCTGGGCGCCTGATTTTTTCGATTTGATACTGCTGGACGTGCGCCAGAGATCCAAAGAAGCAGTGGCGTTCTGGAGAACGATTCGGCGCCAGCATCCAGGTCAGCGGATGAGGTTCCTGGTTGGACCTCCAGCGTACATGTCTGCTACTTGCCCCGACAAAGTTAGCGCCCGCGACGAGGTTCTTGAAGACTGGGTGCATAGGCCAGGAATCCTGCATGTCGCGTAAGGCCTCACAGACCGATAGCAGCCAGATGGAGACAATAAATCTAAGGAGAAAATTTCATGAAACCGGAGCTTTTGACCAATAGAGACGCAGCTATCACGACTCATGATGAGGAGAAGGTGCGCGCACGCGCTTACGAGATGTATGTGGTGCGCGGCAGAATAGATGGCCATGCAGAAGAAGACTGGCTTCAGGCAGAAAGGGAGGTAGCAGGAAGCAACGAACGCAAGGCCCTCCGAGCCTCAACCTCATGATCGCTACGGTCAAGAATCGTCAGGGACGATGATCGGACCATCGCGCAGTGGAGAACCATGCCAAACCATCAGAGGTAAGCTATGACTAACATCTACGTCGGTAACTTAGATTTTTCCACTTCCGAAGACGAACTTCAGACACTGTTCACACCGTACGGAGCAGTTAAAACGGTCACGGCCGTCACGAATCGCGACACAGGTCAACCGCGGGGATTTGCGTTCGTCGAGATGACTAATGCTGCGGAAGCGCGAGATGCTATTCGTACGCTGAACGGTTCAGTCCACGGGGGGCGTGCCCTGGGGCGTGCCCTGATTGTCAATGAGGCTCGTACTAAGCTCTACCGCAGTGGTGAACACGAATCACTGCCCAGTAGGGATCACCGGCGCCCATCGTATCTAATGGTTGGGGAGACGGTGTTGTCGTCTGTTGCTGCGAAAGCACCCAGGAGAATTCGACACACGTTCAGACCCACTTGCCCAGCCTAACAGGGGGATTATGAACACAGGCAGCTCTAAACCTCTGGACAGCGGAGCTTGGAGGGATTTGTACAAGTCGGCGCTCTTTGAGGTTGATAAGACCAAACTCCCGCAGCGCATTGCGCAAGCAGAGAAAGCACTTGCACTAAGGGCACGGGAGTTGTTTTACATCGCCGGAGACAACATCGAAGAGGAACCCGCCCTGGATGACACCATGTACGCCTTGCATACTCGGGATGCGGTGGAGTGCCGGTCAGAGACTCCAGCAATGGCCTCCAATCGGCGTCAGGGTCTCCCGGCGCGGCCCCCGCTCGGATCGCGGTGACTGGCCGCCAGAAAATATAGCGGTACGCGCATTCCACCTACAGTGGCGCCGCCGCGTTCATCCTGGCTGCCGCCTTTGGAGAGAACACCGCCTTCAGCGTCACGTCCGAGACACGTCCAGGCACTCGTTCCTATGCGAGTTTTTCCGAGGCGATAGCCGAAATCGCCGATGCGCGCGTCTTTGGCGGCATTCACCTCCGAAGCAGTTGCACCCGCGGGAATTCGCTGGGTCGAGCTGTTGCGGATTACGTGTCAAGGCACGTGATGCGGGCGCGAGGCGGCGATCAAGTCGAATGAGAAAACAAAATGGGCTCGGTTACTCGATGAGGGTGCCGGGCCATAGCTAAGGCGCGGTCGACGTGGGCCGGAAGTCCTAGAAGTCGTCCGCGAACGGAATTCCTCGTACCTCGGTTCGAAGTAAAGGTCATGCACAGTCCGGGCCAGGTGTTTGGGAGCTTCCAACTTGCCTTCCACGAAAGCTTCGTAGATTACGACTTTGGCAGTGACATCGGTGAGTTCACTGCGTTGCCAAGCTTCGACTTGCTTTTTCATCGGCTCGAAGTTCCGTTGCATTCGGTCAACTCCGACCGAGACGCAATCAATCAGGGAAAACGACTTCGAGTGTTTCGCCAAGACCGGAGTAAACACGCCTGGGACAATGTTTCCAGATTTGGTCCCGTGAATACTAGATCTTCCAGAGCCCAACTTCCTGGCGAGCCTTGTCCGTGCTCCACTTCCGGCTTGCTCGAATTCAGGGGCAGATGCAGGACGAACTCGCAGAATGCGTCTCCTCGGGAAGCCTGCTTCTGATCGCCGGAACAAGACTCTCTTATAATCGTACCGTGAGTTCTCGGTCTCCTGTTCCTCAGACTACAAGGCGTGATCTGAATTTTGGAGCGCTGCTGCGTCGCTGGCGCACGGTTCGACGCGTCAGCCAATTAGCTCTGGCGCTCGATGCCGATATTTCGACACGTCACTTGAGCTGCGTTGAGACAGGCCGAGCGCAGCCAAGCTGGGAGATGGTGCTGCGTCTGGCCAATGCGCTGGAGATCCCCTTGCGCGAGCGCAATACGCTGCTACTGGCGGCCGGTTATGCACCGCACTATCGCCAGACCAGTCTGGACGCACCAGAGATGGAGGCAGCGCGCCAAGCCGTGGATCTTCTCCTGCGGCAGCAGGAACCGTATCCCGGAATTATCATCGACCGATATTGGAACACGCTGAGGATGAATTCCGGAATGCGGCACTTCCTGGGGCGCTTCCCCATCTGCGATTCTGTGAAGCCACACAACGGAGTCCGGTTCGTATTTCATCCCAAGGGGCTCCGGCCATTCATAGAGAATTGGGACAGTGTCGCAGCACGCATCGTTCAGCGGGTGCATCGCGAGGTTGCCGCTAATCCATCGGACGAGACGATGAAGTGTTTCCTTGAAGAGTTGCTCAGCTATCCGGCGGTGCCCAACCGCTGGCGAGTTCTGGATGTTGACGAGTCGCCTCCGCCATTTTTGACCATCAACTACCGAAGGAACAACTCCACGCTGCGGTTTTTTTCTGCTGTCACTACCTTTGGAACGGCGCAGGATGTTGCCCTGCAGGAAATGCGCGTCGAAAGCTTTTTCCCCGCCGATGAAGCCACGCGTGCTGAACTAATGGCCGCCCGATAATCGCGCAAGCTCTTGCATTAACGACGGAACCATTCGGATGCACCTTGTCCTCCCATGACCTCGGAGGTCATGGACAGCAGTTTTCCCGTTGTTCAATACTGCGCCCGGGGCCGGTTTCAGGAAGTGCCGTACTCGCAATTCCAATGACAATTTAGTAAGTGAGGTCTGTGATGACGAACCAAGGATGGGTTGGTTTCATCTTGAGCGCGATTGCGATCTTTTGTGCTATCGGGTCGGCGCACGGACAACAACTCCAGATCAACCCTGATGCTTATAGCCAAATGAAATTCCGCTATATCGGGCCGGTTGGAGGCCGCGCAACGGCGGTCGCGGGAATTCCTGGAAATCCTCATGTCTACTACGTGGGCGCGGCGTCGGGAGGAATTTTCAAGTCCACAGATGGAGGCATCCACTGGGATCCCATTTTTGACGCGCAAACGGTTTCGTCGATCGGGTCGTTGGCACTGGCAGCGAGTGACCCGAATATCGTCTGGGCCGGAACCGGGGAGTCTTTTATCAGAAGCAACATTTCCGTGGGGAAGGGGATTTACAAATCATTGGACGCGGGGAAGACCTGGACGTTGATGGGGTTGGAGAAGACCGGGCGGATCGGGAACGTGGTGATCGATCCCCATAACCCCGACGTGGTTTTCGCATGCGCGTTGGGGCACGCCTATGGGCCGCAGTCGGAACGGGGTGTCTTTCGCACGATGGATGGAGGTAAGAATTGGGAAAAAGTGTTGTTTGTGGACGAAAACACGGGATGTTCGGATCTGGGCATGGATCCGAAAAACTCGAGGATTCTGTTTGCCGGCATGTGGCAACTGGAAATTCATACCTATGGACGAACGAGCGGTGGGCCTGGGAGCGGGCTGTTCAAGTCGACGGATGAGGGCGCGACGTGGAAGCGCCTCGAGGGGCACGGTTTGCCGAAACCGCCGGTAGGAAGAATCGCGATCCGGGTGGCGGCGAAGGACGCGGATCGCGTTTATTCGCTGATCGAGACTGGCGACGGCGTGCCCATCGACGGCAAGCCGAGGCAAAGCGGGCAGCTGTGGCGCTCCGATGATGGGGGCGAGAATTGGCAGTTGGTCAATTCGGACCGCGACCTTCGCGCGCGAACGGCCTATTTCACGCGTGAAGAAATCGCGCCGGATAATGAGAACGAAGTCTACTTTTTCACCGTCAACCTTTCGCGAACCCTCGACGGCGGACACACGCTGACGAACGTATCAATAGACCCCGAGGCGGAGCATCACGAGATGTGGAGTCCCTGGGGGGACTATCACGAGATGTGGATCGATTCCACGGACGCCGACCGCATGGCGGTTGTGCATGATGGGGGGGTGATTATTTCCATGAACCGCGGGCGCACCTGGGACGTCATTATGCTGCCCATCGCGCAGATGTATCACGTAACGGTCGATGACCAGATTCCCTACTTCGTATACGGAAACAAGCAAGATGGTTCTTCATACCGGGGGCCCAGCAACAGCCTGCAATGGCCGAGCCCCGGTCCGCTAAATAGCCCTTGGGTTGGCTTCGTCTACGGAAATCAGATTAGCAGGGCCGCTTGGCACGCTGTGGCCGGAGGGGAAAGCGGGTTTGCGACGCCGGATCCAGTGGATAACAGCATCATCTGGTCGAGTTCATCGGCGCAAGGCAGCGGCGGCGGAGCCGTATCGCGCTTCGACGAAAAGAATCACCAGGCACGTGCAGTCGAAGTATGGCCGGAGAACATCGTCGGCTCAAGCGCGGCGGAAGTGAAGTACCGGTTTAACTGGCAATTCCCGCTGACTATGTCTCCGCACGATCATAATAAGGTCTATGTGGGAAGCCAGTTTGTTCATGTCACCACCGATGGCGGCAATAGCTGGCAAATCATCAGTCCGGATTTGAGCCGCAACGATAAGAGCCGGCAGCAGAGCTCCGGCGGACTTACCCCAGACAACCTCGGGGTGGAGTACGCGGGCGTGGTCTTTGCGATCGCGGAATCGCCGAAAGAAGCGGGCGTAATCTGGGCGGGCA
>Ga0307474_10001947_pt1 | contig 14866 bp, 10 predicted proteins | sample atmos_gasesECM1C_2_FD_203312 | JGI IMG/M metagenome (GOLD analysis project Ga0307474, IMG submission 203312) | Hardwood forest soil microbial communities from Morgan-Monroe State Forest, Indiana, United States - atmos_gasesECM1C_05 | ecosystem: Environmental > Terrestrial > Soil > Temperate... | reverse complement strand
CTGCGGTGGCCGAAAATAAGGCGCGGCGAGCAAGGTGCTCGCCGCGCCAAAGGCATTGCAATCAAGGCTGCTTAGCTGGGTATTAGAAGATCAACTTTCCGCCAAGTTCAAACGTGCGCGGATCTTGCACGCCGCTAACCTCGCCGAAGTCGCTTCCACTAATGTTGTTATGGAAGCCATTGAACTGGGTGTGGTTGAAGGTGTTGTAGCTTTCGGCACGGAACTCGAAGTGTGTCCGTTCGCCCATGGCAAAGGACTTGTACAGGTTGGTTCCGAAGTTGGTGCGGCCGGGACCGACCACGATGTCCCTGCCGGCATTGCCGAATCCAAGGTTGGGGCCGCCCGCCCATGCGGCGACCGGTGTGGTGAATCCGGCGGATGATACCCACTGGTAGACGTTATTGCCGTTTTTGGCCTTGGGGTACTGAACCTTGCCGTTCATGTTCGCGTGAATGGTGTAATTGCCGCCCATGCCCACGGTGTCAGGACCGCCGTAGCCGGGAGTGTTGCCGCCTGCCCAGGGCAGTCCGGTCTCGGAGATGACTGTGCCGGAGAGTTCCCATCCGCCGAGGAGGCTGTGCGCGACACCGGTGGTGTTGGAGAAGATGGGCAGTTTGTAAACGTAATTGATGTTGAGAATCTGGCGGCGATCAAGGTTGCCGGACCCCTTGTCGTATTTCAAGCGGAAGGGGTTGCTGACCGCGGTCAGATCTGCGCTGCCGATCTGGTCGTCGATCTGGTGCGCGTAAGTGTAGTCGACTTCAAAGCTGAGGCCGTGACGGCTCTGCTGGCGAAGTCCGATCTGGGCGCTGTTATAGGTGCCGGTGGCGATGTTGGTTTCCTGCACAATGTTGGTAAAGCCCTGGAAGGTGCGGGCGAGATCGGCATTGGCGGCATGGCCCGTTCCGCTGGTGAGCGTGCCTGCCGCGAACGCCTGCCGGACCGACATGGACGTGGAGAGCGGAAATTCATTGATTGGCAGTTCCACGTTCTGGTGCCAGTCGAGATTGCCCACGTATTGCGTGACCAGAATGAGCGAAGGCACGATCTCATGCTGGACGCCGAGGCTGAACTGCGCCACGCCGGGAGCTTTGTAGTTGGTGGCGATGGCGGTGGGGCCCTGCGGCACGACAGGCAGAGCGGAACTGGAGAGCGTGGAGCCCGTGGCCCAACTCGCGAACGGGTTGTCGAAGGTGGTATTGCTGAGGCCCGGGGTGTTGGAGAAGGGCGCTGCCGTGGCAACGTTGTAGATATCGTTGCCCTGCATGCGCTCAAAGAATGTGCCGAAGCCGCCGCGCAGGATTGTTTTGCCATTCCCGAGCAGATCGTAAGAGAAGCCGACGCGCGGCTGGAGGGTGTTGTAGTCGTTCTTGGTGAGACCGCGCGGCGTTCCACCCGAGCCTGCGATGGTGACGCCATTCAGGTAGAACTGCGCACCCTGGAATGTCTGAAGCCCAGGGCTCGCTCCGGTGCAAGTCGAAGAGGCGGCCAGGCAGAATGCGCCCGTGTTGGGATCGAGGAGCGGCGCCAGACCGGCCTGATACTGGTTGGGATCAAAGCTCGCGACCCGGTTGTTGCGCTCCCATGCGTGCGGCAGCAGGTCGTACCGCACACCATACTGGACACTCAAGCGATTGTTCAGGTGCCAGTTATCCATGGCATACCCTGAAAGGGTCTGGTTGACGTAGTGGCGAATGTCCTGCGTCTGCAGCTGCGAGTAGCCGGTGCTAAGACCGAGCAGGAAGTCGAGGTACGAGTCGCCCGTCAGCGGCCCCGTGGGAGCCAGCTTGGTCTTGTCCCAACCGTCGTTGAAGTTGAAGAAGCCGTTGGTATTGCCGAAGATCTGCTGGTTCTTGGTGTAGCGGTTATAGCCGCCACCGAACTTCATGGCGTGCTTGCCGTTTGTCCAGGAAAGGGCAAAGACCTCGGCCAAATCCTGCGCGGCGTTGTGCCAGGGCTGCGACCAGGGATCGAAGGTGGTTCCCCACGACCCGAGGGAGACGCTGGGCAGGCGGTTTAGGCCATCATTGGCTGCCGGGAAGAAGGACTGCGCGCCCCATCCCGACGGTTTCCTGAAGGCAGTGCCGGACGGCTGAATGTTGATGGTGTTGCCGTCCCAGTTGAATGCTGCTTCGACGAGCAGGTTAGGGCTAAGGGTGCCAGTCAGCTTGATGACCGCGCTGTTGGAGGGATTGCTGAAGCTGGAACCGACGGTCGGGTAGCTGTCGCCGCTCCAGATGGAGGTCGCGTAGGTCTGGCTGACAGCATCGTGAATGTAGTGGCCGAAGAGCTGCCACTTGTCGTTGATGTTGTGGTCGATGCGGAAAAGGTCCTCGCGCACGTCGGTGGGCTGCTTGCTGGAAACGGAGACCAGGTCACCCGACGAGTTGGCTTTGGAGATGCCGCCTACTGAGTTGAATGCGAGGGCGCTGGGATCGAGCAGGCTTGCCGGGATGACGTTGTTGGGGAAAGGCTGCCCCATGGTGAGCCCCTTGGCGGCAATGGCCTGGCCAACCCGGGAACCCGGATCGACGGTAGGCACGAAGACCTGGTTCTGCGATGAAGGCGCGTAACCAGGCAGAGCGTAGGTGAAGTCCGCCGCGGAGGTGATGAAGTCGGCCGCAGGAACGGCGTGAATGCCGGCCGGAGCGCTGCCCTGGATGATGCGGCGCCACTCCTCGTTATAGAAGAAGAAGGTCTTCTTTTTCTCCTGGTTGTACACGTGAGGAATGAATACAGGCCCCGCCAGATTTCCTCCGAATACGTTGAGGCGCAGTTCGTGTTTGTTGGCGCCCGGCTTGTCGAAATAGTTATGGCCTTGCAGGGCGTCGTTGCGGTCGAACTCCCAGAGTTCGCCGTGGAACTTCTGCGTGCCGCTCTTGATGGACATGGAAACGGTGCCGCCGGAGGAGATGCCATAGTCGGGCGGATAATTGCTCGCCAGAACCTGGAACTCGCCCAGCGCATCCTGCGATGGCATCATCGAAGACTTGCCGCCGCTGCCGCGGTCATAGGCCTCGCCGCCATCGATGAGCCAGATGTTGTGCGCCTGGTTCAGGCCGTTGAAGCTGATGGCGAAGCTGGATCCCACCGAAGTGGGCATGTTCATGTCGGGGAGGTTGCCGCTAACGCCCAGTCCCAGCGCTGCGAGCGCTACGACGTTACGGCCGTTGGTGGCGAATTCGGTGATCTGCTGCTCGTTGATGAGGGTGCTGACGACGTTGGAGTCGCTCTGCACGGTGAGGGCATCGGCCTGTACCGTGACCGTCGTTGCTTCGGAACCAACCGTGAGCTTGACATCCACGCGGAAGGTGGCAGACACGTTGACTACCACACCTGTCTGCGCGAAGGTCTGGAAGCCCTTCGCCACGACCTTGAGATCGTAGCTGGCGGCATTCAGACCGGGAATCTCGTAGAGACCGGTGGAACTGGTCACGGTGGTGCGCGTCACGCCCGTGGCCGGATCGGCAAGGGTGATGCTGGCCCCCTCCACCACGGCGCCTGTCTGGTCAGTCACGATGCCGGTGACCGCGGAGTTGGCCTGAGCAAACAGGCCCGCGCTCACGAGCAGCAGGAATGACAGCAGCAGGAAAGACCTGAGGCTGATTCGTACGATGGAATGATACATTTGACCGTCCTTTTCAAACCGATACTGCTGGTTGAGCAGCTTGAGTTTGCCGCGCCCGCAACGTTCGCCGGCCCGCGAGTTCAAATGGACGGCACAATCGTCGACGCTCTCAAGCTGCCGCTACCCGTCGTCGAGCAGCCCTCCTGGATTCGTGGAGAGCGGCTCCCGGCCTCATGGCCCCGTGCGGGTGTAGCCCTTTTTTCACCGCCGGTCCCGGGGGATCGGCAGCCGATGGACCGACGGTTACGTAACTCGACCTTCAGAGTGAAGGAGGAGTAGCGCGTCGGAGGCGCTTGTCTTGCCTGGGCTACAAATTTCCGAATTTACCGGATCAATCGTTTAAGTAACGTGACCTGGTAGAACCCGAATTCTTGCCCATGACATTGAAGTCCCCATCTCCCCGCAAAGGATGTGCCAGGGGTCACAGGCGGGTGTGTCAGCGGATATCTGGTTTCTCAGCAATGAAAGTACGGGTGTGCCCGGTTCATCGGGATAAGCGCGGGCGCGCCATGGAGGGTCTTGGATGGAGGGTCTTGGATGGAGGGGCGCGGAAGGGGCCGCGCGGAAGGAGCCGCGGATTTACCGCAGACGGGCTTGATCGCGCAGATCGCGCGCCGCTGCTTCGAGGAATGTCTCGGTGCTGACGCCCGGGGGCGGCTCCAGCCCGGACTTGGTCTGAAGGGCGGCGGCGATGCGCTCGGCGAGCTTCTGTCGCACATCGAGGGGCATGTCGAGACGCCGGGAGAAGAAGCTTTCCAGGACCTCAAGGTCGGCAGGGGAGAGCCTCGCAATTGCCGTTGCGGGAAGCGAGACGAGCGAATGGGGTTCGGGGATGGCGGATTGAGGCGTGAAGCTGGCGGCGGTAAAGGTGCGCGAACCAGCCTCGTTCCATAGCGGAGAGTCGGGTGCTCGATCGCGCACGACCAAGGTGCCGGCAGCGAGGTCGCCGAGCCGCTGATGCTGCTTTGTGACGAACATGGTGATAACGCCGACAACGTAGAAGGAGGGGAGATAGTCGATGTAGCGCACGAAGTTGCGTGCCATGGATTCGAAGATGCCGATGGGGCGCCCGCTGCGCTGGATGACGCGAATCTTGGCAATACGCTTGCCGGGAGTCTGCCCGTTCCAGAAGGCCTCAAAGAGGGTGAAGTAGCCCCAGTTGAGCAGGAAGATGATGAAGATGACAATGGCGACGGCCCATTTTTCGGAGAGATCGGAGGCCGCGCGAATCGAAGGAAGGAGGATGATGGCCAGGAGGATCAGGACCAGGAATCCAGCGCCCCAAAGGAGTCCATCGATCAACAGGGCGATAAAGCGGCTGCCGACCCCGGCGAGGGGCATTTCGATGGTCACGAGTTCGGGTGTATCAATGCTAAGCTGGTCAGACACTTGGTTCATAGATGTTGGTTGATAGGACGAAGTTCATCGCACCGGGTTCATGGGGCACATTCTATCCAATTTGTGGCTCGGCAAGCGCCGGCCCCACTGGGACCGCCTAGAGGCCTTGTTGTCGCAGGCCGATGTGACAGGCCTCAGCCAACTCACCCGGACCGAGCTGCGGGAGCTGGCGTTGCTGTATCGCCAGGTGGCGGCGGATCTTTCAGTACTGCGCCAGGACGCCACGGCGCGGACCTATGCGGCGCACGTGAATCAGCTGCTGGCCCGGGCCCATCACATCATCTATTCGCGTCGGAAGACGAGTCTGGGCACGCTCTTCCGGTTTCTGCGGGATGAGTACCGGGTATGTGGCTGCCTCTGTGGTTATCTCTGTGGCGTGCGGAGTGCTGGGGGTGGTGGCCACGAACGCCCGGCCGGAGTTCATGCGCCACTTCCTGGGGCCGGGCATGATCGCCACCATGGAGAGGCACGAGATGTGGACGCACTCCATTGTGAGCGTGGCGCCGACCATGACCAGCGTGATCATGACGAACAATCTCACGGTGAGCTTTATTACCTTCGCCGGCGGCATCACCTTCGGCATCTTCACGCTTTACTCGTTATTCAACAACGGCATGCTGCTGGGCGTGGTGGGCGCGGCCTGCCATCACTATGGCATGTCCCTGGCGCTGTGGAGCTTTGTGGCGGCCCATGGATCGCTGGAACTACCGTCGATTTTGATTGCGGGTGCGGCGGGGCTGCGGCTGGGGCGGTCGATGCTGTTTCCGGGCGGTTACCGGTGGAAGGATTCGGTTGCGGCCGGGGGCATCGAGGCGACGCAGCTGGTCTCGGGGATCATTCCGCTGCTGGTGATTGCAGGATGCCTGGAGGGGTTCTTCTCTCCCTCGGAGGCGCCGGTATGGCTCAAGTTTGCCGTGGGCGGGCTGTTGTTCACGGGGCTGAACGTCTGGCTCTTCCGGCCGGTGAAGGCGCGGGCGGAGTAAAACCCGACTACCCTCCCCGGCCCGCTCTTTACTACCACATCTCTCTTATCCGCGTGAACAGGCTTGCTGGAGTCGCTGGCGGCGCCAGGGGCGGCGCGGCGCGATGGTGATACCGCATATAGCCGAGGCCGACGCGCATGTTGTGCACCACCGGTCCGGGCACGGTGATGGCGACGCAGATGCCAAGCATGGCATGAGTCACAGCGAGCGGATAAATGTTGCGATGCCGCAGGAAGACAAAGCAGGCGCAAAGGCCCCATAGCAGAGTGACGGGTGTGAGGATGGGATTGGGCAAGTGGGCCGCGGCAAAGATGCCGGCCGCGGCGATGGCCGCCTTTTTTTCGCTCGAAAGCAGCTGGCGGAAGCGGTAGAGAAAGTAGCTCTGCAACAGGAACTGCTGCGCGAAGGACCACACGACATAGCCGCCGAAGGTCATGATCCACCCCCGGCCGGAGATCGGTTCACGAAGAGTATGCAGGCGAAGGGCAACCGTTTCCGACGCCGCTGCGAAGACGATGGCTGCGGCGATGACCCAGGCTGACCTCCAGAAGCCGCCGGTGCGGAAGCCCAGCGCGTTCCAGCCGGGGAACGAACGCCAAGTGGAGAAAACGATCCACCCGGCCGCAACCAGGTAGATCCATTGCTGAAACGGTCTTGGCGACCAGATCGTGGCGACGATCAGTCCGTATGCGAGGCTGATATCGAGGATGGCGCGTTGCCGGACGGCGCGGTGCGAAGCGGATTTGTCTGCCGCTCGGGACGGGAGAGGGAATCCGGCAGAATGCGCTAGGCTCATCTTCGATCTCGCAGTTCGATCAATGGGGAGAGACGCCCGGGAGACCCAAACGTATGCAGATCGCCATACGGTTGCAGTTCATAGGATGAGCTTTGTCGCACTCTGGTGCGCTGCTTTCGCGCAAATAGATTCAGCAGTCTTTTCTACTCCACCCCGTCCACTCAACCTGTCTACTCCACTTCGATAGCAGTGATCGCGGGCATCGCATCGCGGCTTGCCGAGAAGCTGAGCACATTGGTGGGGCCGGGCTTGTCAAAGAATGCCTGGACGGTGACGCTTCCCGGGGTTGGACCGGTGGGGGGAAAGGCGATGCGGCTACCGCTCTGTTCGTTGACGTACAGGTCGGCGAAGCGCGCTGCCTTGTCGGGATTGACGTAAGTGATGCGGATGCGCGCCCATTCCGCGTGCGCACCGACCTTGCTGAAACGGTAGTCGCAGCCGCGGCAGAGCAGCTTGCCCGGTCCCACGCCTTCAGGCTTGAACTGTGCGGCGGCCACGCTGGTGCCGGTGACGAGGAGAAGCACGGCCTCGCCGCCCTTGACATGCACGTCGAAGGATTTGTCGAAGATGCCCAGATCGGATCTCGACCACACGTCGCGCGCCTGTATTCTTCCCTGATCGGCAAGGCCGAGGTCGGTCCCGCGCACCGTGACGTCGCGGTCGGCGTCGGTGCGATTGAGCAGCAGGATGGCGCGGGCGCCGGAACGGGCCAGGGGCTTTGACCAGACTTGAATGCCTTTGTCGGGTTCCGCCACCTTGACGGCCTGCAAGCCTGCCGGGTCCTGGTCGATGGCCAATACCTCCGGGTTGGTGAGCATCTCGAGGGTAGCGGGAGTGAGTTTGGTGATGTCGGCGCCCACAATCAGCGGCGCCCCGGAGATGGTCCACAGGCTCATGTGCACGCGGTTCTGCTTGTCCGTGAGGCCGGGCATGCCGATCACCATCATGTCGAGGTCGTTGTAGGCGCCCGTATGCTGGGCCTCGGGGTGAATGCCCTGGTCGAAGTTGGCGAGCATCTTGTCGAAACTCGCCTTGCGGTCGGCATGCAGGTTGCCGGCAACAATGGGTTCGACGATGTCGCCGCTGGTCCGCCAGATGTCGGCGGAGACTTCGCCGGTGTGCGGAGCCCACGTCCACGGGCTCTGCTTGCCCCAGTTGCAAATGGAGAAGTAGAGACGACGGCCGGTGGCTTTTTCGGCCTGGGCGATGGCGCGCGCAATCTGGACATACTGCACCGCCGGATCGAGATTCTCCTTGTCGCCGCCGCACCAGTCCACCTTCACGTAGTCGAATCCCCACTTGGCGAACTGGAGAAAATCCTGCTCGTAGTGGCCTTCGCTGCCGACGTCGCGAAACGGCGGGCCGAGGTCGGGGGTCATGCTGCAGCCGTCTTTGCCCGCGTCGGTATAGATGCCCGCTTTGAGACCCAGATTGTGGATGAAGTTCACAATGCTGGTCATGTCGCCAGGCTTGTCGGTGAGGCCAACCGGAGGCCACTGATTGTCGTTGACCACGATGTTGCCGTCTTTATCGCGCCGGCCTATCCACCAGCCCTCGTCGATATTCACGTACTCGTAGCCGGCTTTCTCGAGGCCGCTGGTGGCCAGGGCCTTGGCCTGGTCCATGACGATCTGGGCATTCACGGTATTGGAGAAACTGTTCCACGACGACCAGCCCATCGGCGGCGGAGGCACGGGAATCTGGCGAACCGGCGATTGGGCAAAGGAAAGGATGGCCGCGCCTGCCATCGCCCAAAAAGCGGCGAGGCTTCTTTTCGCGAGTCTCAATTTTGGAAGCATGGCTTTCTTACACTTTCAAAAAGATCTTTTTGCGATACAAGAACCAGACGGGGAGGAAACAGACGGCGGTGATCGAGACTGACCACGCGAACGTACCCCATCCGCGGTCGGGGATGGGTGCGAAAATGTGGTCGAAGAGAAACCCTTTGAGAGTGACTATGCGGTTTCCGTTTGACAGCTTGATTAAGTCCAGCACCCCCGGAAGCAACTCGCTGAACATGTAGGCGGCGATGGCGTTGGAGCCGAAGACGAGCCAGGGCCAGGTCCACCCCTTGCGCCAGCCGCGAAGCTCGACCGCCCAGTAGACCACCGTCATCAGGGCCAGGGAGTAGCCCGCCGCCACCAGGACATAGGAACTGGTCCACATCTTCTTGTTGAGCGGAAACCAGAGGGACCAGAAGTATCCGAGCGCCAGGCAGCCGACGCAGCCCACGAGCAGCCCGACGGCCTTGCTCTTGACGGAGCGCTGCGAGCGCAGCCAAAGCCCGGTGAGCAGGCCCAGGAGCGCGGTGCCCACCGCTGGGATGTCGCTGAGCAGGCCTTCCGGGTCGCGGGTGTTATGGGTCGTCGACTCCTCGTAGAGGTGCCCTGGCATCAGGTGACGGTCGAGCCACGCCACGATGTTCTGGTCCTTGTCAAGGAAGGGAATATCGTGGCCGGGCGTGCCGGCGCCGGGCACGGGGACCCATTGCACCAGGATCCAGTAGCCCAACAGGCAGACGATGAGAACGGCAACCTTGCTGCGCACACCCCGATCCCAGAGATAGAAGAGGCCGACGACAAGGTAACAGACCGCGATACGCTGCAGCACGCCGTAGAAGCGCAGGTGGTCGAGTGGGAAGAGGGGAAAGCCGTTCACCACAATGCCCAGCAGGATGAGGATGACGGCGCGCTGAAGGGTGTGCCATGCCAGCTGCGCGCGCGTTGCCCCGCGAGCCAGGCGCGATTCATAGGCAAAGACGATGGAGACGCCGACGACAAACACGAAGGTGGGGAACACAAGGTCGGTTGGGGTGAGGCCGATCCAGTCGGCGTGGTTCATAAAGTGCCACGAGCCTGCGCCGCCGTTGTTATTCACCATGATCATGAAGGCGATGGTGAGGCCCCGGACGACGTCGAGGGAGAGGAGGCGCTTGAACGAGGTCGACGCGGGGTTGGTTGCCGTTTGCTGCCTCGGTGTCGCAAGGCTCGAATTGGTCACAGCGGGTCTCCGACAAGGTAAGATGCACCTCACCTTACGCGCAGAGGGCAGGATTCGCCAAGTCGATGGGGAGCTTCGAGCGGGCCGAAAGCAGCAAAGCCCGGATCAAGTGAATCCGGGCCCTGCTGAAGTGACGCTGAATACGCCGTTGCGGGCTGGCTCGCTAGCGCACCTGCAACGGACCCGAGCCGGTGGTGGCATGCGTGACAACCTGGTCGGGATAGATGCCGTGGGCCGTGGCGAAGTCGGCCTTCTTCACCACGCTCGGATGGGGAATGGAGTAGTTGTCGAGCCCTGAAACATGCCACAGATTGAACGGAAGGCTGTGGGTGGGCTCCTGGTCGGTCGCAAAGAAGATGCGGTTTTCCGTGGGATGCTGGTAAGTCTTGAGGTTCAACCGGAAGGCGCCTCGATCGCGCCGACGCTGCCCTTGAGCTGAACGTCCATGCTGTCCCGTGAGCCGCCAACGACCTCGAGCCCGTTCTCCTTGGCGAAGCATAGCACCGAATCGTACTCGCGTGCCGTGGGGCCAAAGCGGGCCGTGAACTCCGTGGGCGTCACGAAGTGCCTGTAGTTGGAGCTCTTCGGGTTGTAGACATCGGCCAGAAAGCTTTTGAGTCCCTGCGGATCGCGCAGGGGAAGCACCACGTCGATTTGCAGAGTCTGGGTTTGCGGAAGCCGCCCGACGGGTCGCGCTTCGCCATTGCGAACGGCTTCCCGCACATGGTGAGTCATCACGGACTGTGCAAGGCCCGGGGTCAAAAGAGATAGACCGGCGGCAAGACCTGCAAGGATGTGCAGAACGGTTTTGTGTTTCACGGCAACTCCTCGAATGGGGGGATAGGAGCCCGGGTCGCAGCGGGGAAGAGCCCGAGCGTGCCCGAATTGTGGGACAAAAATTTGTCTCTGTGCAGAGTCCAAAAGGCCGGTGGACCGCGATACCAACGCTCCTGCGCACCGGCTGAAACTATTGGACCGGAACCGTTCCAGGCAACGCTTGCTTCGATATGCTCTGCGACAACTGCTACACTCCCCCTTCAGGGAATTTCCATCTTTGCCGCGCACGCGCCTCGGAGGCATTCCATGCCCGAATTCCAGCCCTTTGTTCCCCCCGGCCAGCAGCCTCCCGAACTCACCTTTCGTGCCCTGCTCCTGGGATCGTTCTTCGGTATCGTCTTCGGCGCGGTGACGGTGTATGTGGGCTTGCGCGCGGGACTCACGGTTGCGGCCTCGATTCCCATCTCCGTCCTTTCCATCAGCATTCTGCGTGCCTTCGGCAGGGCGTCGATTCTCGAAAACAACATCGTGCAGACCACTGGCAACGCCGGACAGTCCATCGCCTCCGGCGTCATCTTCACTCTGCCGGCGCTCATCTTTCTTGGCTTCGACCTTGAGTACTCCCGAATTTTTCTGCTGGCGCTGATCGGCGGCTGGCTCGGCGTTTTGTTCATGATCCCGCTGCGTCGCCAGTTGATCGTGGAAGAGCACGGCGTGCTCGCCTACCCGGAAGGCACCGCCTGCGCCGACGTGCTGATTGCAGGCGAAAAAGGCGGCTCCCTGGCCGGCCGTGTCTTCTTCGGCCTCGGACTTGGAGCTATCTACACGCTCTTTCAGAATGACAACATCTTCAAGGCATGGCCCGGCACGCCCGAGTTTCAACCCGACTTTGGTCCCGCTCACATTCTGAAAGGCGCGTCTATCAAGGCAGACGCCACGCCGGAGTATCTCGGCGTGGGCTACATCATCGGCCCGCGCGTGGCCGGAGTCATCTTCGCCGGCGGGGTCATCTCCTGGCTGGTTTTGATGCCGCTCATTTACTTCTTCGGCAAGTCGCTCCCCAATCCTGTCTATCCCGGCACGATCCCGATCGCCCAGATGGGTCCCAGCCAGCTATGGTCCACCTACATCCGGCCCATGGGCGCAGGCGCTGTGGCTGCGGCCGGGCTGATCACGCTGCTCAAGACCATGCCCACCATCTGGAATGCGCTCACCGCGGGCTTCCGCACCATGCGGCCCGGCACGGTCGCCGCGCCAAAGCCGATCCGCACCGAAAACGATCTTTCCATGACCGTGGTAGTGCTGGGCTCGCTGGCCCTGGTCGTCCTCATGTTCTTGTTCCTGCAGTTCAAGCCCGTGCCGGGAGCTTACGTGGGATGGGCGGCCAACCTTGCCGCTTCCCTACTCGTGGTGGTCTTCGGATTTCTCTTTGTCACGGTCAGCTCGCGTATCGTGGGCCTCATCGGCAGTTCCGCCAGCCCCGTCTCCGGCATGACCATTGCCACGCTGATGGCCACCGCCGCCATCTTCCTCGTTGAGGGCTGGACGGCTCCCGCATTCGGTGCCCTGGCCATCACCATCGGGGGCGTGGTGTGCATCGCCGCCTCCAACTCGGGGGACACATCGCAGGATCTGAAGACCGGCTACCTGGTGGGCTCGACACCCTGGAAGCAACAGGTCGCGCTCATGATCGGCGTGGTGGTCTCGACCATCGCGATTGGATTCACGCTCAACCTCATGAATTCGGGACTGCAACAATTTCGCGCCGCGCCTCAGACCTGGAATCTGACCGTGCCGCATCCCGGCGTTGCCGTTCAGAACGACGCCGCACGGCTGCCGGAGAAGTTCCCGGTGATTGCAGCCGACAAAACCACGACGGAACACACCAAGGGCGAATACACCGTGCTCAATGCGGTTGGATCACCCGCGCTGGCTGACGGCAAGTACCTTTACTCCCCCGCCAGCGGCCGCATCGAGGTGCAATGGATCCAGGGTATCGGCAGCGAAAAAGCTGCGGCGCCGCAAGCGCGCCTGATGGCAACCGTGATCAATGGCATTCTCAGCCGCAAGCTGCCCTGGGGATTGGTGATGGTGGGCGTCTTCCTGGTGATTGGGGTGGAACTGCTCGGAATCCGCTCGCTGTCTTTCGCTGTGGGCGCTTATCTCTCCATCGGCACCACCTTGGCCATCTTCTGCGGCGGCGTGGTGCGCTGGCTCGTGGAGCGCGCTGCAGCCGGCGAGGGCGGCGATACGGCTGAGGCCGAAAGCGAAATCTCGCCGGGCTCGCTCTATGCATCGGGATTGATCGCCGCCGGCGGCATCGTCGGCCTGCTCGGCGTGGCGCTCAAAGGCTATGAAACCACGGTCGGCAAGGGTGACATCCTCAACTTCCCGCACACCTTCTTAGACAACACCGGGGTCTCGGTGATTGCCTTCGTGCTGCTGGCCTACTCGCTGTACTACTTTGCGCGCAAGCCGCTGAAGAAGTAGGGCCGCGAGTCCGACGTGGTCTCATCGCCCGCTCCATTTGACTCACTTCATCGCGCTCACCGAGCTGAGCGCCCTTGCTGCCACGGCCGGGGGCAACGGCGCGTATCCCAGCGAAGCGCATTGCTTCTGCCCCGAGGTGAGCATCCAGTTCAGCAACTCCGTGATCGCGCTCTTCTTCTGAGCATCCAGGCCTTGCGCCGGCACCACCAGCCACGTGAAGGTGCTGATCGGGTAGGTATCCTTCTTTGGTGAATTCAGGATGGAGAAGCCCTGCCCATCGCTCAGCGTCGCGTCCGCAGCGGCGGTCGTGATAGTCGACAAGTCAGCCTTGATGAATTGCCCCGCAGGATTCTCGACCAGTGCAAAGTTCAGCTGACGGTGAATGGCGAAGATCAACTCGGCATAGCCGATGGAGTTGGGAGTTTTCTGCACCGTCTCGGCCAGGCCGTCATTCCCCACCGCGCTCAACCCTACGGGCCACGGCACGCGGGCTCCGGAGCCTACGCTCGATTTCCATGAGGCACTCACCTGGGCAAGGTAGCTCGTCCACACGTAGGTCGTCCCGCTGCCGTCGGAACGATGAACCACGGTAATCTTTGTGTCCGGCAGGCGTGCTCCGCCATTGATCGCGCGGATGCGAGAGTCGTTCCACTTGGTGATCGCTCCCGAGTAGATGCTGGCCAGGATGGCTCCGTTCAGCCGAAGATCGCCATTCAGGCCGGGGAGGTTGTATATGGGCACCACGCCCCCCGCCACGGTGGGGATAGCCGCCACCTTCCCCGCGTCTGCACCCGGCGGCATGTCTGAGGCGGCAAAGTCGACCTCGCCGTGAGCCAGTTGCTCCAAACCCGCCTCCGATCCGTTCGCGTCGTAACGGACGGCAATCCCGGCGGACTCGAACCATTTCATGTAAAGCGGAGCCGCAAGGGTGCTGCCCGCCGCATGCAACTGCGCCCGCGCCGTGGCGCCGGAGATCGTCGCCGGCGCCGCGCCCGCCTCGATCCCGTGCAGCGCGTCGAGCAGTCGCACCACTGCCTGGTCGGCAAGATTGTCGATGACTGAAGATGAGCGGAACCTGGCGGGGGTTACCAGGTACGACCACAGCGGCTGCCCGGATTTGTCAACCAGTTCCACCGACAGATAGCCCTGGTAATTCGTGACCCGGTAGCTGTTCGAGTGCGGACTGATGGAAAACGATCCTGTCGGCCAGATGCTCGAAGTTCCGCGCAATGTGACATCGGCTTGCGCAGGAGAACTCGCAAAGCGAAGTCCCGGATGTTTCTGCAGCTTCTCCACGATGCGCTTGCGCAGAGCATCGGCGGTTTCCCCCGTGCCCATCGACTCCACGGCAATGCTGCGAACGTGAGTATGCGGAGCCGGAACGCCGGTTCCAGCCCCGGCCTGGGTTGTGACCGCCAGGAAAAGGATCGCGGTCAGAGGCAGCAACCAGCCCGTCTTCAGCGCGTAAGGGAGACCGGATAGGCTCCGGATTGCGGTTCGCATCGATGGCACCGTCGGATGTTCCTCCGGGTAGAATGCAACATTCTGTTCACAAGTTGATGAAAACGGGCGGGGCTAAAGACTGCCGGGTGGTCAGTTTACCGGATTGCGGCGTCTTCTGGTTCCCGCGGAGCTATCCTTGAAGCCAGCATGAACACAGCGCTTCAGACCCCCCCGGCCATTCTCGAGCAGCAATTTGGCAGCGACAACTACGCGGGCATCTGTCCCGAGGCATGGGCCTCCATGGACGAAGCCAATCGCGGCTTCGCGCCGTCCTACGGCGACGATCCCTGG
>Ga0307474_10001945_pt1 | contig 14868 bp, 9 predicted proteins | sample atmos_gasesECM1C_2_FD_203312 | JGI IMG/M metagenome (GOLD analysis project Ga0307474, IMG submission 203312) | Hardwood forest soil microbial communities from Morgan-Monroe State Forest, Indiana, United States - atmos_gasesECM1C_05 | ecosystem: Environmental > Terrestrial > Soil > Temperate... | reverse complement strand
TGAACGGAAGATCGCGCCAACGCGCGTCGAACACGGCGCCGAGCGCGGTCTGCGCCGCGATCACTGTGGTCACGGCCAACGCGACGCCCAGCAGCATCGTTGGAGATGACTGGATTCTGCCGTCGCGCGGACCGATCAGCTCCACAAAAGCGGGCAGAGCGCGTCCCGACATCAGTGCATGCGCGCAAAGCACGGGTGAGGCGATAGCAGCTGTCAGCAGCGAGCCCCAGATGAGCCAGCCGCCGAAGCCAAAGCTTTCATAGAGCATCTTGTCGAAGGCTACTCCGAGCAGGATTCCGGCTGATGTCGCCGATACTGCAACCGCGATCCACGAGACCAACCGGGGCGGCCAGGGCCTGCGTCTTGAGGTCATACCGGCCACCGCAAATACCGAGAGGACCAGTGCCATGCCACCGCCCATGTGCAGCTTCCACAGGGGATAGTTGCTGACGGCTTCACCGGGCGGGTATTTGAGTTTGCGGTGCTCTGCATCGAACAGCCCCCAATTGCCGCCCACGGTTCCTTCCCAATACCGTTTCCACGAGGCGTCGTAAGCCTCGATCAAGTTGACGTGGAAGTTTTCGCGCTTCGACAAGTCAAGAATTTCGGAGATCACGCGGGCCTGATTGGTGCGCGACGGAAGCGCTCCTTCGCGCATCCGCCCCATGCTCGGCCAACCCGTCTCGCCGATCAGGACTTCCTTGCCGGGAAAGGCAGCGGCCACGCGCTTGTGAATCGCTGCGACATGGGTGGCTGCATCCTGCGCCCGGACCGGAAAGTCCTCCCAATATGGCAGCACATGAATGGTTATGAAATCGACGGCGTCCTGGACTTCCCGGTAGCGCAGCCAATATTCCCAGACATCAGCGTACGTCACGGGAACGTCGACGCGCGGCTTTACCGAGCGGATGAGCTCGCGAAGATCGGAGGGGGTCATGTCCCCGTGCAGCAGTACCTCGTTGCCGACGATGATGGCTCTAATCGTGCCCGGATGATCCTTAGCCAGCGCGACCGCGGTGTCGACCAACTGCGCGTTCTTCAGGCGATTGTTGCCGATCCAGATTCCAAGAAAGACTTTCAGTCCAACTTTTGAGGCGACTGCAGGCACTTTGTCCAATCCGTTATCGACCGAATAGGTGCGAATACAGTCGGTTATCTTCGCCAGTTCGGCGAGATCCTCCTCGATCTGCTCCACGCTGACGATCAGGTGCGGATTTAGCGGCGTCTGGTCGCCGCGAAATGGCGCATAGGACACACAATCCAGCTTCGCGGCCGGATCAATCGGGGCATGGGACAGCGTAACCGGTGCGGCCAGCCACGACCAGACCACGGCAACAAGACTCAAGGATATCACAAGAAGCGCCAGTGGCGTGCGAAAGGCGATTGGTTCTGTCCTCCAGAAGGATTGTCGAATATGGTTTCGCGGCAGTTCGGCCAAAACGTGAAATGCGCGGCACCGAACTGCAAAGCACGAATGCGACACCTAACCTCTGGTTTGATAGCAAATTTGTCACGGCCTCAACAAGTGAAGCAATAATGTTCAACGGTCTCTCTCGACGCCATTTCGGCAGGCTCGCGGGTTGGTCCGCCCTTGGAATGTCGGCGAAACCCGCCGAGGCCATTGCGGCCGACCCGAGGGCAGAACGCAGGCTGCAGAACGACAGCCGTTCCGCCGATTTCCCGAGCGGTTTTGTTTGGGGGACGGCCACATCGGCCTACCAGATCGAAGGGGCCGTCAACGAAGACGGCCGCGGTCCGTCGATTTGGGATCGCTTTGCCCACATGCGCGGGACAATCCTGGACGAGAGCAACGCCGACATCGCGAACGATCACTATCATTTGTTCAAGCAAGACGTTCAGCTCATCAAGGCGCTCGGTGTGAAGGCCTATCGCTTTTCAATTGCCTGGCCTCGCGTCTTTCCAGAAGGTTCGGGTGCGCCAAACGCCAAGGGACTCGACTTTTACCATCGGCTCATCGACGAACTGCTGGCGAACGGCATTGAGCCATTTGCGACCATGTATCATTTTGACCTGCCTCAGGCGCTTCAGGATCGCTACGGCGGATGGATGTCGCGTGAGACCTCAAAGGCGTTTGCCGATTACGCTGGCTATGTCGCAGGACGCTTAAGCGATCGCGTCAAGCACATCTTCACGATCAATGAGGCGCTTCGGTTCGTTTTTTTGGGATATGGCGTGGGACCCGACGCGCCAGGCCTCGGCTTGTCCGGGGCGGAACTGAATCAGGTCCTTCACAACACTGCGCTCGGCCAGGGTCTTGCGGTGCAAGCGATACGGGCGCATGGGCGAGCGGGAACCAAAGTTGGCCCGGCAGAAAACATTGTTGTTTGCATACCCGCGGTCGAGACGCCGGAAAACATTCGTGCTGCGGAAATCGCAACCCGCGAACTCAATGCGGGCTATCTGACCGTGATGCTTGAAGGAAAATATACCGACGGTTTTCTGGCCTATGCCGGCAAGAACGCGCCGAAATACACCGCCGATGATTTGCGCATCATTTCATCGCCGATCGATTTCGTCGGGCTGAACGTCTACACGCCGAACCACTATGTGGCTGCCGCGGACAACCCGGCCGGTTTTGCGTTGCTGCCGTTTCCAGCCGCTTTTCCAAAGATGGATTCGAGCTGGCTGAGGATCGGCCCTGAAGCGATGTACTGGGCGCCGCGCCATGTGGCAAAGCTTTGGGGCGTGAAATCGATCTACATCACCGAGAATGGCACTTCGGCGAAAGACGACCCTGCCGCGGACGGCAACGTCTATGACGTCGATCGGATCATGTACCTGCGCAACTATCTGACACATCTGCAACGCGCGACGTCCGAGGGCATTCCGGTCAACGGCTATTTCCTGTGGAGTCTGATGGATAATTTCGAATGGTCGGACGGATTCGAGAAACGTTTCGGCCTCTACCGGGTCGACTTCAATACACAAGCGCGGACGCCAAAACTCTCCGCATCTTTTTATCGCGAAATCATCGAACGCAACGCGGTGGTTTGATCACGCTCATCGCATAGCGCGCCGCTGCAAAACCCCGTCAGCTCGCAAACGGCTTGGAAAGGAATTTCGAGCCCTTTAGCCCATATCGCCACGGCAAGTCGGCTGCCTTGGTGATGCCGATCCGCACGCCGAAAACGATCTGCGGCCTGGAAGTGCGTGCGAACAGCTTAAACGGCGGCGCATCGAGCGCCAGTGCATTGTGAGCCCCCGTGATGCCCAGAGCCTCCGTCAGCTTGCCGGGGCCGGAGCACAGCGTTCGCTCGTCGGTCAGATGTCGCCGGCGCCGCATCGCTGCCAGCCCGCGGGTCGGCTCCAGCGCCCGGATCAGGACCGCGCTTGCGGAGCCCTGTTTTTCGCAGACGAAATTGACGCACCAGTGAATGCCGTAGGAGCGGTAGACGTAGACGAAACCGGGCGGTCCGAACATGACGGCGTTTCGCGCCGTCGGTCCGCGGAAGGAATGAGCCGCCGGATCGGTTTGGTGATAGGCCTCGACCTCGACGATGATGCCGCCGACGCCGTTCACGAGCAGCGTGGCGCCGATCAGGTCGGGCGCGACCTCGTGCACGCTGCGAGCGAAGAAGGCACGCTTGAGCAATTTGGCGGGTTTTGGGAGATTTGCAGCGGGATTTTGGACCATTCAGACGGTATGCTAAGACCGAATCCCCAGCGTTGCGAGCGGTTGCGGTTCGTCCTCCACCGGATTAGCTAAAACATAACAGATACGGATTCTGCATGGTCGTTGTCGTCGATACCGTTTCAGCCAGGCCGTTGCGCCCGCGCCACCCGGAAAAGGTGAACCGCCCCGACGCGCTGTCGCCACCGAAGCCGGACTGGATTCGCGTGCGCGCGCCGACCACCCGCGGCTATGCCGAGACCCGCAACATCGTGAAGGAAAACGGCCTGGTGACGGTGTGCGAGGAGGCAGGCTGTCCGAATATCGGCGAATGCTGGGACAAGAAGCACGCGACATTCATGATCATGGGGGACACCTGCACCCGCGCCTGCGCCTTCTGCAACGTCAAGACCGGCATGCCCGGCGCGCTCGATCCCGATGAGCCGGAACACGTCGCGGAAGCAACGTTCAAGCTTGGGCTCGCCCATATCGTCGTCACCTCGGTCGATCGCGATGATCTGGCCGACGGCGGTGCTGCGCATTTCGCGCAAACCGTCCGCGCGATCCGGGCGCGATGCCCGGCCACGACCATCGAGATCCTCACCCCGGACTTCCTGCGCAAGGAAGGGGCGCTCGAAATCGTGGTGGCGGCCAAGCCCGATGTGTTCAATCACAATCTGGAGACGGTGCCATCGCGCTATCTCAGCGTCCGCCCCGGCGCGCGCTATTTCCATTCGGTGCGGCTGTTGCAGCGGGTGAAGGAAATCGACCCCTCGATCTTCACCAAATCGGGCATCATGGTCGGACTTGGCGAGGAGCGTCACGAGGTTTTGCAGGTCATGGACGATCTGCGCTCGGCGGACGTCGATTTTCTGACCATCGGTCAATATTTGCAGCCGACCCGAAAACATCACGCCGTGATGCGTTACGTGACACCGGACGAGTTTTCGAACTTTGAGAAGGTTGCCTATACCAAGGGATTTTTGATGGTGTCGGCGAGCCCGCTGACCCGTTCGTCGCATCACGCCGGCGAGGATTTCGCCAGATTGCGGGCCGCGCGAGCCGCGAGATCCCGCTGAGCTTGTTCAATGCCGAGATTCAACAGCAGGCGCCGGGTCAACCACAGCGCGACGGAGATGTTCGATCTGGTCGCCGACGTCGAGCGCTACCCCGAATTCGTGCCGTTGTGCCAATCGCTGAAAATACGCCAGCGCGACCCCGGGCCCAATGGCACCGAGGTGGTGGTTGCCGACATGACCGTGTCGTTCAAGCTGGTCCGTGAAACCTTCACCAGCCGCGTGACGCTGGACCGTCCCAATCTGAACATTCTGGTCGAATACCTGCGCGGTCCGTTCAGCAAGCTCGAGAACCGCTGGACGTTCGAACCGAAGTCCGACAACGCGTGCGAGGTGGGTTTCTACATATCTTACGAATTCAAGAGCCGGATGCTGGCCATGCTCATGGGCACGATGTTCGACACCGCCTTCCAGCGTTTTGCGACGGCGTTCGAAAAGCGCGCCGACAAGGTCTACGGGAAGCGGACGGTTTCATAGTTTCCCCGGTCGTCCTCGCGAACGCGAAGATCCTTCCCGCGGATTCTATCAATAGGCCCGGGATGGTGGAGCTTACGCCCTCACGAAGGCCAGTGGTGATGGGTCCCTGCGTTCGCCGGGACGACGCAACAGCGGCTTTTCTAATTTGAATTTCAAACAGCCATTCGCCCGCAGCTCGCCTTCCCGCGACGCGAATCGTGCCCGGGTTGTTGTCCAAAGCTACGTCCTCCAGGTAAGAGGGCGCAGGGAATGCCGGGTGCACGCTGCACCCATAGCCTCGTGCGCAGATAAAGAAAGCACACGAGTGTAGTCACCACAGGTACACCGAAATCAGCCGGCATTCCCTGCGCGATGGTTTTACGGTTTCCTTCGTGATCTCCTCGGGGACCGGGCTTTCTTGCCCCCGTCATTAGCGGAAATTGCCGCCAATTTGATATCAGCGTCGGGATATCGGGACCACACGACTTCGCCGTCCGCATCGGTGCGTTTCGTCGCCACGCGCCAACACGTCCACCGCATTCCATGCCCAACGTTCGTGACGATCGCGAAACGCCCCTCTTGCGGGCAGGAACGGGACGAGGTCGTAAAGGTGTTTTGCCCGACGGCGCAAGGGGTATTTTTTCACATTGGCGAGGCCAATTCGGTGTAGCCTCCTCGGATTCAGGGTTCTGAGAAATCCTGGGCTAAAACAGGGAGGGAATATGATTAGGATCATATGCTGCGCTGCTGTCTTGCTTGGCCTTTTCGCGGCGGCACCGTCCGCCAACGCCTGGGACCGCAGCGATGCCGATGTGCTGACGGTGCTGCCGAACACTGCGTCGGGCCAGCCATCGAGCGTCGAGGGCCTGACGGTTGGTCCCGATGGCAACATCTACGTGCCGACATTTGGCTTCAATTCCAGCGGCGCGCTGACGGGCAACGCGACGCTTTACGTCCTCAAGCCGGATGGCAAGGTCCTGCGCCAGGTGACGATCGCAAATTCGAGCCCTCACATGCTCGGATTGCGCTTCAATCCCGTCAACGGATTCCTGTTGGTTCTTGATTTCGGCGCCGGCACGGTCCTGCATGTTGACCCGATGACCGGTGCGTCGAGTGTCTTCGTTCCGGCGATCCCGAACTCCGGCCTCAATGCGCTGACCTTCGACAAACTCGGCAACGCCTATATTTCCGATTCGTTTAACGGCGTGATCTGGAAGGTCGGCCCCAACGGCGGGACGCCAACCATCTGGTCGAACAGCCCGTTGCTCGGCCCAGGCACTGGGCTCACCCCGCCGTTCGGCGCAAATGGCGTCGAGTTCAGCAATGACGGCAAAACGCTTTTTGTGGCCAATACAGCGTTCCACCAGATCATCCAGATTCCCGTGAACGGCGACGGCAGCGCCGGTACGGCGTCGGTCTTCATCACCGGCATCAACGCGCCGGATGGAATAGCGATCGATCGTGACGGGAACATATGGATCTGCGCCAACCAGGAAGATGACATCGTTGTCATCGACAAGACGGGCAAGGTGATTGCCAAGCTCGGCGACTTCAACGGCTTCAACAAGGACGGCGTGGCACGCGGCCTGTTGTTCCCGGCGAGCCTTGCTTTCTCGCTCGACCGCAAAACGCTCTACGTCTCGAACCTGACCTTGTTCCTGCCGTTTGCAGGCGCATTGGCAGCGGTCGATTCAGCGTGGACGCTAGAGGCCAAGCACTTCACGGTGTCGGCGATCCCAGCGGTGATTCCGCCACTAAACCCCGACCGCGATTAGATCGGGGTCACGCAGGCGATGGGCGGCGCGACGTTCTGTGATACGTTGCGCCGCCACACCACCTCGGTCGGTTTCAGCCCCTCGGTCTTCGGCCTTTCACGACATGTCGGCGCGGCGTACGCACCACGCGCGGACGAAGCCGGCTTGCGGCCTCACGTTTCGGCTTCGCCGCGGCCCTCGGCCCGCGGGCCAGCTCGATGAGCATTCGCAAGGCCTCGATGACCGAGCGCTGGCGCACCGCGCTTCGGCCGATCGCACCAAATCGGCATTCGCGATTCAATATTCTGCCGTCACGGGCTGCGACCGCGAAATGCACCAGACCAACCGGTTTGCCGGGCGTGGCGCCTCCGGGACCGGCAATGCCGGTAATGGCAACGGCGAGATCGACACCGGCCCGCTCCAGCGCGCCCACCGCCATCGCGGTTGCGGTTTCCTTGCTGACCGCGCCGAAGGCTGCGAGTGTGGTGGCCTTGACCCCGAGCATCGCGCGCTTGGCCTCATTGGAGTAGCTGACAAAGGCGCGGTCAATGACGTCGGACGAACCGGGGATGTCGGTCAGCGCGCCGGCTACCAGTCCACCGGTGCAGGATTCGGCGGTCGCAATCGTCAGCTTGCGCATGCGGCAGAGATCAAGCAGCGAACGGGAAAGAGCACGCTCGCTACCGCTCATCTCAGTCGCTCCCGCCTTTATTGTCCCAGGGAAGGCGAATGGTGGCGCATGCGGTAGCGGCGATGCCTTCCTCGCGACCGGTAAAGCCGAGGCGTTCGCTGGTGGTCGCCTTGACGGCGACGCGCGAAATATCGAGCCCAGTGATCTCGGCGATCGAGGCGCGCATCGCATCGCGTAATGGACCGATCTTCGGCCGCTCGCAGATCAAGGTCACTTCGAGATTGGCGATGCGGCCGCCGCGTGCCGCGACCCGTTCAACCGCATATCTTAAGAATTTGTCGGACGATGCGCCTTTCCATTTCATGTCGCTCGGCGGGAAATGCGAACCGATATCGCCATCGGCCAGCGCGCCGAGAATGGCGTCGACCAGCGCATGCAAGCCGACGTCGCCGTCGGAATGGGCCAGGAAACCGCGATGATGGGGCACGCGAACACCGCAAATCATGAGGTGGTCGCCGTCGCCGAAGGCGTGAACGTCGTAACCGGTCCCGGTTCTGACGTCGGCGAGCTGGCTTGCGAGGCGGGCTTCCTCTCGGGCGAAATCCTCCGGCGTGGTCAGTTTCATGTTCGCAGCATCGCCTTCAAAAGTTGACACCGTCAATCCCGCCCATTCCGCCAGCGCAGCATCATCGGTGAAATCAGTCCGGCCTTCGCGCGCCGCGCGCCGATGAGCATCGAGGATAACATCAAAGCGGAAGGCCTGCGGCGTCTGCGCAATCCTCAAGCGCGCGCGCTCCGGCGTGCCCTCGACATGGCCGCTTGCGTCGACGAGCTTGATCGTATCGGCGACTTGAACGGTGGGAATGGCGGCGCCGGTCGCGGAAGCTGCGCTGATGGCCCGGGAAATCAGTGCTGGAGAGACGAAAGGGCGCGCCGCGTCGTGGATGAGGACTATGTCAGGCTTTTGCGCAGCAAGCGCCTCAAGGCCGGCGCGAACGGATTCCTGACGCGTGGCACCGCCCCTGGCGGGGCTGGCATGGTTGAGCCCACGCACCGCCTCGTTGAAGATGACGACGTCGTCGGGATTCAAGACCGGCTGCACCGCAGAAATTTCCGGGTGGCGGCAAAATGGCTCCATGGCGCGGAAAATCACGGTCTGTCCGCCAAGTGAGCGGTACTGTTTAGGTCCGCCGGAGCCGGCACGAAGACCGCGTCCGGCTGCAACGAGGATGGCGGCGGTCCGCTGAGGATTCGACATAGGTCTCGACCAGGAGCAATCCGAAAGTTCTTGAATCGGGTGAACGGCGCTCTGCCCTTATCACGCTCACGTTGCGAAAACAGAACGTTTCTTGAGGCCTCCTGGCAGGGTGCAAAAAGCACTTATTGCTGCAGTGCACTTGCAAGATTTTTCAGAGCTGTCTAAAGTGTAGGCATGGAGCTTGACTGCACAACATTTGTGCTCAAAATGGATCCGGGCAGACAAGACTCCGTGGAAGCAACGAGAGATCCGTGACCGGTTCGCCAGAATTCTATCTTAAGCCTTTGAAAATAGGCGATATTTTGATCGCGAACCGGGTTCTCCTGGCACCGATGTCTGGCATCACAGATGCACCTTTTCGGCGGATGGCCGCTCGTTTCGGGGCCGGGCTTGTGGTGTCGGAAATGACCGCAAGTGATGATCTTGTTGACGGTCGGCCTATGTCGCGTCTGCGATGCGAGGCCGCAGGCATAGGCCCGCACGTCGTTCAACTTGCCGGCTGCGAGACGAAGTGGATGGCGGAAGGCGCGCGAATCGCCGAAGCCGCCGGCGCCGAGATCATCGACATCAACATGGGTTGTCCCGCCCGCCATGTGACGGGCGGCCAGTCGGGCTCGGCGCTGATGCGCGATCTCGATCACGCCCAGCGTCTGATCGAAGCGACCGTCTCGGCGGTGAAGGTGCCGGTAACGCTGAAGATGCGGCTCGGCTGGGACGACCGCTCCATCAACGCGCCCGAGCTGGCACGCCGCGCCGAGGGCGCAGGCGTGCGGTTGATTACGGTTCATGGCCGGACGCGCTGCCAGTTCTACAGCGGTAAGTCGGATTGGGCGGCGGTGCGCGCGATCAGACAGGCAATTGGGATTCCGCTCGTGGTCAATGGCGACATCACGTCGTTCGAAACGGCGCTCTCGGCGCTCGAAATGTCCGGCGCCGACGCGGTGATGATCGGTCGCGGTGCGCAGGGGCAACCCTGGTTGCCCGGCCAGATCGGACGCCGCATCGAGACGGGAACGGTCGAGCCGGCGCCGTCGCTTTGCGAACAACTCAATTGTATCCGTGTCCTCTATGACGGGGTTTGCCGGCATTACGGGTTGCGCGTGGGGCTGCGTCACGCGCGTAAGCATCTCGGCTGGGCGCTGCAGGTTGCAGCCCAATACAGCAGGGCCCCGGCGACGACCCTCAAGGGCTGGCGCGAGAAGATCCTGACCTCGGATAATCCGCAGCATGTGCATCGATCGCTTGGCGATGCCTTTGACGATTTTGCATGGAGCGCCGCCGCATGAGCTCGGTCGCCGAAAATCGCCGGGTCGTGCCATCCGACGCCGAGGCCATTCTCAATGCGCTGCCCAATCCCGTTCTGCTCGTTGCGCCGGATGGCAGGATCGTCGACGCGAACATCGCAGCCGAGTCGTTTTTCGACATTTCCGCCCAGTTTCTCCAACGTCAGTCGTTGAAGGAATTGGTTCCGTTCGGAAGTCCGCTGCTCGCCCTGATCGACCAGGTGCGTTCGAGCAACTCGGCGGTCAATGAATACAAGGTCGATCTCGGCACGCCGCGGATGGGCGGCGACCGGCTGGTCGACCTCCACGTGGCGCCCCTGACCGAGCGGCCTGGCCATATCGTGGTGTTGCTGCAGGAGCGGACCATCGCCGACAAGATGGATCGGCAGTTGACCCATCGCAGCGCCGCCAGATCGGTGATCGCACTCGCGGCAATGCTGGCCCATGAGATCAAGAACCCGCTGTCCGGCATTCGCGGCGCGGCGCAATTGCTTGAACAGGCGGCCTCGCCCGAAGATCGCACCCTCACGCGGTTGATCTGCGACGAAGCCGATCGCATCGTGACGCTGGTCGATCGCATGGAGGTGTTCGGTGACGACCGGCCGGTGGCGCGCGGTCCCGTCAACATCCATTCGGTTCTCGATCACGTGAAGCGGCTGGCGCAATCGGGCTTTGCCCGCAACTTCCGCTTTATCGAAGATTACGACCCGTCACTGCCGCCGGTGCTCGCCAATCAGGACCAGCTGATCCAAGTCTTCCTCAATCTGGTGAAGAACGCTGCCGAGGCGGTGGCCGATCTCGGCAGCGATGCGGAGATTCAATTGACCACCGCATTCCGGCCGGGCGTCCGCCTGTCGGTTCCGGGCAAGAAGTCCCGGGTGTCATTGCCGCTTGAATTTTGCGTCAAGGACAACGGTCCCGGTGTCCCCGACGACCTGTTGCCGAACCTGTTCGATCCCTTTGTCACGACCAAGCCGACGGGCAGCGGGCTTGGCCTGGCGCTGGTTGCCAAGATCGTCGGCGATCATGGCGGCATTATCGAGTGCGAATCCCAGCCGCGAAAGACGACCTTCCGCGTGCTGCTGCCCATGTTCAATGCCGCAAGCCGTTTTGATCAAAGTGACCGCGATGACGTTGCCTCACAGAACGCAGGATGAGGAATGACGATGCCCGCAGGTAGCATACTTGTAGCCGACGATGACACAGCGATCCGGACCGTTCTCAATCAGGCGCTTTCGCGTGCCGGGTACGAGGTGCGGCTGACCGGAAACGCAGCGACGCTTTGGCGCTGGGTGAGCCAGGGCGAAGGCGATCTCGTGATCACCGACGTGGTGATGCCCGATGAAAACGCCTTCGATCTGTTGCCGCGGATCAAGAAGATGCGGCCGAACCTTCCCGTGATCGTAATGAGCGCGCAGAACACGTTCATGACGGCGATCCGCGCCTCCGAACGCGGCGCCTATGAGTATCTGCCGAAACCGTTCGACCTGAAGGAATTGATCTCAATCGTCGGAAGAGCCCTGGCAGAGCCGAAGGAGCGGGTCTCGAGCAATGCCGATGAATCGGAGTTCGATTCCATTCCACTGGTCGGTCGTTCGCCGGCGATGCAGGAAATCTACCGTGTGCTGGCAAGGCTGATGCAGACCGATCTCACGGTGATGATTTCCGGCGAGTCCGGGACCGGGAAAGAGCTGGTGGCGCGCGCGCTGCACGATTACGGCAAGCGGCGCAACGGGCCTTTCGTCGCCGTCAACATGGCCGCGATCCCGCGCGATCTCATCGAATCCGAACTGTTCGGACATGAGCGGGGGGCTTTCACCGGCGCCAATACCCGCGCCTCGGGGCGGTTCGAGCAGGCCGAGGGAGGCACGCTGTTTCTCGACGAAATCGGCGATATGCCGATGGAGGCGCAAACCAGGCTGCTGCGCGTCCTCCAGCAGGGCGAATACACGACCGTGGGCGGCCGCACCCCGATCAAGACGGACGTTCGCATCGTTGCCGCGAGCAACAAGGACCTGCGCGTCCTGATCCAGCAAGGGCTGTTCCGCGAGGATCTGTTCTTCCGTCTCAACGTCGTGCCGCTGCGGCTTCCTCCCTTGCGCGAGCGGATCGAGGATCTGCCCGATCTGATCCGGCACTTCTTCGCGCTTGCCGAAAAAGACGGACTGCCGCCGAAGAAGCTCGATGCGCTGGCGCTGGAACGCATGAAGCAACATCGCTGGCCGGGTAATGTACGCGAACTTGAAAACCTCGCGCGCAGGCTTGCGGCGCTGTACCCACAGGATGTGATCACCGCTTCGGTCATCGACGGCGAATTGGCGCCGCCGGCGGTGACGTCGCATGGCAATTCTCACCACGGAGTAGACAATCTCGGTGGCGCCGTGGAGGCCTATCTGTCCTCACATTTCTCGGGCTTTCCCAACGGTGTCCCGCCGCCGGGCCTTTATCATCGGATTCTCAAGGAAATCGAGGTTCCGCTGCTGACGGCGGCGCTGGCGGCTACCCGCGGCAATCAAATCCGGGCGGCTGATCTTTTGGGCCTCAACCGGAATACGCTCCGCAAAAAAATCCGCGATCTCGATATTCAGGTCTATCGGAGCGGCGGCTAGTGCGGCGGCTTTGATGTTCCTATCAGCCTCGCCGCGAGTGCGTCATAGGAACGTCAAATCCAATGCCACACTAGAATCATAGAGTTGCTAGTGTCCCTTTGGTTCCGACGTTAGTAAGAGTGTGTGCGGCACGAACGTTGGAACCGGGACACGAGCGGTCCTGCCGGGCAGGGGATAGCTCCCAGACGCCGCGGATTTGTCGCAATTTGGCAACAATGTGGTATGAATGCATCAGTCCGCTACCGTCGGACCCCATGCCTTCAATTCACAGATTGCCGGAATGACCAGCGCAGAGAGTTCGGCTGCACAGTTTGACCCGTCGCTAGTTGAGTCCAAGGGCCGCCCCCTTCGGAAGCTGCTGGCGCCGTTTGCGATCGGCCTGGCATTGGTCAGCTCGTTTCTGACCTTCGTGGTGCTCACGGGTCTGACCCAGATCGAGCCGACGCGCGAGGTCGCCCTCTCGTTCATACTTCTGAACGGCGCCACCATTCTGGTGCTGCTCGGCATCATTTTCCGCGAAGTCTGGCAGGTCATGCAGGCGAGGCGTCGCGGACGGGCGGCGGCACGCCTGCATGTCCAGATCGTCAGCCTGTTTTCGGTCATCGCGGTGCTGCCGGCCGTGCTGGTGGCGGTGGTCGCCAATGTGACCATCGATCGCGGGCTCGACCGCCTGTTTTCCGGTCCGACGCGTGAAGTGATTCAGAACTCGCTGATCATCGCGCGGGCCTATACCGAGGAACACGCGCAGCTCATCCGCGGCGACATTCTCGGGATGGCCAACGATCTTTCGCACGCCCGGCCATTATACGATCAGGATCGGCAATCCTTCCGTGAGCTTTTGGCCGCAAGCGCAGCCTCGCGCAACCTGCCGGGCGCCATGCTGATCGACAAGGATCGCCACGTCCTGGAAACCGCGCAAAACACCATCCAGCTCGCCTTCGCAGCACCTCCGGCGGAAGTGCTCAGCAACGTCAACGAGGCCGAGCCGGAAATCGCGGTGCTGCCCGAAGAGAATTACGTCGCGGCCGTGATACGGTTGCGAGCCTTCCAGGATACTTTCCTTTACGTGGCGCGCCAGCTCGATCCCCACGTTGTTGCCCAACTCAAGCAGACCGAGGCGAGCGTCGCGGAGTACGCCCTGATCGAATCGCGCCGGCTCGGCATTCAGGTGAACTTCGCGCTTATCTTTGCGGTCATCGCGCTCACCATCCTGATGGCCGCCATTCTGTTCGGGCTGAACTTCGCCAACTGGCTGGTTACCCCGATCCGGCGCCTGATGAGTGCAGCCAACATCGTCTCGACCGGCGACCTTCACGTGCAGGTGCCGGTGCTCCGCTCGGAGGGCGATCTGGCCCAGCTCGGCGAAACCTTCAACAAGATGACGCAGGAATTGCGCACCCAGCGCGACGAGCTTGTGAACGCCAGCGATCTCATCGACAGCCGGCGGCGCTTCATCGAGGCGGTATTGTCGTCGGCAAGCGCCGGGATTATCGGCGTCGATGCCTCGGGCAGCGTCGGCATTCTCAATCGATCGGCCGAAAAGCTCATCGGTCACGCGGAATCGGAGACGCTCGATCATCCGCTATCGGACGTGTTGCCCGAACTCGACGAGATGATGAAAACCGCACGCGAGAGCACGCAGCGGTTGGTCCAGGGCCAGATCACGATCAATCGCGAGGGCCATGAACGCATTCTTTCGGTTCGCGTCACCGCCGAGCAGACCAGTCAGACGCGCGACAGCTACATCATCACGCTTGACGACATCACCGAGCTCGTCTCCGCGCAGCGCACCTCGGCATGGGCCGACGTCGCGCGCAGGATTGCGCATGAAATCAAGAATCCGCTGACGCCGATCCAGCTTTCGGCCGAACGCATCCGCCGCAAGTTTGGTAAAGTGATCACCGAAGACAAGGCGGTGTTCGAACAATGCACCGAAACCATCGTGCGGCAGGTCGACGACATCAGGCGGATGGTCGATGAGTTCTCGCGGTTTGCGCGGATGCCCAAGCCTGTGATCGAAGGCGAGGACGTGGCCGACACCGTGCGCCAGGCCGTGTTCCTGATGCGGGTCGGTCATCCCGACGTCGAAATCGAAGCCGAGATCAAGCAGGAGCCGTTGCGGGCGCAGTTCGACCGCCGGCTGATTTCGCAGGCGTTGACCAACATCATC
>Ga0307474_10001944_pt1 | contig 14871 bp, 12 predicted proteins | sample atmos_gasesECM1C_2_FD_203312 | JGI IMG/M metagenome (GOLD analysis project Ga0307474, IMG submission 203312) | Hardwood forest soil microbial communities from Morgan-Monroe State Forest, Indiana, United States - atmos_gasesECM1C_05 | ecosystem: Environmental > Terrestrial > Soil > Temperate... | reverse complement strand
AACGTCCGGGTTCGGCGTGCGTCCCGCCGCATATTCGCGTAAGAACAGGCTGAACACGCGTTCGCGATATTGCTCCGCGAAGCTGACCCGATGCAGTGCGATGCCTAGAATCTCACAAACCCGGCGCGCATCTTGGAAATCCGCCGCCGTCGTGCAGTAACCGTCGTCGTCGTCCCAATTGGACATGAACAGGCCCTGCACCGAAAATCCCGCATCGCGCAGCAACAGGGCCGCAACGGCAGAATCGACGCCGCCCGACATGCCGACGATGACGGTGCCTCCAGAGGGGGAATTTGGCTTAAGGCTCGGCATCCGCCCATTATACGGGCAATGCGCCAGCCTAGCGTTACATGAGCATTTGCCGCATTTGCGATTCTTGCATGCTCGTTTGCCACACTTCATCGAAGAAGTTCAAGTAGCGGCGCACGACGGCCGGATCGTTCATGTCGGATATTCCATCCCAGCGATCCGCCTGCAGGCGATACACGAGTGCTTTGTCGTCGGCGATGATGAAGGCGCCGGCGCTGGCCGGGTAATCCGGACTCATCGCACGCAGGTCGATGCAGCTGGTCAGGCGGCGAGCCAGTGCGAGAAAGCGATTGTTATCGACCATCGCGCGTGACGGGTCGGCGAGCAATACCCTGACTTTGGCGTAGGAGCGTGCCAGCACCAGCCGCTTGATGGCTTCGAGGAAGGGTTCCTCGCCGTACACCAAGGGTTCCAAATCTTGCGTAAAAATCGACAGCAGGCGCTGCGCGGATTTCGCGACTTTCAAGCTGGCGTCGCGAACTTCGGGCATCGTGCTCAAAATGGTGCGGGTACCCGAACCCATAGAAGCCTCGCTGCCGGGCACGGAAACTTTGTCCGTCGCCGCCGGTTTTGAGCGTTCTTCTGTGTTTCCCGCCATAAGCTTGACCCCGACCCCGCGTACTTTGAGCTTGATAGTACCGTTTGCGTCGTACAGCCCCGTGCTAACTACGTCACGTTTCAAGCAACCCTGAGCCATTCAGCCGGCTCTTAGGGCGGCACCTCGCGTCGCGCCAACTGCGCTGCCAAGCCGACATAAGTCGCCGGCGTCAGTGCCATCAGACGAGCCTTTTCCTCGGCCGGCAGGCCCAGGGAGGCGATGAATTCACGCATGGCATGCTCATCCACCGGGCGGCCTCGCGTGAAGGTTTTGAGCTTATCGTAGGCGTCCGGAATGCCATGGGCGCGCATCACAGTTTGCACAGCCTCGCCCAATACCTCCCATGCACGATTCAGGTCATCGGCCACCTGCGCCGTGTCCAGCTCGATCTTCCCCAGCCCGGTCGCCAGGGACCTAAAACTCAGCACCGAATGACCGATCGCCACGCCGACATTGCGCAGGACCGTCGAGTCCGTCAGGTCGCGCTGCCAGCGCGAGACGGGAAGCTTGTCCGCGAAGTGGCCCAACAGTGCATTGGCCAACCCCAGATTGCCTTCCGCGTTTTCGAAATCGATGGGATTGACCTTGTGGGGCATGGTCGATGAGCCCACTTCCCCTGCAACCGGCCGTTGCCTGAAATAGCCGATCGAGATGTAACTCCACATGTCGCGGGAAAAATCCAACAGTACGGTGTTCGCGCGCATGAGCGCGTGGCAATACTCTGCAATCCAATCGTGCGGTTCTATCTGCGTTGTATGACGGTTTGATTGCAGTCCGAGCGATGCGACGAATGCGGCGCTGAATGCCGGCCAATCCACCCGCGGCAGCGCGGCGACATGCGCATTGAAATTGCCGACGGCGCCGTTCATTTTGCCGAGGATGGAGACGCGCTGGATGCCGCTGCGCTGCACCTCGAGGCGTGCGGCAACGTTCGCGAGTTCTTTGCCAACGGTCGTGGGCGTCGCCGTCTGCCCGTGCGTGCGCGCCAACATTCCGACGTTTGCGTAGCGATGTGCAAGCGCGTCCAAGGTGCTTCCCAGGTCCTTCAGCATGGGCAGCAACAAGCTCTCGCGCGCATGCTTGAGCATCAGGGCGTATGCGAGATTGTTTATGTCCTCCGATGTGCAGGCAAAGTGCATCCACTCCAGTTCAGACGGCGTCGCGCCGCGTGCTTTGAGCTCCGCGCGCAGCCAGTATTCGACCGCCTTGACATCGTGGTTGGTGCGCGCCTCGATTTGCTTGATGGCGTTCACATCGGTTGATTGCGGATTGCTTGCAAGCGCGGTGAGCAGTTCGCGCGCTGCGAGCGGCAGCTTGGCGAGCGCGTGGGCCGCGGGACCCTCTGCCAGCGCGAGAAACCAGGCGCACTCGACGCGGACCCGCTCGCGCATGAGGCCGGCTTCGCTGAATATCCGGCGCACTTCGGCGAGTTTGCCGGCATATCGGCCATCGAGGGGAGATAGAGCGTCAGACAAAGAGGTGGACATCGGAGCGCCGGCAGCTTGAGTGGTAGAATGGCAATTCTACCGTAAACAACCCTGATCCTGCGGAGTAAGGCGCGATGACAGCAACTACCCGTGTCGAGCGCGACAGCCTGGGATCGCTCGATGTGCCTGCCGAGGCGTTGTGGGGCGCCCAGACGCAACGTGCGATACAAAATTTCCCGCCGAGCGGACTGCGCATGCCGCGTGCCTTCATCGAAGCACTGGCGCTCATCAAGTATGCCGCAGCCGGGGCCAATGCCGAACTGGGCGATCTTCCCGCAGCCATTGCCGCAGCAATCCAAGAAGCCGCGCTCAAGGTCGCGGCGGGTGCATACGATGCTCAATTTCCGGTGGATGTATTTCAGACCGGCTCCGGCACCAGCAGCAACATGAACGCCAACGAGGTGATTGCCTCGCTCGCCTCCGCTGCGCTTGGCGCGGTGGTACATCCAAATGACCAAGTGAACATGAGTCAAAGTAGCAATGACGTCGTGCCGACGGCGATCCACGTCTCTGCGGCATTGCTGTTGCACCGACAATTGCAACCGGCTCTCAAGCAATTGCAGAAAGTCTTGGGCGAACGCGCCGCTGAGTTTGCCGGCATCGTCAAGACCGGCCGCACGCATTTGATGGATGCGATGCCCATTACGCTGGCGCAAGAGCTCGGCGCCTGGCAGTCGCAAATCGCCTCCTGCGAAGCGCGCTTGAGCTCGGTGACGCCGCGGCTGCATGGGCTGGCTCAGGGCGGCACGGCGGTGGGCACGGGCATCAACGCCAGGGCGCAGTTCGGCGCTGTTTTCGCGCGGCATTTGGCGAAGCGCAGCGGAATTGCATTTCGGCCTGCGGAGAATTATTTCGCAGCGCTGGCGGGTCAAGATACCGCGGTGGAACTGTCCGGCCAGCTCAAAGTTTTAAGCGTCAGCCTGATGAAGATCGCGAATGATTTGCGCTGGATGAACAGCGGTCCCCTGGCGGGTTTGGCGGAGATCGCGCTGCCGGCTCTGCAGCCCGGCAGCAGCATCATGCCGGGCAAGGTCAATCCGGTCGTGGCCGAGTCCGTGACCATGATCGCCGCGCAGGTCATCGGCAACGACTCCACCATCACCCTCGCGGGACAGTCGGGAAATTTCCAGCTGAATGTCATGCTCCCGGTGATTGCGTACAATCTGTTGCAGAGCATGGAACTGCTGGCCATCGGCAGCCGCAATTTGGCGGATCATGCAATCGCTGGACTCAGCGTGAACCGCGAGCGAATCCAGGATGCGCTGGCGCGCAACCCCATCCTGGTGACCGCGCTGAATCCCATTATCGGCTACGAGAAAGGCGCCGCGATCGCGAAAAAAGCCTATCGGGAAGGTCGGCCTATCTTGGATGTGGCCGCGGAAATGACCGACTTGAGCCTCGAAGAGCTGCGGCGGCTATTGGATCCGAAATCCCTCACCGAGGGAGGCATCAAGGGTGCGGGCGGCTAAATTTAACGATGGACTCGCTCTATACCAAACAGCATATCCGCGATGCGCTGGATCCAAAGCCTTCGACGCCTGAGGAAGACCTGCACTGGCTCAGCGCAGCGCCGCCTGAGGTCGCCGCGCGCGTGCGGGCGACGTTGACGACGCGCCGGACGCCGGCCGCGGTGCTGATTCCGCTGGTTGAGCGGGAGTCGGGCATGACTGTGTTGCTGACGCAGCGCGCAACCACGCTAAAAGATCACGCCGGGCAGATAAGTTTCCCCGGTGGGCGCATCGAACCGCAGGACGCCGACGCCTGGCACGCCGCGTTGCGAGAGAGCTTCGAAGAAATCGGGCTGAGCGCGGAGCTGGTGGAATTTGCCGGCTATTTGCCGGATCACGTTGTGATCTCGGGATTTCGGGTGACACCCGTGGTGGGTTTCGTCAGTCCCCGCTATCAGCTCAAGATCGCGGCCGCGGAAGTACACGATGTCTTCGAAGTACCGCTGGACTACATCCTGGACGCCGCCAATCACAAATCGCGCCAACGTAATATTGGCGAGCTGAAGGTCGATATTCACGACATACCCTACGGTGAGCGCAATATCTGGGGCGCCACGGCGGGAATGCTGATGACCTTGAGAGGGCGGCTATTACAGCCGCAGACGCAAGCGCGCGCTGTGCGGCCGACATGAGTGCTCGCATCACCGAACTGCTTGCGATCATGGCGCGACTGCGCGCGGCCGACGGCTGCCCCTGGGACCGGCGCCAAACATTCGCGAGCATCGCGCCCTATACCATCGAGGAAGCCTACGAGGTGGCCGACGCGATAGAACGCGGCGACCTAGGCAGTCTCAAGGACGAACTCGGAGATTTATTGTTTCAAGTGGTGTTCCATTCGCAGATGGCAAGCGAATCCGGTGAGTTTGATTTTGAAGCAGTCGCAGGCGCGATTTGCGACAAGCTCACGCGGCGCCATCCCCACGTATTCGGCGATGGTGGCCCCTTGAGCCTATCTGAGCAAACCACCGCCTGGGAGGACATCAAGGCCGAGGAGCGCGGCGCGGCGCAAGTTTCGGCACTGCACGGCGTACCAAATGCATTGCCGGCGCTGCTGCGCGCCTACAAGCTCAGCAAGCGGGCTGCACGCGTCGGGTTTGATTTTGAGCATGCCGGCCAATGCGCCGACAAGGTGGATGAGGAACTCTCGGAAGTACGCGCGGCGGCGCTCGCCTCGCCTGAAGGATCGGCCGAGATCTTCGAAGAAGTCGGCGACCTGCTGTTTGCGGCCGCAAATCTTGCGCGCAAGCTGAATGTCGATGCCGAGGCGGCATTGCGCGCTGCCAATGCGAAATTCGAGCGTCGCTTCCGCGGCATGGAGGGGCTCGCGGCGCAGCGTGGGCAGGTGTTTTCTGACTTGGAGCTCGCGTCCCAAGAGGACCTCTGGCAAGCAGTCAAGCGTGGCGAATAAGCGATGATCGATAGTGATAGCGCTGCGCGGCGTGCCGCTGCGCGCGCAGCGGCGCAATTGCAGTTCAAGCATGATCCCGAGTTGCCCATCACCGCGCAGCGCGAGGCGATCCTAAAGGCGCTGGCCGATCGGCAAGTGCTCATCGTTGCAGGAGACACAGGCTCCGGCAAGAGCACGCAGTTGCCGCAATACTGTCTCGAATTGGGTCGCGGCATGGCCGGGCTGGTTGCCCATACGCAGCCGCGACGTCTCGCCGCGCGGGCTTTAGCTGCGCGCGTGGCGGAGGAATTGGGCCAGCCGGTGGGCCGCAGCGTGGGTTTCAGAGTTCGCTTTGCGGACCAGGTATCGGATGCGACGCGCGTGGTGCTCATGACCGATGGTCTGCTGCTCGCGGAATTGGCATCTGATCCGCTGCTGCGCCGCTACGACACGGTGATCGTTGACGAGGCGCACGAGCGCACCCTCAATGTGGATCTATTGCTGGGAGTGTTGAAGCGCCTCCTGCCGCGCCGACCGGAGCTGAAACTCATTGTGACCTCGGCGACTCTCGATGTTGAGCGGGTATCGCGCTTCTACGACGATGCGCCGATCATCACGGTCAGCGGCCGCAGCTATCCGATCGAAGTGCGCTATCGGCAGTCCGAAGAGGCAGATGAAGACCCCGATCTGCCGCTGGCGGTGCTCGAGGCCTATCAGGAAATCGCCACGGAGCCCGGAGAGATCGGCAACGGCGACATCCTGGTGTTTCTGCCGGGCGAACGTGAAATTCGCGATGTGGGCGAGCTGCTCGAGCGCGAACTTCGAGAGCGCGTCGAGGTATTGAGCCTGTATTCGCGTCTGCCCTGGGAACAGCAGAGCAAGATTTTTCAGCGCGGCTCGCGGCAGCGCATTGTGCTGTCGACCAACGTAGCCGAAACATCGATCACTGTGCCCGGCATCCGCGCCGTCATTGACTCAGGTCTCGCGCGCATCAGCCGCTACAGTGTGCGCAATCGGCTGCAGCGCCTGCCCATCGAAGCGGTGTCCCGTGCCAGCGCTGATCAGCGCAAGGGCCGCTGCGGCCGCCTCGCCGCGGGTCTGTGCATGCGGCTGTACAGTGAGGAAGATTTTGAGCAGCGCGCCGCCTTCACGGAGCCCGAGGTTCTGCGCACCAACTTGGCCGCTCTGTTGTTGCGCCTCGCGGCGGACGGATTGGGGCAGGCCGAGGATTTCCCCTTCATCGATGCGCCCGATTCGCGGGCGCTCAACGATGGATATCGGCTGTTGCAGGAGCTGCAAGCACTCGATGACGAGCGCCGCATCACGCGCCGCGGCAGAGCGATGGCGCGGCTGCCGCTCGATCCACGCCTGAGCAGAGCCTTGCTCGAGAGCCAGCGCTTTCACGCGGAGAGCGAACTGCTGGCCATCGTCTCGGGATTGAGCGTGCCCGATGTTCGCATCGGCGAGGATCCTGCGGAAGGCGCCGCCTTCGATGACACCAAGTCGGAATTTTCGGCGCTGCTCAAGTTGTGGCGGGCATATCGCACGGCGCGCGACGGACCACGACGCGAGCTGCGCCGCTGGTGCAAGGAGCACCATTTGTCGGTGCTGCGGTTGTCCGAATGGGAGGATGTCTACACCCAGGTGGTGGATCGAGCGCGCGAGCTGGGCCTGGTCGCGCAACGCGCGAAGGCGAGCTACACGGGTGTGCATCGCGCTTTGCTGGCCGGCTTTTGCACCATGGTGGGCACTCGCGGCGAGGATGGTGCCTACCTTGGAACCCGCGGTGTGCATTTTCATATCTTCCCAGGCTCGCCGCTGGCTCGACGCCGGCCCCGCTGGGTCATGGCCGCAAGCATCGTCGAAACTTCCCGCGTATTCGCGAGGCGGGTGGCGGAAGTCGAGCCCATGTGGGTCGAATCCGCGGCTTCGCATCTGGTGAAGCGCGAATACCTGGAACCGGACTGGGACGATGTGCGCGAACAGGTAGTCGCTCGCGAACGCATCAGCTTTCTGGGGCTCATTTTGAGCGCCGGCCGCATCGTGAATTATGGGCCCATCGCTCCCGAGGAGTCGCGCCTCATTTTCGCGCGCGAGGCCTTGGTGTACCAGCGCCTCATGCGTCGGCCGGAGTGGTTGCTGGCGAACGACGCCGCTGTGCGAGAGGCACAGCAGATGGAGGAGCGCCTGCGTACCCGCGATCTGGTGCATGCGGCAGAATCCTTCGTGGAATTTTACGACTCTCAGCTGCCGCGCCAGGTATCGAGTGCCGCTACGCTGGAGCACTTTAATCGGCACCTCTCGCCGCAGCAACGCGAGGCGCTGACGCTTACCCCGGCGCGCATTTTCGCGCGTCTTCCGGAAAGCGAGGCTTTGGCGCAATTTCCCGAGAATACTCGCGTCGATACCCTGACGGTGCCGGTCGAATATCACTTTGCTCCCGGTGAAACTCAAGACGGCGCAAACCTCAAGGTGCCCCTGCTGGCATTGCCTTCTTTGACACGCGCGGCGATCGATGCAGCGATCCCGGGATTGGCCGCGCCGCGCATCGAGGCGCTGCTGCGCTCCCTGCCGAAGGATGCACGCCGCAGCTTGATTCCGGTGGCGGCAACCGCCGCCGCGTTTCTCGCGGACACGCACGGAGCGACCGCCGACACTACGCATTTGAAAGCCTGGCTCAAGGAGCGGCGCGGCATGACCGAAGCGCTGCTGCGTTTCGATACCTCGGCGGTGCCGGTACATTTGACGCCGCATCTGCGCGTGATGCACGAAGGCAAAGAAGTCGCGCACGGCACCGATCTTGAGCGCTTGCGCCGCGAATGCGCAGTACTGGACCGGGCAGAGCTCGATCGCCAAGCGCGCGCCGCTTACATAGGCAGTTGGCGCCGCTTTGAGCTCGACCAATTGCCAGAGCGGGTGCCTCTGACGCTGGAGCAGGGCACGATTTGGGTGTTTCCCGCGCTCGAGCAGCGGGAGTCGGGACTGCACGTGCACTACCAATGGTCCGCCGAGGAGGCACAGCGTATCTGGCGGGACGGGTCCGTGCGCCTGGCGCGGGCGATGCTGGAGCGTCAAGCGCGCGATCTGGCAAAAACAGTCGGCGGTTCCGTCTCGTTGCTGCTGAGTGCCAGCCCTTACCTTGGCAGTGATGCGCTCACCGATGCGCTATTGCAGCTGACCATACGTTGCGCCTGTTTCGCGGAGGCAGAAGCGCCGCGCACAAGGACAGAGTTCGAGGCCGCCGTCGACCAGGGAAGAGAGCGCCTTTACCCATGCCTCGAACAAATGAGCACGATGATTCAAAGTTGGCTCAAGGAGGCGAGCGAGGTGCGGCAGGCGCTCGATGACTCGCGAGTCCGGCTGCCGGCGGATGCCGCCGAGGAAACGCGCCGGCACCTTAAGCAGCTTCTGGACTTCGCAACCCTCAATACAGCGTCGCTGGATTGGCTGCGCCAAATGCCGCGCTATTTGAAAGCAGAGCTGCGGCGCTGGCAGCGCAACACGGTGCGCGGCAGTGAACCCAAGCACATCGTGCCGGAACTTCAGCAGTGGTCGGCCCGCTATCTGGATTTGGAGAAGCGCCTGGCTGCGGAATTGCGCTGGACACCCAAGCTCACCGAATTGCGCTTCTGGATCGAGGAATACCGCGTGTCGTTGTACGCCCAGGAATTGAAAACCCTGGGCCCGATTTCCTCAGCACGTTTGGAACAGCGTGCCGGAGAAATCGACGCATGGCTCAGCCGCTAGACTGGCAACGCGCAACCGCCCTGCGGAGAGGACGCGACCCCCTGTCATTAATTCATCACCGAAAAGTCATCCGGGTTCCACTCTCCCACAATAGTCTGCTCCGGCCGTTGGTCTACTGGCATCGGCGCCAAACCCACCCTTCAGGAGGTATTCATGCTGCACGCTCGACATTTGGGAACGCTCGGCTTATCGGCCCTGCTGATTCTCTCAACTCAAGGAAAGGCCCGCGCGGACGATGATTCCCGCTCAATCAAAACGGTCTTCGTGATCGCCCTGGAAAACCACAACTGGACGCAGCCGCTCGGCCAGTTTTCCGGTCCGATTCAGCAGATTTTCCAGAACCCCAACGCCCCATTCATCAACAGCCTGGTAAACGGAACCGCCGTTGCCAAGATCAATGGGACTCCGGTCAATATCAGTCGCCAGGTGGCCTATGCCACGAACTACCGCAACGTCCTGGCCACCGCCGGCGGGAACAATCCCCACATCCATCCTTCTGAACCGAACTATCTCTGGTCGGAGGCGGGCTTCAATTTCAACGTATTCGACGACGCTGATCCCTTTGTCCCTCAAGGCGGTCTTAGCGTGAATCAAGTCAATAACCTGGACAATCAGCTTCATCTTGTGCGTCTCATGACCGACGCGGGCAGAACTTGGCGCTCTTATCAGGAAGACATCGACTTGACCACGGTCGGCGGCCAGCTGACCAATGTCGTCCTGCCGAAGAATCAGTGGACGGTTCCGCTCTCCAGCTTCTCCGGAAACTTTGCCTCCGGGGTCAATCAGTTCAACGGCTCGACGCAGTTCAACTACGCCGCGAAGCACAATCCCCAAGTGTTCTTCACCGACAGCAACGGCGGCGACGACTCCACGCCGGCCAATCCGTTGTCCCACAACTATGCTCCGTTGCAGCAGTTGTTCGTCGATCTGGCCAACAATACCGTGGCCGACTACAACTGGATCACGCCCGATCAATTCAACGATATGCACACCGCGCTCCACAATGGCTTTAAAGGCCTGACGGGAGACGCGGCCAATATCGCCCAGGGCGACAACTTCCTGAGCACTGTCATTCCCGCGATCATGGCCTCCCGCGCCTATCGGGATCACGGAGCGATCATCATCTGGTGGGACGAGTCCGAACAGGATGCGGCGAACGATAACCCGGACGACTTCAATCACGCCATTGGCGAGATCGTGATTTCACCCCAGGCTCATCCCAACGTACAGGGCCTGCCGTTTGCCAGCCCCGTCCTTCTCTCGCACTCGTCTGATCTGCGCACCATGCAGGAAATCTTCCACGTGACCAAGCCGCTTTTCCTGGGCGACGCGGTAAACGCCAACGATCTCTCCAGCTTGTTCGCTGCAGGCGCGATTCCTGCAGACGATGATGATGGGGATCGAGATAGAAATTAACGACTTTGCATGAGTTGTTTTAGCGGCGCAGGTTTGAATGATGATCTCCTGCGCCCCACGGGCCGCCGCAATCCTACGGCGGCCCGTGCCGGCCGCGGCCAAACCGGGGCATGGCAAGAGTTTTTACAACCCGGTAGTGGTGGAAGAGCTGTGGGGCGACTAGACGTCGAAGCGAATTCCCTGCGCGAGCGCCATCTGTCCGCTCCAATTGATGGTGTTGGTTTGGCGCCGCATGTAGGCCTTCCAGGAATCAGAACCCGCTTCGCGTCCGCCGCCGGTGTCCTTTTCACCGCCGAAAGCACCGCCGATTTCCGCGCCGGAGGTTCCCAGATTGACGTTGGCGATGCCGCAATCGCTGCCGTCCGCTGACAAGAACCGTTCGGTGGCCTGCAAACTGTCGGAAAATATCGCCGATGAGAGGCCATAGGCCACCGAGTTTTGCAGCGCCAGCGCCTCCTCGAGCGTCTCAAAGCTCATCAAGTACAAAATCGGCGCGAAGGTTTCGGTGCGCACCACCGCCATTCCGGCATTGGCGCGAATGATGCTCGGTTCGACGAAATTGCCAGGGCCTGGAAATACCTTTCCTCCCCAGAGCACTTGTCCACCCTCGGCTTGCGCCGCGGCGATGGCGGCGGAGTAGCGCGCAACCGCGCCTGCATCGATCAAGGGACCCATCAGGGTGCCGGGCTCGAGTGGGTCGCCGATGCGCACCTGAGCGTATGCGGCGAGCAGGCGTTTTTCGAGTTCGGCAGCGCGCGAGCGATGCACCAGCACTCGACGCGTAGTGGTGCAGCGCTGACCCGCGGTTCCGACGGCACCGAAGACAATTGCGGGCACGGCCAGGTCCAAGTTGGCATGTTCATCGACGATCAATGCATTGTTGCCGCCGAGCTCCAGAAGGCTTTTGCCGAGACGTTGCGCAACACGCACACCGATCTGCCTTCCCACATGAGTGGATCCTGTAAAGGACACCAGCGCAACGCGCCGATCGTCGACAAACCGGCCGGCGAGATCGGTGCCGGCGTCGATGAAAATCTGAAATATCGGGGGCAGCGCGAGACGCTGCAGCACTCGATTGCAAATATTTTGCACGGCGAGCGCGCACAGCGAGGTTTTGGGCGAAGGTTTCCAAACGGTCGCATTGCCGCTGATGGCCGCCAGGAATGCATTCCAAGCCCAGACTGCGACGGGAAAATTAAAGGCGGAGATCACGCCCACGACTCCCAACGGATGCCACTGTTCGTACATGCGATGCTGCGCGCGCTCCGAGTGCATGGTATTGCCATACAGCATGCGCGCTTGTCCGACCGCGAAATCCGCGATATCGATCATCTCCTGCACTTCGCCATCGCCCTCGGCCTTGATCTTGCCGTTTTCCATAGACACCAGGCTGCCGAGCGCATCTTTTACGGCGCGCAATTCCTCGCCAACCTGGCGCACGGCCTCGCCGCGCTTGGGCGCCGGCACGCGCCGCCAGGCGGCTGCGGCGCTGAGCGCCGAATTCATGACATGTTCGTAATCGGCGGGCGTTGCGCCGCGCACCTGTGCCAGGCGTTGTCCGGTTGCCGGGTTGATCGATTCAATCAACGGCCCGCTGGTGTCGTTGCTCCAGCCGTGGCTGCCGGACCATGTGCCGGCGTTGATGTCCTGAAGTCCCAGGGATTCGTGCGGCTTGCTGTGCTTCATAGTTCAATTCTCAATGTAACGAGAGTCAAAACGGAGGGGGCGCATTTTGACTTGGGTTGGCGTACAACGCTAGCATCCTTCAATGACGACCACTCCCGCCCTGACCAATTGGCATCCGGCGACTTGGCAAAGCCGGCCCGCGGCGCAACAGCCCAAATACGCCGATGCAGCCGCGTTGCAGCGCGCCGTTGCTGCTTTGAGCCGGCTGCCGCCGCTGGTGGTGTCGTGGGAAATCGAGGCGCTGACCGCCAAGCTGGCGCAAGCGCAGCGCGGCGAGCAGTTCCTGCTTCAGGGCGGCGATTGCGCTGAAAGCTTCGAGGACTGCGAGTCGGACAATATCGCGCGGCGCCTGAAGATCCTGTTGCAAATGAGCCTGGTTTTGCTGCAGGGCCTGAAGAAGCCCATTCTCCGCGTCGGCCGGTTCGCCGGCCAGTACGCCAAACCGCGTTCGGCGGATACGGAAACTCGCGAGGGAGTGACTCTGCCCACGTATCGGGGCGACAACGTCAATCGGCCCGGTTTTAGCGCGGCGGAGCGTGAGCCGGATCCGGAACTCTTGCTGCGCGGCTATGAGCGCGCGTCATTGACCTTGAATTTTGTGCGCGCGCTGATCGACGGCGGCTTTGCCGATCTGCATCATCCGGAATACTGGGACTTGGGGTTTTTACGGCACGCGCCGCTGCGTGAGGCCTACCAACAGATCGTCGATTCGATTGCCGAGTCGATGGATTTTTTCGAATCCATGAGCGGGCAGCGGGTGCATGCGGCGACGCGGGTTGATTTCTACACCAGCCACGAGGGATTACATCTCTACTCAGAACAGGCGCAGACTCGTTACATCGAGCGCCAGAAGCGCTGGTACAACCTCTCGACGCATATGCCTTGGATTGGAATGCGCACCGCCAATATCGACGGCGCACATGTCGAATATTTTCGGGGAATCTCCAACCCGATCGGCGTGAAGGTCGGTGCATCGATGAGCGCAGAATGGTTGCAAGAGCTGATTCAGGTGCTCAACCCGCAGAATCAGCCCGGCCGTCTGACCTTCATCCATCGTTTCGGCATCAAGGACATCGAACAACGCCTGCCCAACATGATCCGCGCGGTTCGCGCCACCGGTTCGCAGGTGCTATGGGTGTGCGACCCGATGCATGGCAATACCGAAACCACGGCGGGCGGCATCAAGACGCGGCGCTTCGACAATATTTTGGGCGAAGTCGAGGCTGCATTTCGCATTCACAATGAAGAAGGCTCCAGGCTGGGCGGCGTGCACATAGAGCTGACCGGCGAGGATGTAACCGAGTGCGTGGGTGGGGCTCGAGGCTTGACCGAGAGCGATCTGGCACGCGCTTACAAATCGCAGGTTGATCCGCGCTTAAATGCTGAACAAGCGCTGGAACTCGCCATGCTCATTGCGCGCCGCGCAGGCGCGGGTCAGCGCATTGCCAAGACGCCGCGGCCGCGCGCTTGACCATTACACAATTCGTCAAGGAACCCCTGGAAGGGAAGACCTCGCTGTCCCGCGCATTTTGGCTGTACTACGTCTTCGGCTCGCTGCTGTACGGTTCTTTGGAACTATTCCTCAATCCCGAGAACCAGTTTGTCATGCGGGTCTATACGATTCTGGGCTTGATCTTCGCGGTCTACGCCACCGTCGGCATCTATCGCTGCGCGAAGAATTGCAAGAGTCCGTGGGTTGCACGTTCAGCGCGAGTCGGCGCGATCATCTCCTTGGTGCTGCTGCCGGTGTTCACGTATCTGGAGCTCAGCGGGGCCGTCACAATTGCCGACCTACTGGGAGGACAGTTGCCTGAGTGACGCGGCCTCGGGGCTCGAAGTCGATCATGCATTTACTGGCGGTCCCCGCGGGGCTGCCGCTTTAAGTTCGCAAGTAGCTCGCGCCGTTGACGTCAATCACGCAACCGGTCATCGCGGCCGGTGCATCGAGAGCGCAGTACACGGCCGCATTCGCAATTTCATCGGTGCGGTTCACGCGGCCCAATGGATGTTGCGCGAGAATTGCCGGTCCATCAGGGCCTTCGAGATGGCTAGTGGCCATTTCCGTTTCCACCCAGCCCGGCGCCACACAGTAGAGGTACACGGCTGCGGGAGCGAGGGCTCTGGCCAGGGATTGCGATAGCGCATTGAGGCCGGCCTTGCTGGCCGCATAAGCGGGTGCATCAGGTTCGCCGCGAAATGCGCCGCGGGAGGAGATATTGACGATTCGCCCGCGGCCGAATTCCGAAGCTTTGGGTTGCTGCCGCGCGGCCATGCTTTGCGCGGCCAGTAGCGACAAACTCGCGGGCGCCACGAGGTTGGTCGCGAGTGTTTGCTGCCAGGCCGATTGCCAATCACCGTACGCGGTCTTAAGAGGCGGATGAAAAATATACAGACCCGCGTTGTTGATGAGGATGTCGACCGCTCCTAGCGAATCGCTGACCCGTTGCCAGAGCAGGCTCGCTTCGTTCGGATCGGACAGGTCCGCATCAAAGCTCGCATGTCCCTTGCCGGGAAGACTTTCGAGACTGGCCGCGGCGGCCCTACGGTTATTGCGGTAGTGAAGCGCGACGCGCACACCGCGCTGCGCCAGTTGCAGAGCGATGATGCTCCCAATGCCGCGCGATGCGCCGGTCACCAGTGCAACCTTGTTCGAGTCGGGCGAGCTCACGTACTAGTTTCGCCGTACCGGCCCGGAATTGTGCCCAGAGTTATTCCCAGAGTTATTCCCTGGAC
>Ga0307474_10001943_pt1 | contig 14877 bp, 10 predicted proteins | sample atmos_gasesECM1C_2_FD_203312 | JGI IMG/M metagenome (GOLD analysis project Ga0307474, IMG submission 203312) | Hardwood forest soil microbial communities from Morgan-Monroe State Forest, Indiana, United States - atmos_gasesECM1C_05 | ecosystem: Environmental > Terrestrial > Soil > Temperate... | reverse complement strand
GACCTCAAGCGGCGCGGCCTGCTGCCCCACAGCGTGACGGGCAACCAGGCCGAGAAACACTTCATCAAGGCCATCAACAAGGGCCTGCTGAAGACCTTTTCCAAGATGGGCATCAGCACCCTGCAGAGCTATCGCGGCGCGCAGGTCTTCGAGGCCGTGGGCCTGAGCCGGTCGCTTGCCGATACTTACTTCGCGGGAACCGCATCGCGCATTGAGGGCATCGGGCTCGACGTGCTGGCGCGCGAGGCGCAGATGAAGCACGCTTACGCCTTCCAGCCCCTGACCGAATCCGAGACCGAGTTGATGGTGGGCGGCGAGTACCAGTTTCGCGTGAACGGCGAATACCATCTGCTGAATCCGCAGACCATCAGCAAGCTGCAGCACGCCGTGCGCAGCAACAGTTTCTCGACGTTCCAGGAGTACACCGACCTCATCGACAATCAGAGCAAGAACCTGTGTACCCTGCGCAGCCTGCTGAAGCTCAAGTACGCTGACGAGTCCATTCCCCTGGAGGAAGTCGAGCCTGCCAAAGAGATCGTGAAGCGCTTCACGACGGGCGCGATGAGCTTCGGTTCCATCAGCAAGGAAGCCCACGAGACGCTGGCGATTGCGATGAACCGCCTCGGCGGCATGTCGAACACCGGCGAGGGCGGCGAGGACGAAGAGCGCTTCAAGCGCGACGCCAACGGCGATTCACGGCGCAGCGCGGTCAAGCAGGTGGCCAGCGGCCGCTTCGGCGTCACGACCAACTACCTGGTCAACGCGGACGAGTTGCAGATCAAGATGGCGCAGGGCGCAAAGCCCGGCGAAGGCGGCCAACTGCCCGGCCACAAGGTCGACGAGATCATCGCGAAGACCCGGCACTCGATTCCCGGCGTGGGCCTCATCTCGCCGCCGCCGCATCACGACATCTACTCAATTGAAGATCTCGCCCAGCTGATCTACGACCTCAAGAACGTGAACCCGCAGGCACGCATCGCGGTCAAGCTGGTTTCGGAGGTTGGCGTGGGCACGGTAGCCGCGGGCGTGAGCAAGGCGCATGCAGACGTGGTGCTCATCTCCGGAGACAACGGCGGGACGGGCGCCTCGCCGCTCAGCTCAATCAAGCACGCTGGATTGCCCTGGGAGCTCGGGCTTGCAGAAACACAACAAGTCCTGCTGCTCAACGATCTTCGCTCACGCATCCGCGTGCAGACCGACGGCAAGCTGCAGACCGGGCGCGACGTGGTGATCGCCGCGCTGCTGGGCGCCGAAGAGTTCGGTTTCGCCACCACCCCGCTCGTCACCATGGGCTGCATCATGATGCGCAAGTGCCACTTGAACACCTGTTCAGTGGGCATCGCGACCCAGGACCCCGTGCTCCGCGCGCGCTTCCAGGGCCAGCCCGAGCACGTGGTGAATTTCTTCTTCTTCATCGCCGAGCAGGTTCGCCAGCACATGGCCAAGCTTGGCTTCCGCACCGTGGACGAGATGGTAGGCCGCGTGGATCGTCTGGATGCGGCCATCGCAACGGAGCACTGGAAGGCCAAGGGAATCGACCTCTCGCAGATCCTGTACTCGCCTACCGTGCCCTCGCGCGTGGCGCGGCGGCGTGTGAAAGCGCAGGATCACGGACTCGACCAGGCGCTCGATCACGCACTGATTGAGAAGGCAAAGCCTGCCCTGGAGACCGAGATTCCCGTGAAGGGCAGCTTCGCCATTCGCAACGTGCATCGCACTGTAGGCGCAATGCTGGGCGGCGCGATCGCGCGCCGGTACGGAAGCGCCGGACTACCCGACGGAACAATCCACTACAAGTTCACCGGCTCGGCCGGACAGAGCTTCGGCGCCTTCGTTCCTACTGGTGTCACGCTTGAGCTCGAGGGTGATTCCAACGACTATCTGGGCAAGGGGCTCTCCGGCGGACGCATCATCGCTTATCCGCCGAAGACCTCGAGCTTCCTTCCCGAAGAGAGCATTCTCGTCGGCAACGTCGTCCTCTACGGCGCCACCAGCGGCGAAGTCTTCCTGAACGGCATCGCCGGCGAGCGTTTCGCGGTGCGCAACTCCGGCGCCACCGCCGTGGTAGAGGGCGTGGGCGACCACGGCTGCGAGTACATGACCAATGGCACGGTACTCGTAATCGGAACCACGGGCCGCAACTTTGCCGCGGGCATGAGCGGCGGCATCGCCTACGTCTACGATGATGCCGGCGACTTCACGACGCGACGCTGCAACCAGGCGTCGGTCGACCTGGAGCCGCTGGAACACGACGAAGACATCACCCTCGTCCGCGGATTCCTCGAGCGCCACCGCGAACTCACTGGGAGCCCGCGCGCGGCATGGATCCTCGACAACTGGGAGACCACGCGGCCCAACTTCATCAAAGTCTTTCCGCATGAGTACAAGCGCGTACTGGGCGTTGAGCGCGCAGAGAAAACCTACAGTTCTCCGTCCACCACGTCCTCTTTGGTTGGCGCAACCGAGGTGCAACATGGGTAAAGTTACCGGCTTTCTTGAGATCGAACGCGAGCAGCCAACGCGCCGCAAACCCGAAGAGCGTATCAAGGACTGGTTCGAGATCTACGAGCCGTTCCCTGAGGAGAAGCAGCGGCAGCAGGGCGCGCGCTGCATGGACTGCGGCGTGCCCTTCTGCCACACCGGCTGCCCGGTCAATAACCTCATCCCCGACTGGAACGACCTGGCGTACAACGGCCGCTATGAGGTCGCGATTCGCCGCCTTCACGCGACCAATAATTTTCCTGAGTTCACGGGCCGCATCTGCCCCGCGCCCTGCGAGGCCGCATGCGTGCTGGGCATCGATCAGCCGCCGGTCTCCATCAAGCTGATGGAGCGCAGCATCGTCGATCGCGCATGGGACGAGGGCTGGATCAAGCCGGAGCCACCCGAGCACAACACCGGCAAGCGCGTCGCCGTGGTCGGCAGCGGTCCGGCAGGCCTGGCCGCGGCGCAACAGTTGCGCCGTGCCGGTCACTCCGTCACCGTTTATGAGAAGAACGATCGCGTTGGCGGGCTGCTGCGCTACGGCATTCCCAACTTCAAGCTCGAGAAGCACGTGATCGATCGCCGCCTGCAGCAGATGAAGGCCGAAGGCGTCACCTTTGTCACCAATGCGCACGTGGGCGTCAACGTGCCGGTCGACACGCTGACCAGCCACTACGACGCCATCCTGCTTACCGGCGGCGCCGAGCATCCGCGCGATCTCAACATTCCTGGACGCGAGCTGAAGGGCATCCACTACGCCATGGAGTTCCTGCCACAGCAGAACAAGCGCTGCGAGGGCGATCAGCTCGACCCAGCAACGGCCATCAGCGCCGCGGGCAAGCGCGTGCTCATCATTGGCGGCGGCGACACGGGCGCCGACTGCCTGGGCACCACGCATCGGCAGGGCCCCAAGAGCGTGCACCAGTTTGAGATCATGCCCAAGCCGCCCGAGACGCGCGCCGCCTCAACGCCGTGGCCCCTATGGCCGCTGCAGCTGCGCACCGAGGGCGCTCACGAAGAAGGCGGCATCCGCGACTGGAGCATCAACAGCATCAAGTTCACCGGCGATGAGCATGGCAACCTGAAGCAGCTGCACGCGGTACGCGTCGGTCCTCCGCCGAAGTTCGAAGCCATCCCGGGCAGCGAGTTCACGCTCGATGTCGACCTGGTGCTGCTGGCCATGGGCTTCCTTGGACCGGTGCGCAGCGGCATGATCGAGCAGTTTGGGCTCGCAGTCGATGGCCGCGGCAACGTGGCCACCACCGACTTCAAAACATCGGTCGACGGAATCTTTGCCGCCGGCGATATGCGCCGCGGCCAGTCCCTGGTGGTCTGGGCCATCGCGGAAGGCCGACAGGCCGCGGCCGCGGTCGACGAATACCTGGCCGCCAAAACCGAACCTCTGGCACAACGCCACCGCGTCACGGCCTAGTACGTCTTCAACCAAGAGCGGCCTGGCGACAAAATCCCGGCAGGCCGCTCTTGTTTCTAATCCCTGTTCCCTACTCCTCGCTTTACCACCACTCCATCATGCGCCCGAACGGCACCTTCGCCGTCGATTCCGGCTTGGGCGTCCGCAACAGCAGCACCGGGCACTGCGCCAGCTTCACCAGCTTTTCGGCGATGGACCCAAATACCTGCGGATACCACCCCGAGAGCCCATGCGTAGTGAGAACAAGCAAGTCAGCATTCTCGCGCTCCGCAATATCCAGGATCGTCGAAGCTACGTCGCTACCGACTTCCACGCTCATCGAACACGCAATCTTCTTCGCCTCCAACGCTCCCGTCGATATTGCAAATCGCTCGTTGGCAGCAGTCCTTTGCGCCTCGACCAGCGTCTCCTGGCTCACACTCTCCGGCAGCACGGCGTTCGCGTATTCGGGAATCACATGCAGCAGCGTAACGTGGGCGTTGAACCTCTCGGCCAGCTCCGCAGCCGCGTCCAGCGCCTGGTGCGATGAAGGGCTGAAATCGATGGGAACAAGAATCCTGGACGGAATAACACTCGCGCGGTCGTGGGACATTGTATTCTCCTCAATCAAATGAACCATGGATACGATCTTCAAGCATCGATCATGGTAACAGGCGATCAGCGCCGCTTGGGGTCCACCTCTGCGTGCAACACGGGCCACCCTAGCGATGATAATTTGATCCAATATGAGTTCCCCCACAGCCGCTGTCCTGGGCGAAATCGGATTGCCGGTCCCTCTTCGTGACGTTGCCGCGAAGACCTGGGACGTCATCATCGTAGGCGCCGGCCACAACGGACTCGCCTGCGCCGCCTACCTCGCGCGCGCCGGGCAGCGCGTTCTGGTCATCGAGAGCCGCGCTCGCATCGGCGGAGCCTGCACCATCGAGGAGCCCTTTCCCGGTGTGCGCATGTCGCCGTGCGCCTATCTCGCCGGCCTGCTGCACCCGCTGATTGTCGAGGAACTCGACCTGCCGCGGCGCGGCTTCGCGTGGATGCCCGCAGTCAACGGCCTCTTCGTGCCCTTCCTTGACGGCTCCAGCATTCAGCTGTGGGATGACGACGACCGCTGCGAAGAGGAAGTGCGCGCGCTTTCCCCTCGCGATGTCGATGGCTGGCGCGCGATGAACGATGTGCTTCGCCGCCTGCGCGATGCGCTCCGCCCCCCGGGCCCGCGTGATCTGTGGCTCAACGACGCACCCACCCTTGACGACTATGAAGAGCGCCTCGGAGATGACGTAGAGGCCCGCGCTCTGCTCTTCGAGTGGTCGATGGCGGAGTTTGTCGAGCGCTATCTTGAGGACGAGCGTCTGCAGATCGCCTACCTCGGCCAGGGAGTTATTGGCACCAATGCCAGCCCCTTCGACGCCGGCACTGCCTCCATCCGCTTTCATCACGCTTCAGGCAGGCTCGGCGGAATGCCCGGCATGTGGGGCTACGTGCGCGGCGGCATGGGCATGGTCTCGTTTTATCTTTGCGACGCGGCCCGCGAGGCCGGCGCCACCGTCATCTCCGGCGTGCCCGTGGCCGAGATCGTTCCCGGCGAATGTGTATATCTGGAATCCGGCGAGCGCGTCGCCGCGCGCACCATCATCTCCAACGCCGATCCGCGTCAAACCCTGCGTCTTCTCAACTCTTCCGCCGATCCAGCGTGGCGCGCGCAGATCGAGAGCGTTCCTATTCAAGGCTGTACAGTAAAGCTCAATGTGCATCTGCACGAGCTGCCCAACTTCACCGCGCGCCCTGGCCCCCTAACTTCGAATCAGGCCGAGCCGCATCACTACGGGCAGATCAACGCGCCGCTCACAAAAAACGAGTGGAAGGCCGGCTACGCGGCGGCACGGCGCGGCGAGCTGCCCGAGCATCTCTGGTGCGAGCTCTACTTTCAGAGCGTCCATGACAACTCCGTGGCCCCCGCCGGCACCCACACCATGAGCGTCTTCGCGCAATACGCCCCGTACAAATTCGCACATGGTGACTGGGACATACGCCGCAACGAAGTTCGAGCGCTCGCGCTCAACTCGCTCGCCCGCTTCTGCTCCAACATCGATACCGCCGTCATCGACGCTCAGGTCCTTGGCCCGCCGGACATCGAAATAAAGGTCGGCCTCACCGGCGGGCACATCTTCCAGGGCGAGTGCCTTCCTCCGTATATGTACTCACGCCGCCTCACTGCGCGTACGCCCATGAAGGGCTTCTATCTTTGCGGCGCCTGCACGCACCCCGGCGGCTCCGTCATCGCCGCCAACGGACGCAACGCCGCCATGGCCGTATTGAAAGACATCGGCACGATTTAGTTTTGATCGCCACCGCGCCTCTCTTATCCTCCGCCATACCGTTCCAAGGAACGCCAGGTGCCGTTATCCCCGCGCTTCTCACTCCAGCGATCGCGCCCGCGCCGCGCTTTACAGCTCAGGTGACCGGCAATCAGGCCTTGCGAATCAACTTGCCCAGGATCGCCGTCCACTCCTCCAACTCACTTGACGGCACGCGTTCGCGCTCGGAGTGCGCCGTGTGCATATCGCCCGGGCCCATCACAATCACCTCATCGGCCGCGCGCGCAAGACGGCTCGCCTCCGACCCGAAGCTGATTCCAGTCTCACCCTTGCCCGCCAACCCAGCAAGCCGCTCCCGCCACTGCCCGCTGCGCCCTGGCTTGAATCCCGCCTCTGACCTCATCGGCTCCACCACAATGTGCGCGTGGGGATAGATCGTGCGCATCTCCACGGCGAGCCTTTCAATCCCATGCAGAATCCGCTCCGGAGGATCTTCTGGAATCGGCCGCCACTCCGCAAGAAATGCGCACCGCCCCGCAATGATGTTCTTCGCTGTCCCGCCTTCGATCAGGCCGACGTTGACCGTCGTGCAGGAAGGGTCAAACAACTTGTCGACTGCGCAGCCGGGGTAAATGTCGAGCCCATAGATGCGCTCCACCATGCGTGCCGCAATACGAATCGCCGATTCGCCCTCAGCCGGAAATGCCGAGTGCGCCTCGACACCCTCGACCGTCACACGCGCGAGCCCGTAGCCCTTGCCCGCAACTCCCGCCCGCATTGAGGTTGGCTCGCTCACGATCGCCGTGCCAATACGCGGAATGCCCTCGGCCAGTAGCCGCTCCATCCCCTTGCACCCGATCTCCTCATCGGCCGTCAGAATCAACGCAGTCTCAGCATCCACTGCGTCCTTCCCAGCCGTATCCAACGCCGCAAGAAAGCACGACAGCGCGCCTTTCACATCGCAGGCCCCGCAACCATGCAGATTCCCGAAGTGCTCCTCGAGTTGCAGAGCCGTGGTCCAGGATTCTGCAAACGGCACCGTGTCGGTATGGCAAACGAACGCCAGCCCGATTCGATTGCCATCATTTGAACCGCTCGGCCGTGCGATCAGATTCGCTTTCGCAATGCCGCTCTCGTCCGTATAGGATTGCAGCGATGATCGCCAGCCGCGAGCCGTCACAAACTCCCGCACCCATTCGATCAGCGGCAGATTCGTCACCGCAGAAGGCGTGGGGATCGCCACCAGCGTGCGCAGAATCTCCGCGGCGGTCATGGCGTCACCTCCCGGCCGGCGATAAACACCCGCGGCCGCGCAGGCACGGCAATAAAGTACGCGAGCTCGCGATAATCCTTGAACTCATGAATCAGAAAATCGGCCTGCTTTCCCACTTCGAGCGACCCCACCTGCTCGCCCAGACCCACGCTCCACGCCGCGTTGATGGTCACCGCACTCAGCGCCTCTGAAGGCAACAGCCCCATCTGCACGCATGCCAGCGACAGCATAAACGGCATCGAAGGCACCGGCGACGATCCGGGATTGAAGTCCGTTGCCACCACAATCGCCAATCCCATCTCCACCATCTTCCGCGCCGCCGGGTATTGCGTACTGCCCAATGCAAAGACAGATCCGGGCAGTAGAACAGGCTGTACGCCCGCATCGCGCAGCAAGGCCAGCGTTGCCTCGGTCGCTGTCTCCAGATGATCCGCCGTGGTCGCGCCGAGCTCGGCCGCCAGCGCCGCACCCGTCCCCGGAGAAAACTGCTCCGCATGCAGCCGCAGTCCCATCCCATGCCGCTTCGCGGCAGATAGTACTTCGCGCACCTCCTCCACGCTGAACGCGTGCTCGTCGCAGAAGGCATCGCAGTAGCGCGCCAGCCCCTCCATGGCCACTTCCGAAATCAGCTCCTTCGCAACCCAGCGCACGAACTCCCCCCTTCCTGCATTCCCATTGACCATGGGCGCGCAAGCGCCAGTGGCCGCACCGCAGGTGCCCGGCGGCACCGTGTGCGCGGCCAGCAGCGTGGGCACCATGCGCACCGGCCCTTCCGCATGAAGCCGCTTGATCACCCGCAGCATGCGCATCTCTGTCTCGCGATCGAGCCCGTATCCCGACTTCGCCTCGAGCGTCGTCGTTCCGCCGCGCAGCATCCAGTCGCGATGCTTTCGTGCCACCGCCAGCAGCTCGTCTTCGCTGGCCTCGCGCGTCAGTTTCACCGTCCGCAGAATGCCGCCGCCCGCCGCGGCTATCTCCTGATACGTCGCTCCGCCGATGCGCCGCTCAAACTCATCCGCGCGATTGCCTGCAAACACGAGGTGCGTGTGTGCATCCACAAATCCCGGCGTAATGCAGCAGCCCTCCGCATCAATCACGCTGGTGCCGGAATCAATCCGCGACTCCAACTCCGCGCGCTTGGCGACCGCCACAATGCGACCATCCTCAATCAGCATCGCCGCATCCGAAATGATCGCCAGTTCGCGCAGCTCCGCCCCCACACGCGGCCTCTTCGACCCTGCGAGGGTCACAAGCTGCCCAATATTGACGATGGCTGAGTTCATCGTGAACCAAGCTCGCGGGATCGGATCGGACCTGCCATCGATCACTGCCCCGCCATCGGAATCCGCACGCCGCGCTCGCGCGCCGTCTTCTGCGCCAGCTCATACCCCGCATCCGCGTGCCGCGCCACGCCCAGCCCCGGGTCGTTGTTCAGCACCCGCGCGATCCGCCGCGCCGCATTCTCCGTCCCGTCCGCCACCGTCACCTGCCCGGCGTGAAGCGAGTAACCCATGCCCACACCGCCGCCATGATGAAAGCTCACCCACGTCGCGCCCGAGGCAGTATTCAGCAGCGCGTTCAGCACCGGCCAGTCGGCCACCGCATCGCTGCCGTCCAGCATCTTCTCGGTCTCGCGATACGGGCTCGCCACGCTGCCCGTGTCCAGATGATCGCGGCCAATCGCCACAGGCGCACTCAACTCGCCCTTGCGCACCAGTTCATTCATCGCCTCGCCCATCAGCGCGCGCTCGCCGAGCCCCAGCCAGCAGATTCGCGCCGGCAGACCTTGGTAGGCAAAACGCCCGCGGGCCAACTTGAGCCAGCGCGTCAGAATTTCGTTCTCCGGAAACAGTTCCAGCGCCAGCCTGTCCGTGCGATCGATATCCTTCGCATCGCCCGACAAGGCTACCCACCGGAATGGCCCCGCCCCGGTACAAAATAGGGGCCGAATGTACTCCGGCACAAACCCGGGAATCAGAAACGCATCCGCGCATCCCGCATCGAACGCGAATCGCCGGATGTTATTGCCATAGTCGAACGCCACCGCACCCGCCCGCTGCAGTGCCAGCATCGCGTTCACGTGCACAACCATCGACGCCGTCGACCGCCGCACATACTCTTCGGGATCGCGCCCCCGCAACTCGGCTGCAGCCGCCAGCGGATCGCGCCTCTGCCTCCGCGCCGCATCCGGCAGCGTGTCCATCTGCGGTATGTAACCATTCAGGGGATCGTGCGCACTGGTCTGGTCCGTTACGACGTCCACATGCACGCCACGGCGCACGATCTCGGGCAGCACATCCGCGCAGTTCCCCACCAGCCCCACGCTCAGCGCCCGCCGCTCCTTGCGCGCGTCCTCACACAACTTCAACGCTTCATCCAGGTCCTCACTCAGCACATCGCAGTAGCGCGTGTCCACGCGACGCTGAATCCGGCTGCGGTCCACGTCGATCGCCAGTACCACGCCGCCATTCAGAGTGACCGACAGCGGCTGCGCGCCGCCCATACCGCCCATGCCGCCCGTCACCACCAGCTTCCCGGCCAATGTGCCTGATCCGCCCGACGGGCCAAAGTGCCGCTCCGCCAGTGCCGCAAAGGTCTGAAACGTTCCCTGCAGAATTCCCTGCGTCCCGATGTAGATCCAGCTCCCCGCGGTCATCTGCCCATACATCATCAGGCCCTTGCGGTCGAGTTCATGAAAGTGCTCCCAGTTTGCCCACTTGCCCACCAGGTTTGAGTTGGCAATGATCACGCGCGGCGCCATCTCGTGCGTCGGAAAGACGCCCACCGGCTTGCCGCTCTGCACCAGCAGCGTCTCTTCGCTGCCCAGCCGCTCCAGTTCGCGCACAATGGCGTGGAAACACTCCCAGTTCCGCGCCGCCTTACCGATGCCGCCGTACACCACCAGGTCCGCAGGCCGCTCCGCCACCTCCGGGTCGAGGTTGTTCATCAGGCAGCGCAGCGCCGCCTCCTGCTGCCATCCCTTGCAGCGCAGCGCATTGCCGCGCGGCGCGCGAATCACGGAACTCTCTACCAGGCTCATCGCCCTTCCTCCTCTACGAATCTCTTCTGCACGGCGCGATAACGCTCGCGAATCTCCTCGTCCATCGCGTGCCGCCCTTCCTCCATCACGAGCCGCCCCGCCACCGCCACATCACAAATCGCGGCCCGCCCCACAGCGAACACCGCTTGAGATGCCAGCGAAGCCGCATCGGTTCCCAGCAGCGCAACATCATTCAAGTCCACGGTAAAAAAGTCCGCCGGTTCTCCAGGCGCCAGGTTTCCGCCGCGAAGCCCCAGCGCCCGATAGCCCGCGGCCGTGGTCGACTTCAACAGCCGGTGCGCAATCTCTTCGCCCCGCACACCATCCAGAATCCCGCGTTCCTGCCGCACCAGCCGCAGGTGATACTCGTTCTGGCGCGCGTCTTCCAGAATGTCGATCTGCGCCTGGCTATCCGTCCCAAATGCCACCGGAATCCCCAGCCGCGCGGCCTCATCCGCTGGAAAGACGCCATCACCCAGATTGCGCTCCGTCGTCGGGCACGAGCAGATCGTGCCCCCGCTCTCCGCAACGCGCTCAAACTCCGCGCCGGTCAGGTGGATCGCGTGCACCAGCGTTGTCCGCACGGAGAGAATTCCCTTCTCCGCGACAAGATTCACCGGCGTCATCGCGTATTCGGCGAGGCATGCCTCGTTCTCCGCCGGCTGCTCGCTGATGTGCATGTGCAGCGGCAGATCGCGCTCTCGGGCGAATGCGGCAATCTCTTCCATCACGTCCAGCGGCACGGCCCGCACACTGTGCGGCGCGGCTCCCACGGTAACGAATGGCCTGCCCTCCATCGCACCGAGAAGGCCCTCGAGGTTCCGCAAGTATGCATCGCGCGTCTCGTAAAACCGCCTCTGTCCCGGATGCGGCTCGCGCTGAAACCCCGCCCGCAGGTATGCGCTCCTTAGCAGGCTGATCCGAATCCCCACCGACTCCGCCGCGCGAATCACCCCCTTGGCCATCGTGTTCGCATCGTCGTAGGGCCGGCCGTCGCGATCGTTGTGCAGGTAGTGAAACTCCCCCACGACGGTGATACCCGCCGTCAACATCTCCAGAAATGTCGCGCGCGCCACGTCGTATACATCCTCGGGCGACACAAACCCCGCCGCGCGATACATCTGCTCGCGCCACGTCCAGAAGGTGTCCCCGCCCTTGGCGCGTCCTTCGGCCCGCGCGCGAAACAGCCGCTGAAATGTATGCGAGTGTGCGTTCGCCAGCCCCGGCAGCAGCGCCTTCCCCGGCATCCGAACAACCGTGGCGCCCGCTGTATCCCCAGGCTGCGCGATCCCGGCAACCACGCCGGCGGAATCCACCAGCAGCCCCGCACCCTCGTGCGACCGCCCATTGGCAAACAGGAAATCAGCGATAAAAAGTCGCGTCATCCACACTCCCGGTGGCTACCCGCCCGCAGCGGCTACCCGCTCGCAGCGGCTATCAGGATAGTACCGGGCGCCGCCATCAGGCAGGAAGGTCGATTGCCCCACGAAATCGCCGCGAGACAAGCGAATCAACGGCTCATGCAGAAACTCACCGGGGAACCCGCTGAGAACTTCGGCTTCAACTGAAGTTCAAACGGCTGCAATGCGGTCGCAATCACCTGGACTCATTCCGCGCTCATCATCTCAGGCAAGCCAAACGCCCGAAGCAATGCCGGGTTGAGAAATGCGGTGATCGAAGCAATCCGGCCGTTGCCAAACCCCAACACGTGCAGCCCCATCGCCACCATCATGCCGCTAGAGCGACTAATCTGATAGGCCGCAAACGCCGGCTGCCCATTGGCCTCCGTCGGCATAAGCCTGAAGTCGCCCGGCGCAGCGGAGGCGAAGAGCATGCCCCCGATCGAAGATCCGATCGACTCAGCGCCCTGCAGCCATTGAGGCAGGGGCGGCATCTCGAGCGTAGCGTCTTTGCGCAGCAGAGCCACCAGCGCATCCACGTCAGCCGACTCCCACGCGCGAACATACTGCTCCAGCAGCGCGGACTCCTCGCTGGTGGGCGGAAGGGCTCGCAGTTCCTCCTGGCGTTGGCTGAGGGTTCCCCGCGCCCGCTGCAGGGCACTGTTGACTGCGGCCGTCGAAAGGTCCAGCAGATCGCCGCACTCCGTCGCCTGGAAGCCCAGCACGTCGTGCAGCATCAGCACCGCGCGCTGTTTAGCCGGCAGATGCTGAATCGCAATCAGAAATGCGAGCGCCACACTTTGCCGTCGCTCGTAAACAGCACTAGGAGATTTAGTCTCGGGAGAGTAAAAATCGGCTGGGCAAGGTTCGAGCCAGTTCACATCCAGGCGAGGCGGACCAATCGCATCATTCAGACCCGCAGCGCCTCCAAGGTCCATAGGCAGGACGCGCCGCTCACGCTTCTCCAGCGAATCGATGCAAACATTCGAAGTCACTTTGTAGAGCCAGGTGCGAAGACTCGAGCGCTGCTCGAAACGCGGTAACCCCTTCCAAACTCTGAGCAGCGTCTCCTGCATCAGGTCGTCCGCGTCATGCATTGATCCGGCCATCTGATAGCAGTAAGTGCGCAATTCACGCAGGTAGGGCGCAATCAAGCGCTGGAACGCCTCCGCGTCGCCCCCCTGTGCGGCGTTCAGTACATTGTCGTCGACGCTCATTCCCCTTCAGCCTATGGACCGTCGAAGACTCCGTCAAGTTAATCGCATCTTTACAGAGCCGCCGATGAATTCCTCATCAGCGGCCGGTCTATACCAGCAAAGTTGTGGAAAGGAACAGGAAATGACCACACCGTTCGAACTGGCCGTTCTTCTTACCGTGCGCGGCACCTACATCCCCTCCAGCCTCGAAGCCATGCGCGAGCTTCACAATTCAACCGCCGGATCCGAACCCGGCATCGCCGCCGCCCGATCGCTGGGCGATCTCAGCCACAACGTTTACGCGCCATCGCTCCGTGGCGACCATGCCGGGGCCAGCAAAGGCGAACTCCTGTTCCTCGATTGGTGGGACAGTCCTAAGGGAATTATGGATTTCTTCTCCAACCCGCAGGTGCAGCAACAGGGGGGCAAGCTCTTCTCCAGCCGTGACGCCACCCTCTGGATGCCGGCGCGCGGCTCATCCTCATTTCATCTCTATGCGCCCAAGAACAAACCGGAGCGCTTTGTCGGGATCGTTCGGGGCCCCGTTCAATCGCCGGAGCAGGCCATCGGCGTCTTCGCGGCGGCAGACGTGAAAGCACAACGAGACGCGCGGCGGCGCGGCCTCATCTGCCACGAACTCTTCGTCAAGCTTCCCGCGCCGGGCGAGTCGTCACCACCGGAGTTGCTCGGGCTCGACCTCTGGCACGACTATGCAGGCATGAGCGAGCACTACGCGGACGCCACCCACATGGCCAGTCTGGGAGGCGCATTCACGGCCCGCCCACAGACCAGTGTCTGGGAGCAGCCCGCCGGCCTCTGGTCGGAGTGGTAGCCCAGCCGGCTCTCCCTGCACTGTGGATCGCCCAACGAAATCCGGGGTGCCCGTTCCTGTCCCTGCCAGGGCGGGCACTCACATTTCGTCAGTGCTTCATCCACCCATGCATACCGGCTTGAAAGCTGCGACGGTCCAGTCGGGGCAATTCGCGCGCCACCTTATCCGGAAAAAGCGGGTAATGCCTCGCCGCGATCAGCAGATCCGGCACGCACCACACATCCTCCTCCGCGGTCATCCATGCCTGTTTGTCCAGCCGCTCCAGGTTCACCGGCATGGAATAGGCGCGTAGCGTTCGTTCCCCGCGCAGATTGTAGTAGTGCTCAAAGTAGCTCAGCGCCAGCTCGCGCAGCGTGCGGTAGACAGGCGCGCGAAATCTCAGCCCCGCAAAGTTCGACTTGGCAACGCCGCCCCACAGCCCGCGCTCGCGGTAGAGCGCGATCACGTGATCGTCGTCGTGCACAGCTTCCAGATCCATCAACAGCGGCCGATGCCCATGCAACCGCAGCGCCGCCGCCGCCACCAGCGCGCCCTCCAGGCAGTGTCCCTTGCCCTCGCGGAGAGCCCGCTGCGGCGACCACGCCGTGTCCTCGTACTGATACCTCATCGCATCGAGAAACCTCTGGATCCGCGCCGGCGTCTTCAGCGACCGCAGCATTCGCGCGTTCGCCCGCGACAAGCCGAACCCCTCCTGCCCGAGGCCGTCCTGCCCAAAGCGCAATTTCGAAGACCCGTTCCTCGACTCTTTCCCTGTTTTCAATGTCGATGCATACCCTGGCTCGATGTGTCTATCATCTTACCCAAGCACAACGCCGCAACGAGCAAACGGCCCAGCTCCCAGGCACCCCGAGCGACACCCGCGCAGCTCCCGGCGAATTCCAGCACCGGAGTCTTTCATCGATGGGCAA
>Ga0307474_10001942_pt1 | contig 14884 bp, 12 predicted proteins | sample atmos_gasesECM1C_2_FD_203312 | JGI IMG/M metagenome (GOLD analysis project Ga0307474, IMG submission 203312) | Hardwood forest soil microbial communities from Morgan-Monroe State Forest, Indiana, United States - atmos_gasesECM1C_05 | ecosystem: Environmental > Terrestrial > Soil > Temperate... | reverse complement strand
GTGACCAGATCAGGATCGGTCGCCATGCTGATGTAGTCGGTCGCCGTTTCGGCGCGCGGCCATTTCAACTTCATGTCCTTGCGCACGGTGAGTTGCAGACGCCCGCGCAGTGAGGTCTCGATCGCCGTTTGATCCACCTCGCCGTCACCCTGCGCCACATGTCCGTCGCCGATCTCGAATAAGGCGCCGCGTGCAAACACCGGAATATACAAAGTGCTGCCGGCAACCAGTTCGCGATTATCCAAGTTGCCGGCGTGGCGGCCTGGCGGATTGCTGCTGAGACGGCCCATCTGCGGTTCCGGCGCAATACCAAGGCTGCCGTAGAAGGGCTTCAGCGGAATTACGATGCCGGGCAGGAATTCCGCCGTCATTCTTTTGCGATCGAGGGGGATGATCTTCGAGGGCACGCCGGTTTCGCAGTTTTCCGGCAGATAGCCGCTGCAGCCGTTGTAGCCGTAATCGATCGGCAACTCGATCGAGAGGATTTTTACCTCGAGCACATCGCCGGGCTCTGCGCCCTCGACATAGACCGGACCGGTCAGGATATGGCCGCCGGGGCCGCGGCGATCCCCCGTCACTTCAGCCACGATGGCTTTGAGCGATGCCTGAATCTTGTCGTCCGGCACGCCTGCCTTGGCCAATCCCGTCGGCGTATTGGTCAGCAGCGTATCGACATCGATGATGTCGCCGGAGTCGATCCGCAACACCGGCGGCGCGTCCGCCCAGTAGTAGCCGTAGGCGACAGTAGCAGGCGTAGCCTCGAGACGATGTGTCTTCGGCGGGTGTGCGAAGGCGCTCGCGGCGCCAAGCGGGACCAAGGTGGTCAGCAAGACCAAAGTCGAAACTGCAATGAGGGGTTTTTTCATGGAGCCGTACGCTATCACAACGGCGCAGGGCTCTCGATGGCGGTCAATTCACGAAACTTTGGGAATCTAGCGGCCGGACCGCCATGGCGTGAAGAGCTCCGGCCAGGTCAGGAGCCGCGCGAACAAGGCGACGCGTAACCAAGCGATGCCGTAGCCAACAGCGGCAAGCGCAATGATGCCCGTGAACCAGCGAGAGTGAACCAGTGCCAATCCCAAGGCGGCGCAACCCGCGGCAATCCATATCGCGGCGAGACAGAGCGCGAGGATGCGCTCCGCCTTCGACAGTTTTCGGTTGATGGCTATTTCTTTCTCGCCTTGGCCAGGTTCTGCTTCACCCGGAACTTCACGATTCTCGCCACCAGCGCGTAGGGAAACGGCTGATCGAGCGGAAACTTCAAGTTGCCTTTTGGTCCTGCATATTTTGCCACCGCCGCTTCCAGTTTCGCGTCGCCTCTGATCGGGGGAAAGACCCCAATGTGATTCTTGAACGCCGCAAAGTAGACCAAAGTGCCATGCAGCCTGAACGCGGGCATCCGATAACTGATGATTTCCTCCGCCTTCGGCGACGCCGCTCGTTTGATGGTGGATCGTAATTTTCTTAAGATGGCGCGCGCTTCAGGCGGGCACGCCGCAATATAGTGGTCGACGCTCCGTGGTTTGGCTCGCACGGCCGCCACGCTACGCAGCCTCGACGGCCGAGATCTCGGCAATACGCGCAAGTCCGGCTTCGATCGATCGTCTGACCTCATCATTGAGTTCGCGTGCATCCTTGCCGGTGGGCGCGATCGGTTCGCCAATGACCACGCGGATGATCCCGGCCTTCTTGAGGAGCCCGCGCCTGACCCAAAAGTCGGCCGCGTTGTGCGACAGGGGTACCACGAACTTGCCCGTTTCGGTCGCCAGCAGCGCTCCGCTCACGCCGTATTTGCGCGTTTCGCCCGCCACGACGCGTGTTCCTTCCGGAAAAATAATGATCCAGAGGCCGTCGCCCAAGCGCTCTTTCCCCTGTTCGATGACTTGGTTCACCGCCCGGTGTCCTGCCCCTCGATTGATCGAGATGGGACGCAGAAGTTTCAGGCCCCAGCCAATCAAGGGTATCCACAGCAACTCGCGCTTCAGGACCCAGACTTGCGGTGGGAAGATCAGAAACTGCGCGATGGTCTCCCACGCGGAGGTGTGGTTGCTCATCACGATGTGATTGCCGGCGGGTATCCGTTCGCGGCCCTCCACGGTGAATGACAAGCCGCATACTTTTTCCAACAGCCAAAACTGCAGCCGCGCCCAAACCCGAGCGATGCCAAATTGAGTCCGGTAGGGCGACCAGAAGCACAACGTCATGAATCCGCCGAACGCCAGTGCGGACACCATCATGAAGGCGGTGAAGAATAGCGACTTTGTTAGCTGCATGCGCTACTCAGACAGGCTCCCCGATTAGCCGGGCAATCGCGACAGATCAGCGACGCCGCCGAGCAGGATCAGTACATCGCGAAGCAGTGCCAGGCGGTTATTGCGCTTGGCCGAATTCTCATCCATCACCATGACGCGATCAAAAAATTCATTCACCGGTGCCCGTAATCCTACCAGCGCCTGCAAGCTGTCCGTGTAACGGCGCTGGCGCGTCGCATCGAGCACAGGATCGCGCAAGTTGGTCAGTGCGTGATGCAGTCCCCGTTCAGCCTCCTCGCTCAGGGCCTGAGGATCGACGGCCCAATCCTGGCTGACCTGCGTCTTCTTTAGAATATTGGCAATGCGCTTGTTGATCCCTGCCAACACGATGGCATCCGGCAATAGCAAAAACTCCCGCAAGGCCGCAAGTCGTGTGACTGCGTCGAGGGGTGATCGCGGGCGGTTGGCCAGGACCGCGTCGAGCATCTCCGTGGTCGTGCCGGGTTGTTCAAGCAGCAACCCGCGCAAGCGCTCGGCTATGAAATCGTAAACCTCGTCGACCACGCCGCCTCGCTGCACCGGCTGCGCGGCAGCTGCCGCATTGAGTACGTCGAGCAAATCCAAGTCCAATCGGCCCTCGAGCAAAATACGCAGCACGCCCAAGGCGGCTCGGCGCAGGCCAAACGGATCCTTGGTGCCCGTCGGGCGCTGCTCGATGGCAAAGATTCCCACGAGTGTGTCGATCTTGTCGGCCAAACTTAAGGCTTGGCCGATTTTCGTCGAGGGCAACGCGTCCCCGGCATAGCGCGGACGATAGTGCTCTTCGATGGCCACCGACACATCGCGGGGCAACCCTTCCGCTTCGGCGTAGTAGCGCCCCATGGTGCCTTGCAATTCCGGAAACTCACCCACCATGGCCGTCATCAAGTCCGCTTTTGCAAGCTCCGCGGCTGGTTTGATATCGGGGCCCGCGCCGATGCGGCTGCCGATCAGTTCGGCCAGCCGGGTCACACGCGCGGTCTTCTGCGCATAGCTGCCCAGCTTGGCCTGAAAGATCACGCCGGACAGCCTTGCGGCGTGTGCCTGCAAGGATATCTTGCGGTCTTGCTCCCAGAAGAACGCCGCGTCGCTGAGGCGCGGACGGACCACGCGCTCGTTGCCTTCACGCACCTTCGAGGGGTCGCGGCTTTCGATATTGCTGACGGTGACGAACCAGCCGGAAAGTTTTCCATCGGGCCCCTGCACCGCGAAATAACGCTGGTGATCCTGCACCGTCGCAATGACCACCTCGCGCGGCAAGCTCAAGAAGCGCTGCTCGAATTGACCGGTCAGCGGCACCGGCCACTCCACCAGGGCGGTGACCTCGTCGAGCAGCGCATCGTCGATCAGCGCCGAGCCGCCGACCTGTGCCGCCGCTGCGATGACGCCGGCGCGAATCATGTCGCGGCGTTTGGCGAAGTCGGCGATGACTTTGGCGCGGCGCAGTTTTGCTTCATAGCCTTTCGCGCTCTTGAGTGAAATGGGTTTGGGCGCGTGGAAGCGATGCCCCGATGTGATGCGCCCCGATTGCAGCCCCAACAATTCAATCGGCACGACCTCATCGCCGTAGAGCAGCAGCACCGAGTGCACCGGCCGCACGAACTCGGCGCTGTGCGCACCCCAGCGCATGCGCTTGGGTATCGGCAGCGCGGCGATGGCTTGCGTCAACAGGTCTTTGAGCAGTGCGGTAGTCGCCGCGCCGCGCTCGGTACCGCGAAATTGCAGCCATGCGCCTTTTTCGGTGGTGAGCTTCGACAGCTCGCTGACGGCGACGCCGCAGCTCTTGGCAAAAGCGGTGGCCGCCTGTGTCGCAGCGCCCTGCGCATCGAAGGCGTTGGCGATGGGCGGACCGCGCCGCTCCACCTGCCGGTCGGGCTGATGTTCCGCCAGCTTCTCGATCCAAACGGCAAGCCGCCGCGGCGTCGCGAAGCCCTGAACTTTGCCATGCGCAATGGCTGCAGCGTCGATGCCTTTGAGCAAGTTTTCGGTCAGCGCGTTCGACAGCGCGAGCAGCGAGCGCGGCGGCAGTTCCTCCGTGCGCAGCTCGAACAGTAGGTCCTTCGTGTTCATCAGGCCACTCGTTGTCGATCGGTGTTCTTGAGCAGCGGAAACCCCAGCGCTTCCCTGCTCTCTCGATAGCCTTCGGCGACGCCGCGCGCCAAAGTTCTCACGCGAAGGATAAAGCGTTGGCGCTCGGTGACGGATACGGCGTGGCGCGCGTCCAGCAAATTGAAGGCATGCGATGCCTTCACCATTTGCTCATATGCAGGAAGCACCAATTTGTCCTTGAGCAGCAGCTGGCAGGCCGCCTCACAGGCGTCGAATTCCACGGACAGCACGGCCGTGTCGGCCTTCTCGAAGTTATAGGTGGATTGCTCCACTTCGTTTTGATGAAACACATCACCATAGGTCACCGTGCCGAACGGCCCTTCGGTCCAAACGATGTCGAAAATGCTTTCCTTGCCTTGGATGTACATCGCGAGGCGCTCGAGTCCATAAGTGATCTCGCCCATCACCGGACGGCAATCCAGTCCGCCCACCTGTTGGAAGTAGGTGAACTGGGAAACTTCCATACCGTTGATCCAAACCTCCCAGCCCAGGCCCCATGCGCCCAAGGTCGGCGATTCCCAGTTGTCCTCAACGAAGCGGATGTCGTGCGTCAGCGGATCGAAGCCGACATAACGCAGCGAATCTAAATACAGCTCCTGAAAATTGTCCGGCGAGGGTTTGATGCAAACCTGGAACTGATAGAAATGCTGCAGCCGAGACGGGTTATCGCCGTAACGCCCATCGGTGGGACGGCGCGAGGGTTGCACGTACGCGGCGCTCCAGGGCTCAGGGCCCACGGCGCGCAGGAAGGTCGCTGAATGGAACGTGCCCGCGCCCATTTCCATATCGTAGGGTTGCAAAATGATGCAGCCTCGATCCGACCAGTATTTCTGCAGCGCAAAAATCAGATCCTGAAAGGTATGCGGGGGTGCGGGAGGAGACATGTGAATGCTCGCGGAACAAAGTGAGCGAGTATAGCGACGCGGCTTGGAGGTGTCGTGAGCATCCCAGCGCACTCAATTGGCTCACGGCACAGTGAAAGGCCCTACAATTTGGCGTAGTTTGAATTTCCTGCACCGTTTTGCACCAATACGATGCGTCGATTTTGACGATTTGATCCATAATGATGCGTGTGCTGCTCGCGGCCACCCCAAGTGCTTGATCTGTCTGCCGCCGCAAATGGCACATTAGCTGCATGCTTGAAGAGCCCCGGGCTGGCCGGGCCACCTGTTCACTTTAGCGAGGACGCAAATGACCCCCGCCGATGTTCTGAAATTAATCAAAGAAAAGGATGCGAAGTTCGCCGATCTTCGTTTTACTGACACAATTGGCAAGGAACAGCACGTAACCATCCCCACGCGCCTGGTTGACGAAGGATTTTTCAAGGACGGCAAGATGTTCGACGGATCTTCCATCGCTGGGTGGAAGGGCATCAATGAGTCGGACATGATTTTGATGCCGGATCCCTCAACTGCCGTCGTTGATCCGTTTTACGAAGAGACCACGGTCAATTTGCGCTGCGATGTCATCGAACCGATGACCATGCAAGGCTATGGACGCGACCCACGCTCCTTGGCAAAACGCGCCGAAGCGCACTTGAAAGCTTCCGGCATCGCCGACTCAGCGCTGTTCGGACCGGAAAACGAATTCTTTATCTTCGACAACGTCACGGTCAGTTCCAGCATGAACGGCTGCGCTTACGAAGTCGATTCTTATGAAGGCGCCTGGAATTCGGGCAAGGCATATGAGGAGGGCAACCGCGCGCACCGGCCGGGTGTGAAGGGCGGTTACTTCCCGGTTCCTCCGGTGGATTCACAGCAGGACATTCGCACCGCCATGTCGATGGCCTGCGAAGAGATGGGTTTGAAATTCGAAGTTCATCATCATGAAGTGGCGACCGCCGGGCAGGGCGAGATCAACGTGGCGGCGAACACGCTGACCAAGAAAGCCGACGAAGTGCAGATCCTGAAATACGCCCTTCAGAACGTCGCGCACGGATACGGAAAAACCCTGACTTTCATGCCTAAACCCATCGTCGGCGACAACGGTAACGGCATGCACGTGCATCAATCGCTGCAAAAGGATGGCAAGGCACTGTTCGCGGGAGACAAATACGGCGGCCTGTCGGATATCGCGTTGTACTACATCGGCGGCATCATCAAGCATGCACGCGCCATCAACGCGTTCACCAACGCCAGCACGAATAGCTACAAACGCCTGGTGCCGGGATTCGAAGCACCCGTGAAGCTCGCGTACTCGGCGCGCAATCGCTCAGCCTCGATTCGCATTCCTTGGATTTCCAATCCCAAGGGCCGGCGCATTGAAGTGCGCTTTCCGGATGCCACGGGCAATCCCTATTTCATGTTTGCGTCCATGCTGCTGGCGGGACTGGACGGCATTCAAAACAAGATTCATCCCGGCGATCCGGCTGACAAGGATTTGTACGACTTGGAGCCGGAGGAGGACAAGAAGATTCCGACGGTTTGCCATTCGCTCGACATGGCGCTCGATTACCTAGACAAGGACCGTGGCTTCCTAAAAGCCGGCGGCGTGTTCACCGATGATCTCATCGACGCCTACATCGAATTGAAGATGAAGGAAGTGACCCGCCTGCGGATGACCACGCATCCGATTGAAATTGAGATGTATTACAGCTTGTAGTTAGGAGCCTCTCCGAGAGCTCCATTTGGGGTGCTTGGGCCTTAAGGTGACGGCGGTCACGTCGCCGTCACCCCGTTTTGTGGTCGGGAGGCGATAGGTCTATGCTTTGGAAATATGCACCCGCGGCAGACATGGTTGGCGATTGGCCTGTTGACGGCATTCTCGGCGCAGGCGGCCGTCATCTACAGGTGGGTCGACGCCGACGGTGTCGTTCACTACTCCGATCAGGCCTCGCCGGGTGCCGAAAAGATCACCACGGCGGGGTCCTCGTCGCCCGCGACCCCGAGCGCGCGCAGCGCGGCCGCGCCCACCGCGCAGGCGCCGCAGAGGTCCGCGGGCGGCCTGAACTACACCGAATTCTCGATCACTTCGCCGGCCCCGGAACAAACCTTTTTCGGCGACGATGTCGTCGCCGTGCACTTGACCCTCAATCCTTCGCTTCGGCCCAATCAATCCATCACCTGGCATTTGAACGGCAAGCAGCTGGATTCCCCGGCGGACGCCGTATCGTTTGCGCTGCCGCACCTCGATCGCGGCACGTATGCGCTCGCCGCCACCATCACCGATCAGCAAACCAGCGAATCACAGACCAGCAACAGCGTCACCTTCTTCGTGCGTCAGCCCTCGGCGCTGTCGCCACAGTCGCCACTGCACAAGTAGCCTCAAGCTCGCGGCTACCGGATGCGCAGCTTGTCGGCTGAGCTCCAAATAGACACGGTAAGAATCGACGGCACCGAACTGCTCGACGCCATGGTGACCAGCGTTTTTCTGCTGGATCAGGAACTGCACGTCACTTACTTGAATGCCGCGGCGCAAAGTTTGCTGGGACTGGGCACCAATCAGGCATTGGGCCGCTCGATCGCCGAATTGACGCGCGGCGCCGAGAGCTTGCTGGCGATGTTCGACCGCGTTCGCGAGGGCGGTGAAGGCGTCGTGCAGCGCGAGCTCGCGTGGTCGGCCCCGGGCGGCGTGGACCGCATTCTCGACTGTGCGGTAACGCAAGTGATCTTGGGAGGGAAGACTCTGCGACTCCTTTTGGAGATCGAAGACATCACGCAGCACCGGCGCCTGACTCGCGAGAACGCGTTGCTGGCGCAGCTGGGCGGGAGCCGGTTGATGGTCCGGCAACTCGCTCACGAAATTAAAAATCCGCTCGGCGGCTTACGCGGCGCCGCGCAGCTGCTTGAACGGGAACTCTTGGATCCGGCGCTGCGCGAATACACGCGCGTGATCATCAGCGAAGCGGATCGTCTCACTAATTTGCTGGACTCCATGCTGGGTCCCGGACGTCCGCCCTCGAAGCAGTTGGTCAACGTGCATGAATTGCTCGAGCGCGTCTATCACTTGCTGCGCAGCGAAGCGCCCATGCATGTCGCCATCGATCGAGACTACGACCCGAGTCTGCCTCCCTTGACGCTCGATCCCAATCACATCATTCAGGCGATGCTCAATCTGGGCCGCAACGCCATTCAAGCGCTCACAGGCGCGCCCGTTGATTCGCCGCGGTTGATCTTGAGAACCCGCGCGGCGAGCAACGTCAGCGTCGGCGCGCATCGCCACCGGCTGGTCGCCTCGATTCAGTTCGAGGACAACGGTCCGGGCGTGCTCAACGAAATTCGCGAAACCATCTTTTATCCGCTCGTTTCCGGCCGCGCTGACGGGTCCGGCTTGGGGTTGGGGATAGCGCAGGATCTGGTCAGCCGTCATGGTGGCTTAATCGAATTCGACAGTGCTCCGGGGAGAACGATATTCATAATTTCCTTGCCGATGGATTCTTCATGAACGAGAAGCCGCTGAAGGTCTGGCTGGTCGATGACGACTCCTCCATTCGCTGGGTGTTGGAGAAAGCGCTGAAGGGCAGCGGCATGACGGCCAAGTGCTTCGACCAAGCCGACAATGTTTTGACGGCGCTGCGCACCGACGCGCCCGACGTTCTCATGACCGATATTCGCATGCCCGGTCGCAGCGGCTTGGACCTGCTCAAGGAAATCCAGGTTTCGCGCCCAGGGTTGCCGGTCATCGTCATGACCGCGCATTCGGATTTGGACGCGGCGGTCGCCGCCTATCAGGGAGGCGCATTCGAATACCTGCCCAAACCCTTTGACATCGACAAGGCGGTCGATCTGGTGCGTCGTGCCGCGCAACAAGCCAATTTATCGACCGACGCGGAGGCTACCCGGCGCAGCATCCCGGAACTTCTGGGCCAGGCGGTATCCATGCAGCAGGTGTTTCGCGCGATCGGCAGACTGTCGCGCTCCAGCATGACCGTGTTGATCACGGGGGAATCGGGGACGGGCAAGGAACTGGTGGCGCGCGCTCTGCACCGCCACAGTCCGCGCTCGAACAAGGCCTTCGTGGCGCTCAATACAGCTGCCTTCACAGCGGACTTATTGGAATCTGAATTATTCGGCCATGAAAAGGGCGCCTTCACCGGCGCCGACTCGTTGCGCCGGGGACGCTTCGAACAAGCGGATGACGGTACGCTGTTTCTGGACGAAATCGGCGATATGTCGCCGGCTCTGCAGACGCGCCTGCTGCGCGTGCTGGCCGAGGGCGAATTCTACCGTGTCGGCGGCCAGACGCCGGTGAAGGTCGACGTCCGCGTAATCGCCGCGACTCACCAAGATCTCGAGATGCGGGTGAAGTCCGGTCACTTTCGCGAAGATCTTCTGCACCGGCTCAATGTCATTCGCATCGAAATTCCACCGCTGCGCGAGCGGCGCGAGGATATTCCGGAGTTGTTGCGTCACTATCTGGCAGTCGCGGGGCAGGAACTCGGCGTCGAGCCCAAATTGATGACGGGGCCTGCCGAAACCGCGCTCGTCACCTTTGACTGGCCGGGCAACGTTCGCCAACTGGTGAATGCCTGCCGCCGTCTTACCGTCACTGCGCCGGGCCGAGAGGTGCGGGCCGAGGACATTCCGCCCGATCTGGGCGGCGTGCCGGTCGGACAGACGACCAATCACGATTGGATGGCCAAGCTTTCGCACTGGGCCGAGCAGGAATTGGACTCAGGCACGCGACGTCTGCTCGATACGGCAGTCCCCGAGGTGGAGCGCATTCTCATCCGCGTGGCGCTGCGCAAAGCTGACGGACTCAAGCAGGACGCGGCAAAACTCCTGGGCTGGGGCCGCAATACGCTGACGCGCAAGATGAAGGAACTCGGCATGGACGTTAGCTAGTCAGGGCGGGTAAGAAGAATCTAGGCCCGCAGGCAGCAGGGCCTAGATTCTTCTCTGCTCGCGCGCCGGTTTATAATTCCCCCATGGGCGAATATCTTTCCAAAAAGCTCGGCGCGCTGCAGACGCTGTTGCTCGGCATCCCGCCAACTGAATGGTTGATTGCAGGCGTCATCGGGGTCGTGGTCTGGGCGGCCTTGTGGATATTGCGAGACCTGATCGCATCGCGCTACGAGAAGTATTCGACGACCAAGAATCCCACGCTCATCCGGCTGATCGGCTATCTGATCGGCAACACCAAGCAAATTCTTTTCTTCGCCGTGGCGCTCGATGTCGCGCAAGAGATCCTGACCCTGCCGGACAGGGTGCAGCGCGTTGTCTCCAACGCGGTGATGATCCTCATTTTGATTCAAATCGGCCTGTGGGCCGGACGCTCGGTACGTTTTTATCTGGAAATGAAGGAGCGGGAGCGCGGCGCCGATCAGGTATTTTCAGGCTCTCTCGACATCGTCAGCTTCGTGGCGCGCATGCTGATCTGGTCGCTGCTGATCCTGCTGGGGCTCTCCAATCTCGGTGTCAACATCACCGCGCTGCTCGCGGGATTGGGCGTCGGCGGCGTTGCCGTGGCGCTCGCCCTGCAAAATGTCCTCGGCGATCTATTTGCCTCGCTCTCGATTGCCTTGGACAAGCCTTTTGTGATCGGCGACAACCTCACCATCGATGCCTTCATCGGCAAAGTGGAACATATCGGCATCAAGACCACGCGGCTGCGCAGTGTAGGCGGCGAGCAAATCATTTTGTCGAATGCCGATATTCTGAAGAGCCGCGTGCGCAATTTCGGGCGCCTATCGCAACAGCGGATACTGGCGACGATTCGTTTGGACTTCGACACCCCGACAGACAAGCTCAAAGCGCTGCCGCAGTTGCTGGAGAACGTGGTTCGTGAGCACAGCCAGGCGCGCTTCGAGCGCTGCCACCTGATAACCCTGGGCGAGAGTTCGTTTCAGTTCGAACTCTCCTATTTCGTGCAGCAGCCGGCTGTGAACCCGATGCTCGATCTTCAGCAGGCAGTGAATTTTCGCATCATCGACGAATTGCGGCGCTTGGGGTTAGAGTTTGCGTACCCCGCGCAACTGGTTTTCTTGGACAGACACCGCACCGCCGTCGAGAAATAGCTGGTCAGGCTCCTCGGTGTTCAATGTCGTGCTATTCGAGCCTGAGATTCCCGGGAATACCGGCAATTCCATCCGTCTGTGCGCCAACACTGGTGCGACCCTGCACTTGATCAAGCCTTTGGGCTTTCGTCTGGACGACAAGAGCCTGAAGCGCTCCGGACTCGACTATCACGACCTGGCGGATGTGAAAATTCACGCGAACTTGGACGCCTGCCTCGAGCAACTGCAAGGTTCGCGCTTATTCATGGTGGAGACAGACGGCCAGCAGTGCTACAGCGACGTGCACTATCGCGCGGCTGATGCGTTTCTGTTCGGTCCCGAAACACGCGGCCTACCTGCAAGCGCACAGGCCAGGGTGGGAACGGAAAAAAGTCTGTTCATCCCGATGCGTGCACAGAACCGCAGCATCAATTTGTCCAACGCCGTGGCGCTCGTCCTTTTCGAAGCATGGCGCCAGGTCGGCTTCATGACAAGCCGTCGGTGAACTGACCGTCGATCAATACAAAGGCGATCCGACACACCTTACCCGAACGGTTGTTCGTCCTCCAAGAGTCTCGGCAAACCAGTCGGCGATACAATCGCGGCCAAAGGACATGTTGTCGGCGCCGACATTCGATTCGAACGCTTCTTAAGGCCGCATCCGCGCCGCCCAGCGATACAGCAGAAAAACCGTCAGCACGAACACGCCGCTCCCGATCCATACTGCGGCGTTGTCGGCAAACCCATCGCCAACCAAGCTCAGCGGAAAGTCCTTGCCTGAGAAGGCGACGAAGGCGGCGATGATCACGCCCACCAGGCCCTCGCCGACGATCATGCCCGAGGCGAGCAGCACTCCTAGCTGCTTGGTGGCCTCCGGCTTGGACGCGCGTTCCGCGCGGCGATCGAAGTACCAGCCCACGATCGCTCCGACGACGACCATCAGTGTGCTTTGCGTCGGCAGGTAGATCCCCAAGCCCACCGCGAGAGGTGATAGGTGCGCCTTGCTGGTAAAGCGCCGCAGAGTTTCGTCGGCGGCGATCACCAGCACGCCGACCAGCGCACCGATCCGGATCAGGCTCCAGTCGACGTTGTGTTGAATCACGCCCTGCGCCAGCGCGGAGATCAAGCCGGCCTGCGGCGCCGGCAGCGGGTGCTCGTGGTGTGGACCGGGAGCGCCTGCGAAACCGTAGGCATGGTTGAGCAGATCGAGGATCGGGGGAATGATCGCAGCGCCGGCTATGACGCCGATAATGAGGGCCACCTGCTGCTTCCAAGGCGTGGCATCAACGAGCTGGCCGGTTTTCAGATCCTGCAGGTTGTTGTTCGCAATGGCGGCCACAGTAAACACCACCGCGGTGACGAACAGCGCGTAGGCAACCAGCGCGGTGCCGCTGCTCGCGGGCAGGCCGGAGCGGATACCGGGCACCAACAGCAGCGCTGCCCCGATCACCACCAGGATGCCGATGCCCGACAGCGGACTGTTCGAGGAGCCGATGAGGCCGGCCATGTAGCCGCAAACCGCGGAAACGAAGAAGCTCATCAGGGCGATGTAAACCAGGGCGCTCACCACCATGAAAAACATGTGGTCGCCGAGGCCGCTGCCGGCGGAGAAGTTGGCGATCAGCGCGCCGATCGGCACCATGCAAACCAATGAGACCAAGGCGACATAACCGATCGGGATGTCCTGCTCGGTGCGCGGCAGCAGGGCGGCGTTCCCGGCGGCGCGCGCCCTCGAGGCCGCCATGGCGGAGCGCAAACCGGCGACCACCGGTTTTATGAGCTTTGCCAGCGTCCACACCGCCGCCACCCCAATGGTGCCGGCGCCGACGAAACGCACCTGATGACTCCACGTGTGCTGGGCCAATTGCGCCATGGATTCTGTGCCGGCGGCAAGCGCTGAGAAGTGCGGGACGCCCCAGGCCCAGCCGATCAGCGCACCCACGAACATCGCGATGCCGACCCACAGGCCCACCAGGTGGCCGACGGCGAATAACGCGAAAGACAGAAAAAAATCAAAACCCGTTACGCCGCCCCGGTCACCGCCGACGCGAAAATAGTGCACCACGTCGCTCGCGAAGATGCGCGTGGCTACGATGCAGGCAAAGACCCCGGAAACGATCGCGCCCCAGACCACGGCTGCCAGACCGGCGCGGCTGTCCTCGATCGCCGCGGCATTGGCATGTTCGCCGCCACCTACTTTCAGCACCTCGGCGCAGGCGACGCCTTCCGGGTAGGGCAGATCGGACTGCGTCACCAGCGCGCGCCGCAGTGGAATCGAATACATCACGCCCAGGATTCCCCCCAGGGCGCATATGGCGCAGGAAACCCAGTAGGGAAAGCCGGTCCACCAGCCGATGATCACCATGCCGGGCAGCACGAAGATGACCGAGGACAGGGTGCCGGCCGCCGAGGCGACGGTCTGCACAATGTTGTTCTCCTGAACAGTCATGCCCTTGAGGCCGCGTAGCAGCGCCATGGAAATAACCGCAGCCGGGATGGAGGTAGCGAAGGTGAGTCCCGCCTTGAGTCCGAAGTAAACGTTGGCCGCCGTGAATACGACGGTGATGACCACGCCGAGAACCAGGCCGCGCAGCGTCAGTTCGTTGCGTGGCGCGGCCGCGAGCGGTGCGGGCTTATCAGTGCTGCTCATGTATCGTCCCCTTGCGATTCTTTATCTTTGTGATTGCTGCGCGCCATGAGACACGCTAACAGGATCCTCTTTACCGGAGAAGCTTCGACACCGCCATCGCAACTACGAAAATCCCTTTCGCATCGAAAATGAACGAATACCCGAAGTCGACGCTGTTCGTAACCTACTGCGCGGGCCCTCACTGCAATGGAGCGGCGCGAGGGGCCGCGAGGCTCGCGCGCCTGGGGTTTGCCGTGAAGCTGATGGCCGGCGGAATGACCGGCTGGATCGACGAGGGATTTGAACTAGAGCGGCTCTGATAGCGTCTCGGGGATCATGTCCGCGTATAAATTCCACAGCTTGAGAACGCGCGGGCTGCCGTTCGGCACCGACTTTAACTTGGCAAGAGCTTGCTTCGCGCCGGCGGGGTCGCTTTCCGCCGCCAAGGATCGTCCCAGCGATACATAAGCTTCATCCAACTGCCTGAGTTGCCCTTTGTCTATGCCACGGCTGATGGCGGTTGCCGCATTCTGGTAATCGCCGGCACCAAAATACACCTCGCCAAGCTTCATATCGAGTTGTCCTGCCGGATTCTTGCTGGCCTCGGCATCGAGCGCCGGCAAGGCTTTCATGTCGGCATCGGCGCGCGTCTCCAAGGCGTTCAATAGTCGCGTGACGCGTTCCTTGTGTTCCTCTTTCACCACACCGGAACTTAAGGCCTTTTCCAGAACAACTCGCGCCTCGCCCGGTAGAGCCGCGTCGCCCAGCAATTGCGCCATTTCAATGTAATCGGTATCCGCATTCATGGAGTGGGTGTCGAACATAACGCGGTAGATCATCAAGGTATTGTGATCGTCGCGTTCGTCCTGGCGCTCCAGGCGAATCAAATTATTCCAATAAGGAGTCTTGTTGGTGAGCCGC
>Ga0307474_10001939_pt1 | contig 14893 bp, 16 predicted proteins | sample atmos_gasesECM1C_2_FD_203312 | JGI IMG/M metagenome (GOLD analysis project Ga0307474, IMG submission 203312) | Hardwood forest soil microbial communities from Morgan-Monroe State Forest, Indiana, United States - atmos_gasesECM1C_05 | ecosystem: Environmental > Terrestrial > Soil > Temperate... | reverse complement strand
CTGCTCTTCCGAAAATCGTGTCTTCTTCATGGTCCCCTCGCTTCCCGAAGGGCCATTGTCCCAAAGTATCAACTGGACCGAAAATCGACCCGCAGATCATACCCGCTGACGGACCTGTGGGTATTGCCGCGAAAAAATGCTCAATGTGCCAATAGGTTAAGACGCCAGGAGATTATTGAGTGGGAGTGATTCAGGGTCTTTCGGGATCTATCGCCATCTATCGTCTTGTGGGGCTAACTGATTGAAATGTAAAGTTTCACCTTTCGCCATCTATCGGCATCTATTGCCCCCAAGCGAATAGTTTTGACGGTAAATCTGACGGTAAAAATCTTCTGTGCATTTTATCTCGGAATTTTACCGTCAGAGGGACTTCCGGATTGCGCGAAAGTCTACAAATTACGGTGTTTTCGCAAGCCCGGATCGCGGGGCTTGGGAAATCATTGAGTTTTCCTTCGAGAGTTGTGGAGCTGATGACCGCCTGATCCGATGCTGGCATACGTTCCAACAGCACCTGATCATCCGCGGCGCCTCAGAAAGCGATGGTGACTAGATCTTCAATGAAGCTGGAAACCTTCTTCTCACCCGGCTTGTAGTTGCCAGGGTGGCCGCACCGATTCCGTAGATTCAGGTCCTCCTCCAAGGTGTCCTTCTGCGCCTTGTCGAAGATGCCGAGGTCCTGCGCCGCGAGGAGCGTCGTCTTGTCCTTGATGTAGGCGAAGTGATCAACTTGGCTAACGTCACGAGCCTTGGGGTCATGCTTCTTCAGCGCGCTGTTCAGAGCGGCGTGGTTCCCAGTGAGCATACGCTCATGGACCACGCGGATCGCGCCCGTCCACGCGAACACGACGCAAGCGCGGAGTGCCCCGTATTTCAGGCAGATCAGAGACTCGCCAACGTAGTCGCGGATGACCGGGTCCGAGATGCCGGACACCACCGTCTGAAGCTTGTCGACGTCTTGCTGCTTCTCGATGTCCGTCGCAGGCAACCCAAGAAGCTCTCGAATATGGTTGCGCCCGGAGGGAGTGAGCGACCAGCCACCATTGTTCGGGTTGTGCGCGTAATGGCCGGCGCGCGCGAGCACGTCCGAGACATTTATCCGGTCCGCTCGCTTGATGCGAGTCGATTTCATCCGGTCGCGGATTTGCCCGGCCGCGAGGCTGCCGAGCCCCTCGTACAGCTCTGCATAGAGAAGTGTCGCGAGAGCCTTCTCCTTGTATCCCTTGCTCTTGATCGCCGCGATGAACTCAATGAGCGTCACTACTCACTCCTCTGACTGCTGCTTCGACAGGATTCCCTTCTTCACGCCATACGTTCTTTTCAATCTCGCCTCTCCGTGCACGGTAGGTCTAAAGAGACTCTTCCCCGCCCTAGTGAAGCAGGTCTTACCGTCGTGCTGCGCGTTAGCAATGGTCATATCGACGCGCTCCGGGACGGTTATGCCCACCTCGTCTCCGAGCTTGCGAATCTCATCTCCGCTAAACGGCGCCAGGCCGTACTGGTTGTAGTGCCAGGCGACCACAAGCAGCGCGTTGTCCGATGGTTTGTCGTGGTTGAACTTCAGGAAGAAGGCATCCCGATCCAACCCGCTGTTGTCGCCGACCGTTATCGACTCATCCTCGGTCGTCGATTTTGACTTCGCAGTGGCTCGTTTCGCCGCGCGCTTCTTCGGAGTAGCCACGCTGTCCGACTCTGCCTTTAACCCAAGTGTCGCAAACGCCGGCGCCCGAATGGCCGGATCGAGCTCCGCGATGATCTTGTCGATCTTCTTCAGCCGCTTCACAACCTCATCCAATTCGCTGTCGTTCATTTGCTTCGCCTCCGCAGTTATTCCGACCACGCACTATTCCATCACTTGGCCTTGCAGCAGACCGTTAACCATATCTATGCCCGCGAGCGTCAGCTTGTAGAGTTTGCGAGCCTGCTGGCTTTTGCCCGACTTCTTCACCTGGATCGCTAGTGCCGGCTTCTTCCTCTCCTTCAGCTGTGTAAACGCCTGAGTCACGTTCTGAATGACGTGACCAAGATCTTGCAGTTCTTTGTTGACACTCTGTGAGGAGAACTGCTCCTGTCCAGAGCATACTTGGAGCCAGTAGGCGGCCACGAGCGCTTTCTGCGGATTGTTGGCGGGGGATGTTGCGTTGAATCGGGAACCTAGAAACGAGATGGCCCGGGTATGAGAGCCACCCGGGGCCTCTTTACATCCATGGATATCTCGTTCGTCTCATGACCGACAACAGCGAGTTCAGCTAGCTCTGCCGATGGAGATTCCGAGGTGTTCCGATGCCGACGCGACGACTCGCTTCCTCTTCACCTCGTCGAGGCTATGATCGCCGCCAGGACGGCTTTGCATAGCGCTTAATGCTGAATGTCTTTTGAAGTGGCAAGTCGGCGGGACAGGGGCCAGTTTTCGTCCGTCACGGCTTGATCATTCGTATCGTGAATGACTATCATCCACGGCGTGGAGCCCCTTCCTGAGCTGATCGCTGCCTCCATTTCCGGGCCTATGCGGGTGATGCCGGTGGTCGTTTTCACTGGCGCGCGTCAGAGCGGAAAGAGAACTTAGTCGGCCAGCTCCTCCTGGGTGAATTGCCTGATGCCAGCGGGTTCTGCAAATCCATTCCGTTGTGATCGCTCATAACGATAGATCGAGGGGAACAATATGTCGGCCATTGAGAGTAAGGATTTCACCTTAGGCGAGATTTTCCGGGACTTTTATGCAGTACCAGATTACCAACGCGAGTACGTCTGGGGCGAGGAGGAAGTCGAGCAACTCTTGATGGATATTCGCACGGAGCAAGGCAATGACGATGAGACCGAATACTTCATTGGCTCGATCGTGACCTGCCTTAATAAACAAGGACGATATGACCTGATCGACGGCCAACAACGCATGACCACCATCTTCTTGACTCTCTGCGCGTTGCGCGACCGCCTTCGTCTGCTAGGCGAAACGAAAATAGCGACCATTCAGAATCTCATCGCCACCGAGCGTGTAAGCACGAAAGGTGAAGAGACACGGGAGCCACGCCTAGATTTGCAATACGAAGATGCCGGCACGCTCATCCAGCAACTAGTTGATGATGCGACGCTGACTCAGCGAGCGGCAACTCGCTCGATCCAAAACATGCTAGGGGCATATCGAACGGCCGTAGCGTTCTATACGCAAGAGTTTGGTGAGAATGCCAAGGAGCTGAGGGCTTTCTTCGGTTATCTCATCAACCGAGTGAAACTCATCCGCGTGCGTACGGACAGCCTAGCGCGTGCGCTTAAGATTTTCGAGACAATTAACGATCGTGGCGTCGGTCTAGATGCGATGGATCTCCTCAAAAATTTGCTGTTTATCCGGAGCAAACCAGAAGCATTCGAGAAGCTCAAGCAAAACTGGAAGCAACTCGTGGACCAGCTTCACGGTGCTGGCGAGAAACCACTGAGGTTTCTGCGGTATTTCGTACTATCTAGAACCTATCTCAAAACTCTGTGAATGCACAGATTCATAGGTAAAATCTATGCGTGCTACGCGTAAACGATGCGCAATGGGAGCTGATCCGGAAGCATTTTCCGGAGGAGCACTATCCCGACGATCGAGCGGGGCGCAAGCCCATCCCAGCGCGCAAGGTCCTCGAGGCGGTGCTGTGGATTCTCAACACTGGCGCTCAGTGGCACATGCTTCCCCAGTCCTATCCGAACTACAAGACGGTGCACCGCCGCTTTCAGCAGTGGTGTCAGAACGAAGTCCTTCGCGCAGCTCTCACGGATCTGGCGAACACGTTGCGCGAGCAGGGCGAGGTGGACGAGTCGGAGTGCTACATCGATGCCACGTTTGCATCTGCCAAGGGCGGCGGAGAGCAGATTGGCCCGACCCGACGTGGAAAAGGCGTGAAAATCATGGCGATAGTGGATCGCCACGGCTTGCCGCTGGCGGTCACGACGCACGCTGCGAACCATCACGAAGTGACGCTCGTGCAGCTGACCTTCGACTTCTACATGATCGAGGCGAAGCCCGAGAACCTGATCGGCGACAAGGCCTACGACAGCGATCCGCTCGACGAACGGTTGCGCTTGCAGGGCGTGGAGATGATTGCTCCGCACAAGTCCAACCGCACCAAGCGCAAGACCCAGGACGGCCGCCGGCTGCGCCGCTACGAGCGGCGCTGGATCGTCGAGCGTTTCTTTGCTTGGATTCAGTGGCAACGTCGGCTCCTGGTGCGCTGGGAATACTACCCGGTGAACTTCCTCGGTTTCGTGCAGCTTGCAGCCCTTTGCATCCTGCTCAAACAGTTTTGAGATAGGTTCTAGTTATGGAGAGGAGAAATTGCGCGAGGATGAACTCTATGACTGGTTCGTCAAGAATGAGGCGCGCATCGGATATGGCCGGAATCCCATAGCGTTTGTCGGTGAGTTAAACGCGGCGGTCGCCGCATACCTGCGGTTTCTCAAGGGTACCGGACCTGATGGAAACCGCAATCCGGCGATGGAGTCTTTGGCGCTGCTGGCGGGTAAATCCACACGCCAGCACTTGATTCTGCTGTTGGCAGCGCGCGAATTGCCGGCCCCGCTATTCACAGCACTCTGCCAAGACGCCGAGCGAATTTTGTTTGTCTACCTGATCGCGCGGCAGAACAATCGGGAATTCGAAGTGTTTTTCCCGAATTGGGCATTGGAAGTCAGAAAGTTGACCACGGCCGCGGAATACGAGACGTTCGCTGCTAGAACGTTCTTAAAGCGCAGGGCCGAGTTGGCGGAGCGCTTCAAGCGTGAATTCGCCGCCATTGATGGAAACTCGATAAAACGGTATCAGCTCCGTTATATTGTCGCAAAACTAACACAAGCTGTGGATCTGGTGGGTTTTGGGGCCGATTCTGAAGGCCACCGCTGGCTATCCCGCTACTGCGATGGTGCCGCTAGTCACATCGAGCACATCGCCCCGCAGACTCCTGGCTTCGAGTCCCGTGCGGAATTTGGTGACAGAGCGGATGATCCAACACTCATATGGTCGATCGGAAACTTGGCCCTCGCTGAATCAGCCATCAACCACTCCCTCGGTAATAAGCCGTTCTCCGCTGCCGTGGGTGCATACCCGACATTGCAGCCCCTCAAATCAGCGGTATACCCTCAAAGTCAGTTTTTACTGACCCGAGCCATTTCTGGAGAGATCAAAATCGGGAAGAATTCAGCTATTGATCGTGCAGTCGCGTCATTCACACCCTTCACAGAATGGAATGTCGGTGCTGTCCATGCACGCGCTTCCATGCTTTCCGATCTTGCCATGCGCGTTTGGGACGTGCAGGCAAAATAGACTCAGCTTGGGATGCGTCTAAATTCTGGCTAACGGATTGATTATTCGTGATATGAATGATTATCATCCATCATGAGGACTCTTCCGAGACTGGTCGGTGGCGCTCTTTCCGACCGTATGCGGGTAATGCCGGCGGTTGTCGTTTCAGGCGCGCGACAGACCGGAAAAAGCACGTTGGCCGAGCATCTCGTCCCTGGTGAACGCCGCTATTCCACACTCGATGATCTCGACGTCCTCGATGCCGCACGGCGCGATCCGGAAGCGCTTGTAGGCGGACCGGGCCCTGTGACGCTCGACGAGGTGCAGCGCGAGCCGGAGTTACTACGCGCCGTGAAGCGCGCCATAGATCGGGACCGAACGCCTGGCCGATTTCTACTCACGGGCTCTGCCAACCTTCTCCTGATGCGACAAGTTTCGGAATCATTGGCTGGCCGAGCCAGCTATCTCACGCTCTGGCCGATGACACGACGTGAGCAGCGCGGCCTCGGACGATGTGGCCGCTGGGAAGACTTGTTCGCCACGCCAGATGCCGGGTGGCGCGAGCTGTTAAGCGATGAGAAAGACAGCCCCGAAGACTGGCGCATACTTGCTCGCCGCGGCGGCTTTCCAACGCCGGCGCTGGAACTTACTACTGCCTCGGATCGGCGTATCTGGTTCGACGGCTATGTTCGCACCTATCTCGAGCGCGATCTGCAGGACCTAGCGGCGATCAGCGGATTACCCGATTTCCGTCGGCTCATGCGGGCCGCTTGTCTGCGCATAGGCCAGCTTGTCAACCAGACCGAACTCGGTCGCGATGTGGCGCTACCGCAGCCCACCGTGCACCGCTGGCTCAACCTCCTGGAAACCTCTTACCTTCTCGTGCGCTTGCCTGCCTACGCGGTGAATCGCACCAAGCGCCTCATCAAGGCACCCAAAATCTATTGGGGCGATACGGGCATTGCGATGCATTTGGCCGAAACCGAGGAACCGGGCGGAGCGCATTTGGAGAATCTTGTGCTGCACGATCTGCTCGCGTGGCGTGATGCGCGCATCGAGCGCGCGGAGTTGGGCTATTGGCGCACGTCCATTGGAGAGGAAGTGGATTTCGTGATCGAGGCGGGCGGCAAGCTGCTACCGATCGAAGTGAAGTCAACGGCGCGTCCAAGACTTTCTGATGCCGCGCACTTGCGTACGTTCCGTGCTGAGTATGGCAAGAAGGCGCGCGCTGGGCTGCTCCTGCACACTGGTAGCGCGATTCAATGGCTAGCGCCGGATGTGCTGGCCGCACCTTGGTGGACGGTTTTGTAGGAATGTGGAGAGAAATGTCGAACCTGCAGTTAACAGGGACTGCGGACGAGCACGAATAGAGGGAATCGTTCGGCATCTATTGCCATCTATTGCTCCCAAGCAATATTTTTCGACGGTGAATCTGACGGTAAAAACAATTTGCATTCAAAAGAAAGCGCTTTATTTCAGAGTCTTACGCGCGCTAGAAACAATTGAGTGGGAGTGAGGGGCGCCCCGTTTGAGTTTGACGCGCGGCAAAACGGCGGGACTGAAGTGGAAAGTCGCAATAACTCGCAGCATCGCGCGCGGGGTGATTCACCCGCGACCCTCGGGAGTATTCGAGGCGGTTCAGCCAAACGAGATCTCGAAGCGTGCAGCGAGTGCCTCGAGATTCTTATCCAAGGTCCACAGTACAGCTTCGGAAGTCAGTAGCACTGAACCAAGCAACAGGAGATCGACGGCGCCGCAGCCCGAATCCTCAAGTTGCTCACGCTCGATCAATGCAAGTGTTTCTTCGGTGCTAGCGACGATCGCGGGGCGCAGCTGCCTTAAATTGCTCAAAGTACGCTCGCGCGGGGCCGGCGGAGTCCCGCACGCGATTTCAATCAAGACCATGGGATGGCAAAGGACCCGGTCGGACGACAACAGAGTTTGCAGGACTGAATTGGGCTTGCGGAAATGCGAAATCCAAACCGACGTATCTGCGAGCACGAGGTTCATCGGAACTGAATCCTAAAGTGGCCTGCGGCGCGGGACCGACTTCATACGCGGCATTTTTCCCCCCATTGCGGCCAAGCGCTTGGCTGCTTGGACGCGAACAAATACCTTCATCGCTTCCCGAAACAGGTCGGCCTTGTCGGTCCCGGGATCGGCAACTTCTAGCGCACGTCGAAAGAGCTCATCGTCGATGGTCACGGTGGTTCGCACGGTCTTCTCCTTTGCATCAATAAAGATGCATCATAGCATCAGAGGCAGCATCAGTTTCCCGGGTTTTCCCGTCAAGATCAGCCCGGATCTTCGTCACCAAACAGAGATTACTGACCGTATTTTGCGCGGCCGTTGCTCACAAACTAATTGAATCAATAACTTACGACGCCGGAAATCAAGCGACGAAGGGGCCATCGAGGAGCTGCGCCTAAAAGGGTTCCCTGGATTGCTTTGAAATGGGCGAAAGTAGGCCAATCTTGGATCAACCGTCGAGAGCGCCATGCCCCGCATAGTAGTACGAACCACGAAGGCCCCGCCGTCGCCGCCCACCTACAGCCAAGCGGTCAAAGCCGCGGGACTCGTCTTCGTTTCAGGAACGGGTCCGGTGGACCTGGAAACGGGGAAGATCAAAGGGGACTCAATTCAAGAACAGACACGCCAGTGTCTGAAGAATATCGCTGCCATTCTCGATGCGGCCGGCAGCTCCCTGGAAAAGATCGCGAGCGCAACCGTCATTTTGCTGGAGGAAGAAGATTTCGCCGGCATGAATGAGGAGTGGCTGAAGTGGTTTCCGATCGATCCGCCAGCACGCCAGGGGGCGAAGCTGCCGGTTCGCGTTCCGGGAATGAAGATCTCGATTGCCGTGATCGCGGAGACCTGACTCGGCATTCTCGGACTAGTTGCTCCACGGGGCGTCCGGACCAATTTCGCGCCACCGCCCCGGCGCCAGTCCATGTACGCTCACCTTGCCGATGGCGGCGCGTATCAGGCGGAGCGTTGGAAATCCCACTTTTGCAGTCATGCGCCGCACTTGGCGGTTCTTTCCTTCACGTATGGTGAGCTCAAGCCACGCCGTCGGAATTTTCGCGCGATACCGGATCGGCGGATCGCGCGGCCACAGTCCGAGCGGTTCCGCGATCAGATTCGCGTTCGCCGGCCGCGTCGTGAAGTCGCCGAGACTCACGCCTTTACGCAGCTGATCGAGCGACGCCAAAGATGGCGCACCCTCCACCTGCGCCCAATACACCTTCGCGATATCGTGCTTTGGCTCCGCGATGCGCGCTTGCAAGACGCCGTCGTCGGTGAGCAGCAACAGGCCCTCGCTGTCGGTATCGAGGCGGCCCGCGGGATAAACGCCTCTTGCGTCGATGTAGTCCGCCAGGGTCTTGCGGCCCGGTTCCGGGCTGAATTTACAGGCGACACCGAACGGCTTGTTGAAGGCGATGAGCAAGCGGGATCGTTCAGGCCAGCGCGCGCTCGATCAGATTTCGCGGCACGATTGTGCGCGGCACCGCGTCGCTCGTGCGCCGGCGGGCCCTTTTGCCGATACCGCGAATAGGCGCGGGTTGCTCGAACCATTCGTGTACGTCGAGATCGAGTCCGATGCCAAGCATGTAGTTGTACAGCGCCTTCTTGAGCGCCGCGCCAAACACATCGTGGTCTATGCCGGTAAGGTCCGTGAAATTGATATCGTTGCTGGCAAATGTCGTCCGGAGCGGCGGAGATAATGTCACGCCGTACCGTTCTGGATGTTTGCCGACCGGCGAATGTACGGTGCAGGTAAAGCGGTGGAAGAAAGCCGACTGTATGCAACCGGCCGCGAACAATTGGCGAACGTATTCCAGCGCGTCGACGGTGTCCTGCGAGGTTTGAGTAGGGAAGCCGTACATCAGGTAGGCGTGCACGAGGATCCCCGCGTCAGAAAAGGCACGGGTGACACGGGCCACCTGCTCGATCGACACGCCTTTCTTCATGAGTTTGAGCAGGCGATCCGATGCCACCTCCAGTCCCCCCGTGACGGCAATGCAGCCGCTATCGGCCAGTAGCCGGCAAAGATCGGCATCGAATGACTTCTCGAAACGTATGTTGCCCCACCATGAGATATCCAATTTTCGTTGCAGCAGGGCGTTCGCAAGCGACTTGAGCGCCTTGGGCGGCGCGGCTTCGTCGACGAAGTGAAATCCAGTTTGTCCGGTCTCGAGAATCAACGATTCGATTCGACCTACCAGCACATCGGTAGTCGCCACGTCGTAACGTGAAATGTAATCAAGGTTTACATCGCAGAAGCTGCATTTCTTCCAATAGCAGCCGTGTGCGACCGTCAGCTTGTTCCAGCGGCCGTCCGACCAGAGACGGTGCATGGGGTTGAGCATGTCCAGCAGCGACAGATAGTCGTGCAGGGGCAGGCCTGCGTAGGTGGGCGTGCCGCTTTCGGAGAACGCGATATCGGGCTCTCTAAAATCGACGTAGTGATGCTTGCGCGTATAGGTGCGCACCAACTGATCGAGAGGTCGCTTGTGCTGTAGGTGTTCGATGAGTGCAAGCAGCGGACGTTCGCCGGCATCGAGCGTGATGAAATCGAAGTAGTCGAAAACACGCGGCTCGTTCATGGCGCGCAACTCGGTATTGCAATAACCACCGCCCAATACCGTGACCGTTGCGGGGTGTGTTTGCTTGATGGTCTGCGCGATGCGAAAGGCGCCGTAAACGTTCCCGGGAAAGGGCGCGGTGATGAGCACCAGGGTCGGTTGACACCGCGACAGCGCTTCGAGCGTCAGTGCCTGCAGGGACGCATCCACCAGGTTGTGCGGCGCACTGAGCGCCGTCTGCAGCTGATCGAATGTTGGTTGGCTCGCCGCCAGCGATTCTGCATAGCGCACGAACTCGAAGCGCGGGTCGATGGCATCGCGGATGACGTCCGCGAGGTCATTAAGATAAAGGGTGGCAATGTGCTTGGCGCGATCCTGCAGCCCCAGCGCACCAAAGGCCCAGTCGAGGGTGTCGACATCCTGTCGCTGCTCGTCCATGTAGCGCTCGAGCGACGCAAAGCGTGGGCCTTCGGGCAGGTAATGCCTCGAAGCGATACGATGGGCCAGGCTGGGATCGCGACCTTGCAGGTATCGAATAGCCGCCTCGATTGTCGTGCGGTAGGACTCGAAATGCTCAGCGAAAAAGCCCGTGGCGGGCGTGTGTCGTTTGCGGGGCAGCGCGCTCACTTGGGCGTGAATCGCCTGCACGCCCTGCACCGACAGCAACTTGAGCGCCAGGGCGATGGAGAGGTCTGCCTGTTCCGCTTCGAACCCGCGCGAGCGCAGGAACCCCGTGAGATACGCCGTAGACGGATACGGCGTGTTGAGCTGCGTCATCGGCGGAATGATCGACAGAATGCGCACCTCGGTCATGTCCGAAAGTATATCGCGCTGGGCCGCCCGGCAGGATTGGGATTAAGATTAGGCATGGAGTTTACCCTCGATATTCCCTTTATTCGCGACATACTCGCGCAGGAACGCGCGCTGGCGCGTGACGAGATCCGAGACTTGGGAGTGCTTCGCGCGCTCGGGACCTCTCAGCGACGCCATGACGCTCGGATCGCCGCGGCCCCGGATGTCGGTACGCTGGCCTGTCGAGCGGGTTGCACCTGGTGCTGCTACTTCACAGTGGATGTCCGCGCCGCTGAGGTCTTCAGAATCCTCGATTTCGTCGAACAGTCGTTCACCCCTGCAGAGAAGGCGCGCGTCTATGCGGAGGTGCATGCGAACAGCATGATGCTCAGGAAGCTAGGCGAGGGCGAGCGAGTCACCCGCAACCTAAAGTGCCCGTTTCTGAAGGAAGGACAATGTGCCATTTACGAGACCCGGCCCCAGTCGTGCCGCAACTATCATGCGACCAATGTAGCGGGGTGCCGGCAATCCTATGAAGAGCCCGAGAACCTGGACATCGACCCGGATTTTGCGCCCGGTGTGTACCAGGCGGGATCTGCGCACGTCGAGGCGGTCAGCACCGCGATGCGCGACGCGGGCTACGACGTGAAAGCGTACGAACTCAATTGCGCGCTCGACGCCGCCCTTTCGGAGCCTTCTGCGCGCGAGCATTTCGAATCCGGGCTAAAGCCGTTTACCGGACTCAGCGGCGAGGAGGTACCGGCTGAGTTCGATGATCTGGAGCCCTGAAAGCCTGCCGCGCTTTGCTGCGGTTGAGTGGTTATGTAGGGTGCATTCATCATTCCTGAATCTGTCCGCTTGTCGCCAAACAATTTCCAGAGGAAACTAGGCTAAGACAGGGAGCAAGAATTTAGAATGCGATCCGCCCCACGAGCGGAGCAATTCCACTGACGTCCGGACCGGATACCCAGGGAGAGGACAATGCGTTTGCGCCACGAGTTATTCGCCGGCTTGGTTGTACTGGCCGCGACAGCATCGAGCCGCCTGGCCGCGGATGGTCTGACTCTGCCGAAGGATGTCGTGCTGCCAGCCAATGTTGCGGTAGCCATTTACTTGCCGAAACAAGTGCGGGAATTTCGCAGCGCTTTCCGTTCCGCGGGCGGCTTTCAAACCACCGACTCGGTGCAGCTGGGAAACACTTTTGAGGAAACGACTCTCGAATCGGCCCGCCACTTCTTCAATACGAGTTTCATGTATGAAGCAGCCGGCACACCTGGATATGGGTTGCTGATCGCCATGCATCCGACCGTGAAGAGCGAAGACCGGCAATTGCTTGCCACCGCGCATTACGCGGTTTTCAACTCCGCCGGCGTTTCAGTATTGAAGGGAGACTCCGTGGTCCGCTGGGCGCCGGGATTTGGAGGGTCCAATTCCGATATCATGGGTCGCCTGACGGAGCAGGTGATCAATCGAACGCTGACCGATATCGTCGCCCAATTGCGTCCGACCGCCGATAAATTCCCCACCGGTGAGAACACCCCCCTCAACCTGGATTTGCTGGTCGATAAGGACCACGCCGCCCTGAGCGGAACCGGCTTTTTCGTAAATGGTACGGGCCAGCTACTTACGGCAGCGCATGTCGTGCATAACTGCGCGGTTATTGATGTGCATTACGGAGGTAATGCCCTGCGGGCGACCGTGACGGCGAGCAGTGCCCTATTGGATATGGCCGTGCTCGACACCCACGTAAGCAGCGACCATTTCCTTCCGCTGCGTCACGAGGGTCGCCTGGAATTGGGTGAGAGCGTCGCCAACATCGGGTTCCCGCTCCAATCCATCATGACCGATGCACCGACGGTGACTCGCGGCAGCCTGAGCTCTCGCGCGGGCCTGACCGGTTCCTTGGGGCAGTTCCAATTCTCAGCACCCATTCAACCGGGCGCCAGTGGCGGCCCGGTAATCGGCGCGCGTGGGGATGTCGTCGGAGTGGCCGTGGGCACCCTAAATGCCCAGGAACTGCTCAAGCAAGGCGTGTTACCGCAGAACGTCAATTTTGCGCTCGAAGCTCAGTATGTTCGGAAATTCCTGCATAACAACGCTGTCGCTTTCACCGAAGGCGCCACCGATCCGCATGTCTCCTCCGACGTGCCCATCGACAACGTGCTGCCGGCGGTCGTGGGCGTCAGATGCTACCAATAAGGAAAACCGCGATGGAACGAACACTCTCGGGCACTTTCGCACCTCACGTGATAGTGATGCTTTGCCTGCTTTCATGGCCGGTCGCGGCCGACGAGACCGAGTCAAGCGCAACCCCGTCACCCGCAAGCCAGGCCGGCGATCAGGCGACCGTGCTGCTCCCTGTCATCTCGTTTCGCGCCGACGCTTCGGGGGATGATCTTTTCGATGGGCTGCAATCCGCTCACCTATTTGCGCACCTTTCCAAGGAGGCTCCAGGCTCCCCGATTCAACTGCGTATTTATCACTCGGTGCACCCGGCGAAAGTAGACGCAAAAAATTTCTTCAGCGGGTTGTTATCGGTGGGTACCTTGGGGCTTTCGCCGGTGATCATGAGCGGCGAGCACACCATGCACTACGAGCTCTATGTCAACGGCCAAAGAATATTGCGATATGAATATAGTACTAAGCTATCCCGCAATGAGTACATGCACGGCAAAACAGTAGATGCCACCCATGGGCTCGGGCCGGATGGAGTGGCCTGGGCGAAGTCCACGGTCGATCTTTTTCTAAACGATCTCGCGCATGACAACTCCGTGCGCGCCCTGAATGACGAGTATCGGGTCTACTTCGGCGCTCTTACACCGGCCGCGGGCGTTACCGTCACTTCGCAGCCCTAGCTGGAGAAAGGGGCGACGATGCAAAGAATTCCGATGTTGTGAGAAGACGCCGGCAAGAGCGGGAGTCAGGAAGCTTTGGGTGTTGTCTCGACGGCCTCACAAATCTCTCTGCAGAAATCCAGAAATGCTTCGACCGCGGCGGGTGGCAGGCGGCGGGATGGCCGAATGGCGTAGAGCGGAAATGTTTCACCGGGCCATTCAGGAAATAATTCGATCAAGTCGCCGTTTGCGATCAGATGTTCAACGCCGAGTGCCAAGACCTGCGCGATACCCGCGCCGGCAAGACAGGCTGCGACCATGGTATCGACATCCGTTAGCGTCAGCCGGCCGGTAGTTTCGACGCGCACGATTTCCCTGCCGCGATGGAATTCCCACTCGAAGGGTTTTCCCCGCTGGGGGTCGATGTACTGGATGCAGTCGTGTTCGGTGAGTTTCTCCGGCCTCTTGGGTCGCGCGTGCTTTTTGAGATAGGAGGGCGACGCCACGGTGAGCACCCGGCTTTCGAGCAGCCGCCTTGATGTCATGCTTGAGGGCGGCTGGGGTCCGAAGCGCACTGCGACATCTATACCCTCCGCAACCAGATCGCCGGCATCAGGGAGCGGCACCGATATCAGTTCGAGTTCAGGATAGCGTCTCTTGAATTCCGGCAGCCTGGGGGCTAGCACGTGGCGGGAGAACAGCGGATTCAGGCTCACACGTAACGCGCCGCGCGCCGTTACAGCCGCACCGGAAACCACATTGGCGGCTTCCTCGATGCCCGAAAGATGCGGTACGGCCAATTCGTAGAGCCGAGCTCCCGCCGCAGTGAGATGAAGGGCGCGGGTCGTGCGATCCAGAAGTCGCACCCCCATGCGATTTTCCAGCCGCGAGACAGCCCGGCTCACCCCGGATGGAGACAGCCCCAGCACATCACCGGCCCGCGTGAAGCTACCCGTCTCGACCACGGACGCCAATACGCTCATGCCGGAAAGCAGCCTCCCGTCGAAACCCATCGCCCGCTCCTTTGACTTTCAGCAAAAATGATTTGAGCGCCTCTATCTTAATCAAAAATGATTCGCAATTTATGGTGTCAACATCAGCGACCGATCAGACCGTCACATCGTCACATCTTGGAGCACTCATATGGCACGCATCTTCATTTCCGGCTCGTCAACAGGTCTTGGTCTCATGGCGGGCGAACTGCTTACCGAACAGGGGCATCGAGTTGTGCTGCATGCCCGCAACGCTGCGCGTAGCAAAGACGCACGCCTCGCGCTCCCTCGAGCCGAGGCGGTGGTCGAGGGCGACCTCGACACCATTGCAGGGGCCAAGGCGGTCGCGCAGCGCGTCAATGAACTCGGTCGCTTCGACGCGGTGATTCACAATGCCGCGGTCGGTTATCGCGA
>Ga0307474_10001937_pt1 | contig 14900 bp, 15 predicted proteins | sample atmos_gasesECM1C_2_FD_203312 | JGI IMG/M metagenome (GOLD analysis project Ga0307474, IMG submission 203312) | Hardwood forest soil microbial communities from Morgan-Monroe State Forest, Indiana, United States - atmos_gasesECM1C_05 | ecosystem: Environmental > Terrestrial > Soil > Temperate... | reverse complement strand
GTTCACGACCATCGATATGTCGGCGATCTGTACCGACCTGTTCGAATTCTTCGAGCCGCTCGCGACTTCGAAGTCGATCAAGATGACGCTTGAGGTGCGGTCCCCGGTGCAGATTCCTGGCGACGGCGACCTGATGCGCGAAGCGGTATCCAACCTGATCGGCAATGCGATCAAGTTCACGCCCGAGAACGGCGCCGTCGACGTATCCGTGGCGCAGGAAGACGGCCGTCCGGTTATCCGCGTACGCGACAACGGCATTGGCGTCGAACCGGCAGAACGCGACAAGATCTTCCAGCGGTTTTATCGGACCGAGAGCGGTCATCGCGTTCCCGGCAGCGGATTGGGTCTGAGCATCGCCGCGGCGATAGCCAATCTCCACGATTTCGACCTGCGCTTTAAGGACAACGATCCGGGCGCGGTGTTCGAGATGGTCGGACGCCGGAAATAGCAGTTTCGCTATGCCTTTGCGCCTCTGCCGATCGCGCGCCGGCGCCCTGTTCGAAACGGCGGGACATCAGGCTTAACGCTTTGTTAACCGCGTTTGACCAAGGTTTGCGACTTCTTCGGCACAGTCGTCCCACAAGGCGAGAACCCATGAATTTAAGCGCCTCCACCAGCGTTGGTGTGGAAGCCGAATCTGTCGTCTCACCTGCCGAACGGCAATTGCGCCGCGGCCTGGAATGCCTCAAGGCCGGCAATCCTGAACAGGCGATTGCCGCGTTTCAATTGGGTCTTGCCGCCGCCGCGACGCCTACTGCCGAACCCTGCGAGACCGTGGCCACGCTGCACCAAAAGCTTGGCGAAGCCGCCGCGCTCCGCGGCGATTTCGAATTGGCTTCCACCAGTTACCAGGCGGCGTTGAGGTTGGCGCCAGATTTGACGAACTGCTGGTGCAAGTTCGCCGACCTGCACCTCTTGGCAGGGAAACATCAGGAAGCAATTGCGCTTTATCTGCAGGCGCTGAGGCTGAATTCGCGCCACTGGGCGGCGCGCGCCAATCTGGTCCAGGCACTGATGGCAGCGCAACAATACATCGTGGCCAAGGGCCTGCTTGCCGAGCTGATCGGCGAGCGTCCGCAGGACAGCCGGCTGCGCCATCAACTCGGCCGCGTTCTTTTTGAACTGAACGAGTGGGTGCCTGCGATCGAATGTTTTCGAGAGGCCGTCGTGCTGAACCCGCGTGATGCCGAAAGCATCAACTGGATCGGTGCGCTCAGACAGACCACGGGCGATATCTCAGGCGCTCAAGCCGCCTACGAAGAAGCCGCCAAGCTAGAGCCGCTGATCCGGCGGCCCGCCGCAAGGTCGCCGGCGGAATTCCGGCTTCTGGCGCTGTATGCGCCGTTCGGCGGCAACACGCCGACCGAATATCTGTTCCAGGACGCATTCTACGACACCGATACGCTCTCGATGTTTTCTTCGCGCGAATATGACGGCGCGATGTTCGACGAGAATGTCCGACTGGTGGTCAACCTGATTTCGGATACGGATCAAACCGAGGCGCTTCTGCCGCTCGCTGCCGATCTGGTCGATCGGCTCAATAAGCCGGTGATCAATCACCCGCGCAAGATCCAGCGCACCACGCGCGACGCCGTGGCCCATCTGCTGCAGTCGATCCCCGGCTGCCGCGTTCCGAAAGCGGTTCGTCTCAAGGCCGGCGCCGATTGTTCCCCTCTAGCGCTGCAAGCCATCTTTCCGTTCGCCGCTTGCCTCCTGGCCCGTCCGGCCGGGACCCATGGCGGCGATGATTTCGAAAAATTCGAAGACCACGCAGCGCTTGCGGCCTTTCTGGCGCAACGGCCCGATCACGATCATTATCTGATCGAATATATCGATTACCGCTCGGACGACGGCTACTTCCGCAAATACCGGTTCATCTTCGTTGACGATCAGATCCTGCCCTATCACCTTTGCATCGGAGACGGCTGGAAACTTCATCACGTTTCGACCGATATGGCCCACCAGCCGTGGATGCAGCACGAAGAGGAGGCGTTTCTGAACGATCCCGCCGCGGTCTTCGGCCCTGCGCATTACCAGGCAATGGAGACGATCCGCGAGCGCGTCGGGCTTGAATATTGCGGCATCGATTGCGCGCTGGATTGTTCCGGCAATCTCGTCGTGTTCGAAGTGAATGCCTCGATGCTGGTGCATGCGCGCAACGAGGGTTTTCTCTACAAAACGCCGGCTGTTCGACGGATCAAGCTCGCTTTCGAAGCGATGTTGCGAAAATTCGCAAACTCCGGCAGTTCAACCTGATTTCATCCCTCTTTGGATTCCTGAACCTGCAGCATCGCCCTTAGCGTGTCTTCGCTGAGCCGTCCTTGCGGATGATGCGGCTTGTGCTCCGATCCTTCGATCGCGGGCAAGTCAGGCTTTGCGAGCCCGCTGCCGGGCGTAAGGAGTTGATCGGCAGCGCTCGCCTCGCTGGTTTGCGCAGCCTCTTCCGTTTCGTCCACATCGCCGGGACGGAGGCGACGTTTAGGTTTCTCGATCTTCTTCGGCTGTGGCGGAAGGTAGGCGAGCGGCGGCAGAATATGGTGTCGTGACATGAGTTGCTCCGATTGGCCTTCAAACTCACGCAAGGGGCACAAAAAGCGTCCCTCGTGGAGGAAAGGCAAACCTCGGGCCAAATGATTTTCTGTTGAATATCAATAGCTAAGCAACTCGCCAGCCTAAACCACCGGCAGGCTTTGCCGGCCAAAGGCACATCTTCCGCTACGAAAATGACAATGACTCTCAAGGCCTCCAGATCATGATGCGATTAAGTGGAATCGCATCATGATCTCATTTCTTTGTGCATGATCTCCGCGCAAACGCGTTCCGCGTTTGTCGCGAGGGAAAACCGGTTTCCACTTTGCGCTAACGCGGCCCTTCGGGTCCGGATCATGCTCTAACCCGACGTCCGCGGCCTGCGGCCTTCGATCGGATATTGGGGATCGTTGTAGCCGGGCGTCGAGGGATGGCCTGACGTGACCAGGCCGTCGATCAAGGCTTCGTCCTCGGCGGTGTAACGATAATCCAGCGCGCGCGCGTAATCATCCCATTGCTCTTCGGTGCGGGGACCCGCGATGACGCCGGTAACGAAGGCGCTGTTGAGCACCCATGACACCGCGAATTGTCCGGCGGTGATGCCGCGCGCCTCGGCATGGGCGCGAATCTGTTGCGCCAGCCGAAGCGATTCCGGACGCCACTCGGTCTGCATCATGCGGGTGTCGTTGCGGCCTGCGCGCGTCTCCTTGTCGGGCGCCAAATCGGGACGGTACTTGCCGGTCAGCACGCCGCGCGCGAGCGGACTATAGGGAACGATGCCGAGCCCGTAGTAGCCGCAAGCCGGGAAGTGCTCGACTTCCGGCATGCGGTTCATCGCATTGTAATAGGGCTGGCTGACGATCGGACGATCGATGCCGAGGTCGTCGCAGATATTGCAGATTTCAGCGACGCGCCAGGCGCGGTAGTTGGAGACCCCGAAATAGCGCACCTTGCCCTGGCGGATCAGTTCGCCCATCGCACGCACGGTCTCGGCCAGCGGCGTCGAATGGTCTTCCCTGTGCAGATAATAGACGTCGATGTAATCGGTGCCGAGCCGCTTGAGGCTTTCATCCGCCGCCTGCAGCACCCAGCGCCGGGAGAGCCCGCCACGGTTGGGATCATCGCCCATGGGGTTGGCGAGCTTGGTCGCCAGCACCCAGCTTGTTCGGTTGTTGGAAATCGCGCGGCCGACCACGGTCTCCGAGGCGCCGTTGGAATACTGGTCGGCCGTGTCGATGAAGTTGACACCTGCCTCGCGCGCTTTCGCAATGATCCGTTTTGACGCCGCCTCGTCGGTCGGCCCGCCGAACATCATGGTGCCCAGGCAAATCGGTGAAATCTTCAGGCCGCTGCGGCCGAGTTGACGATATTCCACGGGTCCGGTCCTTTCAGTTGGCAGTGTCTTAAGGGCTGATACCCACGCGACGAGCGGAAATAAAGGGAGCTTTGGCGGCCCTGGCGCTCACAATTGCGGGAAGTGCTAGCTGTCGTTTTTCAGTATCTTGAACACGCCGCTGGCGGTGGCGATGCAGCGACTGCCCGCGGTCACCTCAGTCGTGGTGAAGATGAGACTGCGAGTGGCGCGGATCACGCGCGGCTTTGACATCAGAATCTCGCCGATCCTGGCGCTGTCGATGAAATGGGTGTCCATCTGGACCGTGGCCAGCGTGGGCTTGCCGGAAACATATCGCGCTGTCATCCCGGAAGCGCGATCGGCAAAGGTCATCAATAGCCCGCCCTGCACCAGACCTCGACGGTTGCGGTGCTTGTCCTGGGCCACGATCGCATATTCATGTTCGCCGTTCACGACTCGCTCCCACAGCGGACCGACCAGGCTCAGAAACCCGCTGGTTTCAACCATCGTCCAGCCGCCGGCCTTCAGCTTCTCCGCAGCCAAGTCTTTTGTCATGAAATCTCTTTCGTCATCGGAAGTCTTCGCAGGGCGCGGAGGTGGCACTCGGGCCGGACGGCCATTTCATCAATCGCCGTCGTGGTGTAGTCAAGCGGGATGGTGAGGCCGTTCGACGAGAATACCCGTAGGACCATTGCAGCGCGCTGCGCGGCATTTGCGCGTCTGCCGAAAGACCCGGCCGGGACCGAATTGAAGCCGGCCGCCGTGGCGATCACGCTCGTCGAAGGCGACGAAGGGAGGAGCGGGACGGCGCTTCTGCTCACCATGCGCGCGGGCAGCCTGCGTGCCCACCGCGGACAATGGGCGCTGCCGGGCGGGCGCTGCGACGAAGGCGAAACCGCCATCGCGGCAAGCCTGCGCGAGTTGCGCGAGGAACTGGGGCTAGCCCTTGAGGCAAGCGCTGTGCTCGGCCTGCTCGACGATTATCCAACGCGGTCTGGCTATCTCATCACGCCGGTCGTGGTATGGGCGGAAAAGAACGCGGCGATCTCGCCCAACCCGGCAGAGGTGGCTTCCGTACATCGAATCGCGATCGAAGACATCGAACAGGCGCAGGCATTCGACTTCGTCGCGATTCCGGAGAGCAGCCGCCGCGTGATCCGGTTTCGCCACGACGGCCGATTCATCCATGCGCCGACCGCCGCGCTGATCTACCAATTCCGCGAAGTGCTCGCAGGCCGCGATACCCGTGTGGCCGAACTAGAACAGCCGGTCTTTGCCTGGAAGTAAGAGGTTTTGGGAGCTTCGCGCAGGAGCCGCCTTGCGGAGCTCTGACCTTTCGAGGACGATGCCGCGAGCAATATGACAAGGGTGTTGTGGAGGTTGATCGGATGCGCAGCCTGAACGCTTCGCTTTGCATTCTCGCTTTTGTGTTCAGCTCGATCGGCTGTGTCGATCATGCACAGGCGCAGACATATCCTAACCGCACCATCACGTTCATCGTTCCGTTCCCGCCCGGCGGCAGCACCTCAATCGTCGCGCGCGTCATCGCCGACAAGATGAGCCAGTTGCTCGGACAAAGCATCGTCGTCGACAATCGCGGTGGTGCCGGCGGCACCGTGGGAACCAAGGCGGCGGCCAAGGCCGATCCGGACGGCTACACCCTTCTGGTCGGATACACCGGGACCCTCGCCATCGGTCCGTCTCTTTACAAAAATGTCGGTTATGAGCCGCGCAGGGATTTCGTGCCGATCGGGATGATCGGCCATGCGCCCAACTCGCTGGTGGTGCATCCGTCATTTCCAGTTAAATCGGTCGCCGAGCTGATCGCCTATGCCAAGGCAAATCCCGGCAAGGTCAATTTCGGATCCGCCGGCGTCGGCACGGTCAGCCACATCACCGGCGAATATTTCGCGCGCGCGGCGGGAATCAAGCTCGTGCATATTCCCTACAAGGGCACGGGCCCCGCACTGAGCGATCTGCTGGGTGGGCATATTCCGATGGCGTTCGCGCCTATTCCGACGACCCATGCCAACGTCAGTGCGGGCCTGTTGCGTGCGCTGGCGGTGACGAGCACCACGCGCAACGGATTGCTTCCGGAGGTGCCGACCATGATCGAGGCGGGACTTACATCCTTCGATGCGTCGCTATACTACGGCCTCGCGGCGCCTGCGGGCACTCCGCGCCCCATTATCGAGAGGCTCAACAGGGAGTTGCGCGCAGCGCTTGCTTCGGAGGAGGTAAGAAAGCAGCTTGCGCTTGACGGCACCGAAATCACGCCAGGGAGTCCGGAAGACTATGCCGCGTTCATCGACCGCGATGAGCGGAAATGGTCGGAACTCGTCAAGGCCAGCGGCGTCGAACCGGAGTGAGGTATCGAGCATGATTCGGAAAAGTGGAAACCGGTTTTCCGAAAAGATCATGCTCAAACAAAGAGATGAGATCGTGATGCGATTTCACTTAGTCGCATCATGATCGCGTTCGAAAACGGTCCTACTTTGCGCTAACGCGGCCCTTCGGGTCCCAATCGTGTTCTCATCTCTTTGTTTGAGCATGATCTCCGCGCAAGCGCGCTCCGCGTTTGTTAGCTAAGGGAAAACCGGTTTCCACTTTTCCGGATCATGCTTTAAAACATTGCCATGTTACCTCGTGCGATTCGTCTTTGGGCCGCGCTGGTCCTGATCATGATTGTGCCGCCGGCAAGCGCCATGGATGCGGCCGCGCTGCCGCGAGAGCCAAGCACCGACGCCATGGCGCAGGCGGCCTCAGCCCAGGCGATTGCGGAATATCGTCGCCTGCTTCGCCAATATCAGGAGGCGCGCGCGGCCTTCGAAGAGGAGGCTACCGCCTATTGGAATTCGATTGCGGAGAAGCGGCGGGGCCGCAATGCCAAGCGGCGCGAGCATCTCGCCATCGCGCTTGACGATTATGTGCTGACGCAGCCGCCGGTTTACACCGGGCCCAGGCGGCCGGTGTCACCGGAAGGCGAGGAGGCGCCGGAACCAAAACCGCGCGAGCACAAGGCCATCCCGCTGGTCGGCGATCTCTTGCGGGCTGCGAGCGAGCATTTCCAGTGGACGCCGCAAAAGCCTGCGAGCGAGGTCGAATTCAAGCGCGCCTATGCGCGCGCGGCTTCCGCCGCGGGCCTGACGAGAGAGCAGGCGGTGCGGGTTTATTCGTTCGAGACCGGCGGCAACGGCAACTATGACATGCAGTCTGGCTTGCGCAGCGGCCGGGCGATTTCCACGGCCATCGGCTACAACCAGTTGCTCACCACCAACAGCGTCGAATTGATCGCCGAACAGGGCGGCGAATTCCTTCGCGAACTGACGCAAATGGCTGCGCAACTGTCTGGGGCGCCGCGCAAGGCGATGGATCAGAAGATCGCCGTGCTGAAGAAGATGGTCGCCTATGCGCGATCGGTGCCGGACGACTGGTGGGCGCATGAAAAACTTGCCGATACGCCGCAAGGCTGGGCCTTGCATGCCATGGTGCTCGATATTGACGTCGGACCGATGTTGCAGACCCACAAGCTCCTGACCTCGGTCATTTTCGCCCGTGCCAAGGGCTATGCCCACCCGCTGACCGCTGCTGAACTGGAGATGATGAACCTCACCGGCGACGGCACCGGGCTCGACATGGTGACGATGCCGCAAGCCATGCGCGAGCTGGTCCCGACGTCGAATTTCTTCCAGCGCCCAGGCTATGAGCGCAATCCCGTAGCGATCCGCCACAACACCGTGGCGAAGCTGTTGGCGATAACCGAGAGCCGGATGGACGCCAACAGCAATTTGCCGGGCGCAAGGGAATTGGCGGCCGCGTTCTACACACCGTCGGCGGCGGCCTCGCCCGACCGAGCGCGATGAAGCTCAGTTCGGCCCGAACATGAACTTGCCATCGCCTTCAAGGAACGGCCCGGTGCGCATGTAGAGCTGACCGTTCTGGCCGATGAAAAACAGCGTGCCCTTCGGCACCTTCTTGGCGCCCTTCAGCAGCAGGCCTGCGTTGCTGGTCCCCATTTTGTAGGCCGACATCTTGCCTTCCTTGTCATAGCCATACCCCATGTCCGGCTTCAGCTCCCACGGCGTCGACGGCTCGGCGAAAACTGACGTCGTCAGTGCGGCCATCGCTGCGGCCATCAAAAGGGTCTTGGTCGAAAATCGCGTCATCCTGCATGCTCCCACCACTGGCCCCGCGCAAAACCTGTGCGGTCCATCGTTTCCGAACAAATCACGAACGGTATCGGCGCGTCAACACGATGCCTGTTGCGACCTTGGTGGCGCTATAAGACTTTATGATTTCCCGGCTTGCACTTCGCGACTATCTTCCTCGCCGATTCTGGCCCACCACTTGAGAAACGCAAATGTAGAGCCCGCATGTTCGCAAAAAAGCCTATGGGGATGATTCGGATGAACCACGTTGTGAAAATTTGTTCGGGCATTGCGCTGTTTGCCCTGTTCGGCAACCTCGCGCAGGCCGACGAGTTCAAGCTCAGCAACAACCAGCGGATTTCCTGCAGCCGCGGTCTGAGCGCCGGCAAACTCAATACCGCGACCTGCAAATCCTACACCTACGTCTTCAACGTCAGGACATCCGAATATTTCAGGTGCCAGATCAGCCTGGCACTGACGCGCGACAACAAGGAAGTGATCAACGTCCAGACCGATGGCGGCTGCACCAAGAGGCCGCGCATCTTCGAGACCGATTCGAACTATTCGTTCGACGCGACCGAGACCGAGCCGCCGAATACCAACTCGTTTTTCGGCACCGGCGGCTATTCGGTATGGGCCAGCGACAATACCACGCAAAAGGTGCGCGGCTGCATCATCATCAGCTCGGGTCTTGGCTCCGACATCTCCAAGTGCCTGGACATGACGTTTCAATAGGCCTGCCATCAGCTCCGGTGAGCCAAAATTAAGGACAAGCCCGATGCGCCGCATCCGACCCGCGCAACTCTGCAGGTCCTGGCTGTTCCTCGAAGGCGCAAACGAAGCTGTGTTGCATCGTGCCGCGGCAAGCGGCGCCGACGTCCTGATTCAGGAGCTGGAGGACTTTACGCCGCCATCGTCCCGGTCGCTGGCGCGCTCGCTCGCGAGCGATCTCTATCGCTCGTGGCGAGCGGAGGGCGCCGTGGTCGCGGTACGCGTCAATCCGCTCGAAGAGGACGGCATGGACGATCTGGCGGCGGTGATGCGCGGCGCGCCCGATATCGTGGCGCTGCCGAAAGTCGCCGAGCCGCGTCAGGTCTTGCGGCTGGATGAGGCGGTGACTCGCTTCGAACGCGACTATGGCATTGCATCCGGCTCCACGGCCTTGCTGCCGAACATCGAATTCGCCCGCGGGCTGGTCCAGACGGCTGCGATTGCGAAGGCGAGCCCGCGGATAACGGCCTGCCTGCTCGCCGCGGAAGACCTCGCCTCCGACCTCGGCGCCGAGCGCGGACAGGACGGCCTCGAACTTGCTTATTGCCGCCAGCGCTTCATCGTCGAATGCGTCGCGGCCGGCGTGGTTGCGGTCGACTGCCCCTATACCTGGAGCGATGTCGAGGGCGTAGGGCGCGATACGCGCTGGGCGCGAAGATTGGGCTATGTCGCCAAGAGCCTGGTCGATCCCGCGCATGCCGCCGTCATCAACGAGATTCTGTCCCCGGACGATCAAGAGGTCAGTCGTGCCCGCGGCATCGTCGCGGCATTCGAACAGGCCCGCGCAAAGGGCGAGGCGCGCGTTGAACTGGACGGTTCGCTGGTGGAGTTGCCGACCTACGGCAACGCCAAACGCCTGCTCGCCCGCAGCGAGGCGATGCGCCAATTCGAGCGCGGCGGCTCTAGCTAGTTCGGCGAGAGCGGATCTTGGCCGCTTTTCCATTTCACCTCCCCCGCAAGCGCGGGGTGATCGCATATGGCTGATTTGTCATGAGACGTATCGAGATTGCCAGCGAGGTTGATCCCTCCCCCCGCGAAGCGGTGGGGAGGGAAGGCCGAGGCGAAGCCGAGGCCAGCGTGGGGGGCCGCTTTCTTCCACCCCCCACCCCGACGCTCGTTTCACACGCGTCGACCCACCCCACCACTCGCTTACGCTCGCGGGGGGAGGGATTAGAGAGCGCGCCTTCATATGCGATTCCCTGCCCGCAAGCGGGAGAGGGAGGGCACTTCGAACTGCCTCGACTGGATCAGCTCAACCGCTGCCTCGCTTCAATGCCCGATCCGCGCCGAGGCCGGATGACCGGGCACCTTGAACCGCTTGCCGGTGTCGGTGACCTTGCTGCCGTTGACCTTGAGGATCGAAAAATCCTGGGTGATGTAGTTGCCGGCGAGAAGATATTTGCCGTCCGGCGTGAACACGACCGCTTCAGGTAATCCGCCGACCTCGATATCCTGCGTCTTGGTCACCTTTTTGCCGTCGATCTTCAGGATCGAGAGGCTGCCGTTCTTGTTGTAGTAGAAGGCCTTCTTGTTGTTCGATCCGCGCAGGATCGCAGCCGCTGCAACGTCGCCCTTGGGTGACATCGCAAGCCCCTCGGGACCGTCGCCGACCACCACCCGATCGATGATCCGCGGCGGGTTGGCTTCGAGGTCGATCACGCTCGTAGTGTCGACATTGCCGTCCGAGGCGCCTGAATTGCCGTTATCCGAGGTCAGCGCGATCTTGCCGTTCGGCGTCACCACCACGTTGTAGGGCCACTGGCCGGTCGGCAGGTCAACCTTGTTGTAAGTCACCTTGTCACCGTTGACGTCGAGCACCGAAACCTTGTGCGCCGGGAATCGGACGGCCAGCGCCCGCTTGCCGTCGGGCGTGAACAACACATGCGCGACACTGTCGGGAAAGCTGACGGTGTCGGTGACCTTGACGTCGGTGCCGTTGACGGAAAGCACGCTGACCGAATTATCGCCGCGATTGGCGACCAGCGCCATCTTGCCGTCCGGGCTGAAGCTCAAGCCCGAAGGCTGCTTGCCGCCGGTGACGGTGGCTGCGAGCTTCGGCGGGTTGGCCTTCAGATCGATCACGAAGATCTTGTTGTCCGGGACCTGCTTCAGCGCATCGCCCTCCTTCACCACGTCGACCGAATTCGCAACAAGGGCGACCGAACCGGATGGATCGATATCGAGATTGACCGGCGGTCCCACCACCGAATTTTCCAGCGGCAGCGTGGCAGCGATCTTGGGATTTTCGGGATCGGCGAGGTCGACGAGCAGGACCTGGTCCTTGCCTGGCGGCGAAAGGACGACCTTTCCATCATCGTCCCACCAAACCTTCTCGTCGAGGCCGACGATCATGAACGGTTTGGCGTGGGCGAGATTGAGGGACGCGCCGCAAAGCAGGATTGCCGCGCTGAAGGATAATCCGACTGTACGAAAGACAGGCATTATGGCGTTCTCCACGATAGGACCGGCCTCTGTCGGACCGGTTCAGGGCGCCAGAGTACGCGGGGAGCTTTGATGTTGCCAGAGCCAAGCATCCTCCCCAGGTCATCCCGTTGGACGGGTTGACATCGGCGCGCGTCCGGTCAATTTCGACGAAAGACGGAGATGCTGGGTGGGACGCCTCAACGGAAAAACAGCGATCGTGGTTGGCGCCGGTTCGATCGGGCCGGGCTGGGGCAATGGCAAGGCCACCGCCGTGACCTTTGCGCGCGAGGGTGCGCAGGTATTTTGCGTTGATCGAAACGCGGCGGCCGCGCAAGAAACTGCAGGCATCATCACCGGCGAGGGCGGCAGGGCGATCGCGTTCACCGCGGATGCGTCGCGTGCCGAAGACATCGCATCGATGGCGGCGGCCTGCCTGACGGCCTACGGCCGCATCGATGTGCTCGATAACAATGTGGGCATCGCTGAAACCGGAACCGTGATCGACGTTCCGGAATCCGACTGGGACCGCGTGTTCGCTGTCAATCTCAAGAGTGCTTTCCTCGCCATGAAGCACATCATCCCGGTGATGGTGGCGCAGGGTGGCGGCTCGATCATCAATATCTCTTCGATCGCCTCCATCCGCCACCTCGGCATTTCCTACGTCAGCTATGGCACGACCAAGGCCGCGATGAACCAGATGACGCGTACCACGGCGGTCGAATTCGCACCCAAGAAGGTGCGGGTGAACGCGATCCTGCCGGGGCTGATGAAGACGCCGATGGTGGAGCATTCCGCTGGCCTTGCGGCGAGTTATGCGAGGGGTGACATCGAGGCGATGTGGCGCACGCGCGATGCGCAGGTGCCGATGGGACATATGGGCGACGCCTGGGATGTCGCCAACGCGGCGCTATTTCTCGCCTCCGACGAATCGAAATACATTACCGGCATCGAACTCGTGGTCGATGGCGGGATCACGCTCAAAGTGACCTGAATTGTGATGCAACCGAGCTTCACAGCCCTGATCGCAGCCCTGGTGGTAGCTTGCGTGGTTTCGCAGTTTCTTACCAATTGCGCATCCGCCGCGACCGCCGAGGGGACCGAAGAGCAGATCGATTCCGCGCCTTGCATGGCCGCCGTCACTGCCCGCGAAGGCGACCGGATCATCGCCGATTGTGCCCCCCTGATCGACAACGACAAGGCGGCCAAGGCCGACCGCATCAAGGCAGCGATCGCGCGCGCCGCCGCCTTGGAGCACAGGGAGCAGATCGACCGCGCGATTTCCGATTATGATCTGGCGCTCCGGCTCGACCCGACGCTTGCCGATATTTTCAATGCAAGGGGCGAGCTCTGGCGCAAAAAGGGCGACCGGCCGCGCGCGCTCAGCGATTTCGGCGCCGCGGTCAAGATCAACCCCAATCACGCGGCGGCACGGGCCAATTACAAGGCGCTCTCGCTCGAGATCGAGCGCATCGGCGCGATGATCGCGGTCAACAACAAGCCGAGCTTCAATTGCGCCACGGCCAGACGCCCGGTCGAAAAGGCGATCTGCGCCAATCCGGAGCTTGCCAATCTCGATCGCGAGATCAACGCCGTGAATACCAAAATCGTCCGCGAGGCGGGCAAGGATAATCGTAGCGCCGGCCGCGCCATGCAGCGTGAGCAGGATGAGTTCATCGCTCGCCGCAATACCGAATTCGGCCGTCCGGATTTCGATTTGCAGAAGATGATGCGCCAGCGGCTCGATCACCTGATGGCGCTCGATCGGCACTAGAGCTCCGATTCCGAAGTTCGCGAGCTATCGCGGCGACCTCTGATGCGAACTTCGGAATCAAAGGAGCTCTAGAACTTCTTGATTTGAGTAGCGGCTTTGAATTTGAAGTTCCTGTCACGAACTTGCCGCGATACCGACAGGAACTCCGAATTCGCCGCACAACGCCTGCCGCATAACGGCAACCGTTGATGCATCGTATTTGTGCTTCAGATCAATCATCAAGGCAGCCTCTATGGTTTGAGCGTCTTAGAGTTCGTTTGTAAACGCTTGATGAGCCGAGCAAGGCGGGATTGGGGTCAGATCATCCTAGTCCGTTGGAATCTGACGCAAACAGGGGCAAGCAAGCAGAGCAGGACGATAGAGGCGCGGCTCTTCGGGCCGCCCGAGATTCGTTGGGCTCGCTAGCTCAACAAAGTACGGACCTTATTGGCTGCGTGATAGATTTCGATCTTGAGCATCGGATAGGCCGACTTCAGTTTTCGGCCTGATTCTTCGGCTGCGTCGACGGTGTCAAATTCTGACTTAAAATGACCATCGACAATCGTGACGAACCCTTCAATAGGAGGCCGGTCGGCTCGTAGTGCTTTCTTCGGCTCTGGCTCGCCGATTGAGAGAACGGGTTTCTTCATCATATAATCCCTCTATATCGCCACGAATTTCTCTCGATCACGCTCGCAGCAGAGCCTGGGCTGGAGCAGATGGAGCAAGAGCAATTGGGTTGCTTGCAAAAGAATTGGCTAAAATCTGCGATGCAAATCGGGATACGGCGCCTACCACCGAATAATGACCGCGCCTGCAATCAGCAGACCCAGAAACGCTGGCACCAATATTGGAGGTACGAGCCATTCACGAAGATTGAATTTCTGGATCGACACACTGACCGCCTCTTTCTTTGGCAGGAGTTCAAACTCTCTGTCACCGATAGACGCCAAAGGTTGGACGGTGATGGGCCGGAGCAGATACTCTTTCCCTCACAATGTCGAGGTAAATCTCTAAAGATTGGTTAGCCAAAAACACTCGGTTTCGTCGAAATCGGCCCGTACCTGTAAGAGCATCGGTAGCCCTCGTGACACGTCCATTTAGAAGGCGGCGCTGACTACTATATCGACAGCGCGCATAGCGCGAGGGTTGATACCAGGTGCCGGAGTATCCATATGTTTAAGCAGCTTGATCGGCTCTTCGCAATAAGGCGCGTCCTGGAACGCAACGCCCTAAAAATCCATGAACGATATCTACCAAACGGGCGTCTCGATGTGACACCTGCTGAACTCAATTTGGGTCCGTGATGTCCACCTTGTCAGCACTGCTTTTTGAGAATGGGTTGCCTAATCTCCCGGTTTTGCTGATCGAGCCGCACCGCAACCATGGGGGAGTTTGGCGCATCAAATTCAGCTACGAAACGGCCGAGCCGCTCTCTATGAGCACGATCCAGGCGTCTACGATGGCTTCCCGCCTCCATAAAATTGGCGAGGTCGAATTAGCTGACGAGATTGACGAGGCGATAAGAAACGCCATGCGCTACGCGTTAATGTGAAACTCCGCCTCGCGATATTGGCGCTCTGCACTCTTCGCGGAAAACGCCTGCACCACCGCCTGGCACTCTCGGCGAATTGACTCGCGTTTGAACCCCTCAGAGGCGTAGACTTGCAGAATCACCGCTCCGCCTCCCAGGCACTCTATCGGTGACAGAGAGTGTTGTGCTCCCGCCTTTTCGGGGAAGCATCATGCCACAGCCTCAACGCCTGTCGTCCATCATTCCAATCGTTGAGCGTCCCGCCTGTCCGAAGTGCAAGGCCCCGATGATGCTCGTCAGCATCGAGCTAGCAGGTCCTGGCATCGACTTACAGAAGTTTGATTGCGCTATCTGCAATAGCGTACTTGAGTCATTCGCACCGTACGAAGA
>Ga0307474_10001936_pt1 | contig 14907 bp, 13 predicted proteins | sample atmos_gasesECM1C_2_FD_203312 | JGI IMG/M metagenome (GOLD analysis project Ga0307474, IMG submission 203312) | Hardwood forest soil microbial communities from Morgan-Monroe State Forest, Indiana, United States - atmos_gasesECM1C_05 | ecosystem: Environmental > Terrestrial > Soil > Temperate... | reverse complement strand
GCGCGAATACCGAACCATGGTGATGGGTCTGCACAATGCTGGGTTACGTGTGGTTCAGGACGTCGTCTTCAATCACACCAACGCCTTCGGCGAGGGGCCGAACTCGAATCTCGATGAAGTCGTACCTGGCTACTATCACCGGCTGGATGCGAATGGAAATGTGGAATCCGGCTCCTGCTGTCCTGATACCGCCAGCGAACATCGCATGATGGAAAAGCTGATTATCGACACGCTCGTGCTCAACGCGCGCGAGTACAAAATCGATGGCTTCCGCTTCGACATCATGAGCTTCCACTTCACTTACAACATGCAGCACATTCAGGCCGCTCTTCGCGCTCTGACGCCCCAAAGAGACGGCGTGGATGGATCGAAAATCTACTTGTACGGGGAAGGGTTCAATTTCGGCGATACCGCCAATAACCAGATTGGCCCGAATGCCAGCCAGATCAATCTCTACGGATTTGGAATCGGCACCTTCAACGATCGTATCCGGGACGGCATTCGGGGTGGCAGTCCGTTCACCGACGAGCGTGTGCAAGGTTTCGCCACGGGACTGCTGACCGACTCCAGCGACTACACCAATCAGAATCCGCCATCGCCCAGTCCGCAGGCCCAGTTGTTCCATTATTCCGATTGGATTCTGGTCGGTCTGACCGGAAACTTGCGCGACTATAGTTTCGTGAACAGCGCGGGCATGACGGTTACCGGAGCGCAGGTGGATTACAACGGCCAACCCACCGGATACACTGCGACGCCGATCGAAGCCGTCAATTACTGCTCAGTTCACGACAATCAGGATCTCTTCGATGCCGTGCAGTTGAAGTCGAGCTTCAACGACAGCATCGCGACCCGTGCACGCCGGCAGGTACTGGCCATGAGTCTGGTCATCCTCGGGCAAGGCGTCCCATTCTTCCAGGCTGGCGACGACATGCTCCGCTCCAAGGACATGGACCAGAACAGCTACGACTCCGGCGACTGGTTCAATAAGATCGATTGGACCGGAAAAACTGCGAACTGGGGAATTGGCCTTCCGATCGCGAGCCAGAACGGCGGCCAGTGGCCGATCATGACGCCGCTGCTCAGCAATCCCGCCTACACGCCGCAACCGCAGGACATCGCCCACAGCAGCTCGGGATTTCAGGAGTTTATGCAGATCCGCTACAGCTCTGGCTTGTTCCGCATGGCGAGCTTCGCCGAAGTCCAGCAGAACCTCACGTTCCTGAACACTGGTCCAAACCAGGTGCCGGGACTTATCGTGATGAGGCTGGATGCCAATAGCGGCAATTACGGCCCATACCAGCACATATTGGTCGTCTTCAACGCTACCAATGAGCAAGTGACCTTCTCAGACGCCTCTCTGCAGGGGTTGCATTTGCGTCTGCACCCGGTACAGCGCGGCTCCAGTGACTCGTTGACCCGGCAATCCAGTTTTAATTCGAAGGCCGGGACTGCCACGGTCGGCGCATTGACGACGGCAGTCTTCGTCAGCAATGGCAGCTAAGAAGAACTGCGCTGGTGGGAGCTTGTGCGTCTCTAGCCAGCGCACCTGATTTGCATCTTGAAATTGTGGTTGCTCACGTCGGCGAAGAAGAGAGTGTAGGCCTCAGATCTCCACTTCGCCTTCCAGATAGAAAACGCATCTGCCTTCCAGCTCCACGCGATCACCCTTCGCCCTGCAAATCATCTCTCCGCCTCGAAGCGAGGCCTGATAAGCGCGAAGTACACTCTTGCTCAGCCGTTTCGCCCAATAGGGAGCAAGCATGCAATGCGCGGCTCCGGTCACCGGATCTTCCGCGATTCCTTTTGCAGGGGCGAAATAGCGGCTGACAAAGTCATAATCACCCTCGCCGGGCGCAGTCACAATCACTCCCGGACGCTCGAGGCGCGCGATGGTCGCCATATCAGGAGCTAGCGCACGCAAGGCTTCGAGACTGTTCAGCACCGCCATGTAATTAAAGCTGTTGACGAGCACTTCCGAAGGCGTGATCCGCAATCCGTCTACCAGCCCAACCGGCGGCGAAAGTGGCTCGGAGGGCCGCGCCGGAAAATTCATGACGTAGCCCGCATTCGTGCGGGTTATCTCCAAAGGCCCGCTGGCCGTGTGGAAGACCACGCGTCTCCGGCCTGTCTCAAGCCGCTCCATGACGACGGCTGCGCTGGCGAGGGTCGCATGGCCGCACAAGGGCACCTCCACCTTCGGCGTGAACCAGCGCAGCCGATAGTCGCCGCCCTCCGGGACCAGAAAAGCGGTCTCGGAAAGATTGTTCTCTGCGGCGATCGCTTGCATGGTTGCCTCTGCGGGAAAGCTCTTCATCGGCATCACTGCCGCCGGATTTCCCGCGAATACTTTGCTGGCGAAGGCGTCGAGCTTGAATATGGCAGTGCGCATTGTTCAGGTGAGCGCAACGGGCCCACGCTGATTAGAGAACGAACTGTTCGGAATGATTAAATAAAAAAAATCAAATAAAAAATTGTCATCCTGAGCGCAGTGAGGCGCCAGCCGAACGAAGTCGAAGGACCCCATGCCGCTGGCAGCATCAACCAGCCAACGGAATTCTTCCACCACGGCTCACCGTCTTTTGATCGACTTCCCTGGGCATGCCATCTGCCGGCCGCGGATTATGGGCTTTTCGGGTCGCACAGAAGGAGATGTTAGTTCTCAGGTCTCAGATCAGGCAGCAGGAACTGGATGATCCAAGACGACCTTATAACGCGAAGCCCTATCGACTCCCCTCGTACCAGTTCCGCCAGGCGGCGGAGTCCGTCCCTAAATTCTGGCCTGAAATATCCCGCAGCGCCTGGAATGTCCACGCTCGCTGCTGCGAGTTGAGTAATGGATCATCGAGCCACGAGACCAGACTTGCGGCTGCCGTCATGCGTTGCTCGTGCGTGTACATGCCCGACTCGGCGAGCGCGCAGGCCGCCCGCTCCTGCACCAGGGGCGACGGATCATTGCGGAAGCGGTCCAGCATCATGGGGATCGTCTCATCGGTCCCCACCAACGCCAGCCCGTTCACCGCCGAAGCCCGCACGTCCACCGCCGGATCCGACAAATACGCCCCAATGATCTTTGCGGTATGCACCGGGTCGATGCCCCGGTTGCCGAGCGCTCCCAGCATCCACAGTGCCCAAGCCCGCTGATTCGGATCGCCGACCGCCTGCTCCACAAACTTCAACCCAGCTTCGTCTTCGGTTATCCCATCGAGCGCCAGTTCCGCTCGCACCGCTGCTTCCCGCGCGTGCAACTCGGGGCGATTCAGCGCGATCGTCATCCATTGCGAAGCGGTTGCGGATCGCTGCGTCTTGCCGGTCCAACCGGCCGACTTTTCGAGAATTTCGTCGGCTGCGCCGGCATCGCCCGATGCCAATCTTTGCAGAAGCTGTTCCGCCTTCGCCTGCAGGTTCGGATCGACGTGTGTGGGAGCCGTGATGGCCCCGCGTCCCCGGCCTGACCTCCCCGAAGAGACCACAAGATGTTTTCCGACAAAATTCAATGCGAGCACCGCCGCTCCGACGGAAAGCGCGGCCGCGATGAATATGGCCGGAGGCACGGTCCGCAAGAATGCGGGTCCCGTGGTCCCGGGTCCGATGGGGATATTGCTGGTCGCCGACGGACTGCCGCTGGATGCTTTTTCAATCTCCGCCAGAGTGCGGATGACGTCCTCGTCCGCCGGCTTGAACTCGGCGTCGGTGTGCGGCTGCCCGCTTGCTTGCGAATGCCAGGGATCGAAGGACATCCCGCAAAGCGTAGGACAGGCCGCATCGCCTCACAAGTTACCGGAGTGTGTATTGGGAAGTTACGTGGCTGGCTTACGCCGGGCGCCGAAGCAGCGTGCTTCGGGGATGCACCTGAGAGTCAGTCTTGGGGGGATCAGCCCCCGGCGTATCTCCCCGAACACCCGCTGCTGTCTTCTTATCGGCGAAGGTCTCGCTCTTCAGGCGGGGAGGCTTGAGATCCCAGCGGCAAAAAGCGCAGCGAGTGGTCTGGGTATAAACCACGCGACCGTAGGCGACACAACTGTAGTTCGGACAAAATTTCATGATCATGTTCGTAGACGGCTGCCGTTTGGGAACCCGGCTGCCGTACTACCGGCGTAGCTGCTCCCGCTGCTGGACCGCTCCTTGTGCAACGTAGCACGAACCGGCGAGCGTAGACGTGTTCTTTTTTTTGCTGGGATGGATTGGTTTTTCTGCTGCTCGGGAGTTTGAGAAACAAACCTGGTTCGCAAAATTACTTCTTCCGATCCTTCACTCGCCTCACAAATTTCAACCCCGACCAAACCTCTGAAACCGCGCACACTTTTACATCCACTAATCCCGCCTCGAGGCCGATCCGCCGTACGTCGTTCTCATTCATATCCGTCGCGACGCCCGATGTCTTCTTCGGCCACGACGCCCATAAAATCCCCGCCGGCGCAAGTTGCTTGGCGAGACTTGCGAAATGGTTCCGCAATTCAGCCTGCGTTTTAGCGAACATCATGGCGAAATCGAGCGGCGCATCTTCGGCAATGGTGCACCCGGCCAGCGCGTCTCGCAGTTCGGCCTTCACATCGGCCGGAAGTCCGACAAGTGTGACTCTAAACGCTTCCTTGATGCCGAGTTTCTTGGGGAGCGGCGTGCCTGAATAGCCGGGCATCGCTATTGCGCGGGAGCGAAATATCCGCGGCGCGAACGTACGTGCAGGTTCTTGTGGTCCGCGGCCACGATTTCAATCGTGCGATAGCGTCCGTCCGTTCGAAAGTCTGCCGGCTTGTAGGAAACCGCGTACTGGCTGCGCAGTTCGTCCTGAATCTCGGCGAACGCATTGGCCACATCGCGGATCTGAAAAGGGAAGAAGGCCCGCCCGCCGGTTGCGTCGGCGATCCGTTCCAGCACCTTGTCGCCTTTGCCCTTCATGCCGGAAATGTTGGTGCTGATGGTATACACAATCACTTCCGCGCGCTGCGCCATCTCGATCGATTCTTCGCGCGTCACGTGGCTCTGGTTGTCCTCACCGTCGCTCAGCAGAATGATCGCGCGCCGCAAAGGCCCGCTGCGCGGCGCTTTCAGCAACTTGTCGCGGCAAGCGTAGTAGAGCGCATCAAACATGGCAGTGCCGCCGCCGGGCCGCAGCAAACGCACTCCGCGCGACAGGCTCTCGGTGTTATCCGTGAAGTCCTGTGTCACTTCCGGCGTCACGTCGAAGCCCACCACGAAAGCAGTGTCGTACTTGGGCCGAATGGTCTGGTTCAGAAACTCGATGGCAGATTCCTGCTCGAACTTGAACCGGTCGCGCACCGAGTTGCTGGCATCCACCAGAAGTCCCACCTGGAGGGGCAGGTCGGTCTGGTTGCGGAAGTCCTTCACCTCATCGGCCGGCTTGGAATCATCGATGACCTTGAAATCGTCCTTCTTGAGATCCTTCACGTACCGTCCATGCTTATCCGTGACAGTAAAAACCACATTCACTTCGTTGACGGTCTTGCGGATCGTGGCGACGGATTCGTCATCGGAGGTCGACGATTGCTGCCCGTTGGCCGCCGTCGTCGTTTTGGGTTTGTCGTTTGTGGCCGCCGGCGGAAGAGTCGTTTGGCGGGCCGCGCTCGGCGGGCTCTGGGCGGCAACGGAAACGGGGGCCGGGCTAGTTTGCGCGAACGCGGCGACGCTCCACAGGGCCACCGCGAGTAAGGTAAGAAACAGCCGGAAACTCATCGATTTCATTATATCCGCAAGCCTAACCCGGCAGGACGATCGAAAAGCTCATTGTGTTTTGGAAGTTAATGTTTAGCCTTTCGCTGGCGACTGGCGACTGGCGACTGGCGACTGGCGACTGGCGACTGGCGACTGGCGACTGGCGACTGGCGACCAACGACCTTACGACCCCGCTCCCTGTACCGTCCCGAGAAATTGCTCCAACTCCCGCGGCAGCCCGCGCGCAAACGAAAGCAACTCTCCCGTCCGCGGATGACGAAACTCGAGCGCACCCGCATGCAGAAAATTCCTTCCCAACGAAATCGCGCCCTTCGTTCCCTTCACCTGGGCCGGCGCGCCGTACACCGTGTCGCCCACCACGGGATGTCCCAGAGACGACAGGTGCACGCGAATCTGGTGCGTGCGCCCAGTATCGATCTTGATTTCGAGGAGAGTGAACTTCCCGAATGCCGAGTCGATGCGCCTTTGCACCCGGTAATGCGTGATCGCCTCGCGTCCACCGGCGCGTCGCGTGGTCATGCGCACCCGCCGCACGCTGTCGCGGCTGATGTTGCGATTGATTGTTCCGCGGTCTGCCTTGACCCAGCCGTGCACCATGGCGATGTAGGTTTTCTTCACCTGCCGACCGGCGAACTGCGCCGCGAGCTTGCGATGTGTTCCATCATTTTTCGCGACCACGATCAGCCCGCTGGTCGCCTTATCCAGACGATGCACGATCCCCGGCCGCAATTCGCCGCCTACATCAGAGAGCTGCCCGAAGCGATGCAGCAGCGCGTTTACCAGAGTCCCGCGATTTCGATCATCCTCGGTTGCGCCCGCCCCGGCGTGCACCATCATGCCTGCGGGCTTGTTCACGATCGCCAGATCGTCGTCTTCGTACACGATGTCGAGGGGAATATCTTCCGGGATCGCCCGCAGTGGCTCCAGCTTCGCGGGACCAAGCACCCTGATTTCTTCTCCGCCCCGCAAACGCACAGAGGCCTTGGCGATCTTGCCGTCGACCAGCACCTGTCCCTGCCCAATAAGTTGCTGAACACGCGCGCGGCTAACGTCCGCGATCTTGCTGGCGAGAAATTGGTCCAGACGAACACCCGCATCGTCCAATAACACTGAGTAGCTGCCAGGGAACTCGCCGCTCATGAGGAAGGAAGTCTACTGCAAAAAACGGGCTGCACCGCAGCGACCCGCCCACGCATAAATGGAGAGACGGGCGTCCTCGCCCGTCCGGGGCGGGAAACGGCCCGCCGAGACTAAACTAGCGGCTCGCAACTCGGGTCTCAGTGCTCGCGACCGCAACCGCTTTGTGCGACCCGCCCTTGAGCCACCAGATCACGCCACCCAGAATCACCAGCCCGATCGCGATCATCTGTGTTCCGCTCATCAGCCCGCCTAGCACCGAGCCGCGTCCAGGATCTCCGCGCAGGAATTCCAAAAAGAACCGAGCCACTCCGTACAGGATCAGGTAAGCGCCGAATACCTGGCCATCAAATTTCTTGCGCTTCAGCATCCACATCAACAGGAAGAAGTTCGCCAGCTCGACTGCGAATTCGAAAAGCTGCGTGGGCTCGAGGGCTTCATTCAGCGGGGTGCCGACCAAATCGTGCGCCACCGGATTCGTGAAAGTCACGCCCCACCAGGCATGCGTCGGCTTCCCAAAGCAGCACCCGGCGGCAAAACATCCCAGCCGCCCGATGGCGTGTCCGATCGCGAGCCCGGGCGCGAAAGCATCGCAGGTCGCCAGCGGTGGCATATGCTGGCGCCGGATGTACCACACCGCCGCGATCAGCGCGCCGATGAGTCCACCGGAGAACACGCCTCCCGCCTGCAACGTGCTCAGACTGAAAATATCCGTCCAACGCGGGTAGGTGTTCCAGTCGTAGATGACATACAAAACCTTTGCCCCTACGATTCCGCACAGCACCACCAGAATGCCGAAGTTCCAGGCCTTCTCTGGATCAATCCCCTGCCGGGCCGCGTTGCGCACGCTGACCCACAGCCCCAGCAGCACGCCCGTGGCAACCAGCAGACCATACGTCGGCAGAAAAAATCGCCCTATATGAAAAAGTTGTGGATACACGATGTGTTAGATGCGCGACGAAGCGACCGCGTCATTCCCAGTTTAACAGCTCAGCGCACGTAGGGGCAGACGCCCCGTCTGCCCAGCGGAGCGACGCTCCGCGTGAGTGTCCAGAACGACTCAGGTTTTAGCTGAAGACTGACGACCGAAGAACTGGAAGACTAAGTAAAAGCCGACCCGCTGAGCCGTGCGGTGGGCCGAGAATGAACCCGTCCTAGACGGTGGGAACCTGCCGAGACCCTTTAGGCATCTCCGCATGGCGGAGCATCGCACACCGGATCTTTTTTTCGAGTCAAGTCCCCGTTCATTCGGTGTTGGTTCAAAAATCGGTGACCACCATCACCAACGCCGCAGGCCGGCTTTCAGACTTGGATGCTAGGGAAAGTTGCAAAGATGCGCAAGACCCCAGCCGCAAAAAGTTGGCATTCCGCTTGCCAGCAACCTTCCCCCTAACCCGTCAGATCCACGGTAATGATTGTTAAGGAAGGATAAAGAAGCATGAAGAGAAGGTGAGACCTCAAGCAGCAAGTAGCGATTTTTCAAGTAGCAAGTAGCGAATCTTCCTCCGCTGTCATGCTGAGCGAAGTGAGGCGGCAGCCGAACGGAGTCGAAGCACCCCATGTGCGCGGGGCAGCGCCTGCGGCGTGTGAAGGCATTTCCACCACAAATCAGCTTAATCGATTCTCCTATGGACGGCCCATCCCGGAAATGCTTTCCAGATCCAACTCTACCGTTACCGCCATGGAGTCTCCTGCGGGTTCGCTCAGGACAGGTTTTCGGCTCCGCTCGGCTGCGCCTCGCTAGCTTAGGATGACCGGCTGTGGCAGGGATGGTAAGGCACGAATACAAAGGCGGATTTCTAAATGGCCATCGCGACAAGAACCCGCAGGGAACTAACTCAATCCGGGACGCAAAGCCATCAGCTAACGACCACCAGCCATCAGCTAACGACCAATGACTACCCCGCGTGCCGGGCGTCGTCAAGCACTTCATCCAGCGCATTCGCCAACCGATTGGCGCGTTGCACATACGAGATGCTTCCGGCATGGCTGTTGCGCTTGAGCAAATGATACTCATCCGCAATGTTCAACGCCGCCAGCACCGCGAGCCGCACCGTGTCGATGGTGTTGGTCTGTTCTGCGACCGCCCGCATCTTGGCATCGACATATTCCGCGAGCTTCAAGATGTATTCCGGATCCGAGCCGCGCAGATTGTAAGCCTGATCAAAAATCTCCACGCGCACGCTCGTGTTGTTTACGTCTTTTGCCGGATTTTGTCGCGTAGCCGTTGCCATGACAGATGTCCTCTCTGGTCCCGATCCCTTCGATGCCGCGCCGCGCGTCAGCTGGCGACCTGCTCCTCGCCCACCGTATCGATCTGGCGCATCATCTTTTCGACCCGTCGCTTCACCTCTTCGCGATCTTTGCGGAACTGCACCGCCTCGCGCCTCAGCGTTTCAATCTCGTCTTCCCGTTCTTTCAATTGCTGGCGCAAGCGCTGCAGGTCGCGTTCCGCCGCCACCCTGGCCTCACGCGCAGCCTTGTACATCTCAATAGTGCGATAAACCTTGTCTTCCAGCGCCTGGAAATCGTCGGCAGGAACCTCGGCTGATACCTCTTCGATCGCTTTCAGAGACATGATGGACTTCTTCCCGAGAGAAATTGCATTGCTTCTGCGCAGTATACCCCAGAAATTTGTGGAAGCGACCGAACAATGTCGCAGAGATTTTGCAGCCAAGCCCTAACTATTAAAAGATGCTGAGCGCGGCAGGGCGAGACCGCATTTCTGAAGTACAAAGCGAACCCGCTCAGCAACGGGCACGCGTGGAAGCTCAATCAGCTTATACCCGAGCCCCTTGTACGTGTCCGCCAACACCTCGCAGGTTCGGACCGCCTCATCGAAATCCTGCTTGCGCTCGCGGTCCCGCTGGAAGATTTCCCGCCAAGCGGGCGCGATGAAAACGCTACGGTTGTAACGGAATGTCTCCGCTGCCTTCTCGAAATACGCGGGCACCGATAGGTTCGACAAGCGCAGGTAACCAACCACGTCGGGTACGCCGCGGTCGAAAAACACAGGCCCCCTCTGCTGCTCCGCCACGCGATAGGAGCGCATCTCCCAGCACAACATGAGGTCCGCAAAAAGGGCGCGATCGTTCCACGGCACCGCGGGGCCGCCAATGCTTACTTGGTCTTGAATAATGCCACGGCCCGCTTCGATTGACCTCGAGAATCCCGCCTGCTGAAGTGCATCGATCAGCGTGCTCTTACCCGAGCCCGGTCCGCCAGTCAGAATCAGAAAACTCTCAGCGTGATCAGCCAATCGAACCTCCTACCCGGCGCGTTTTAATTTGCAGAGCCGCATGGCCGCCTCGTCCAGCGTCTCATCGCGCTTGCAGAACGCGAACCGCACCTGCTGCGCCCCATCCCTCGGGTCACGATAGAAACTCGATCCAGGCACGGCCGCCACTCCAATCTCGCTGACCAGGTACTTGGTGAAGGCCTGGTCATCCGCGAAGCCAAACGCGCTGATATCGGTCATCACGTAATAGGCGCCGCGCGGCAGGAAGCATCGGAAGCCCGCCTGCTCGAGTGCCGGCACTAGCCGGTCGCGTCGCTTTCGATATCCCTCCGCCAACTTGGCGTAGTAGCTTTCGGGAAGACTCAGCGCCGAGGTTCCCGCTTCTTGCAGTGGCGCGGGCGCGCCCACCGTCAGGAAGTCATGCACCTTGCGGATAGCGTCCGCGATGCGCGGTGGAGCGATCGCCCAGCCCACGCGCCATCCCGTCACGCTATAGGTCTTCGACATCCCGTTGATAGTAATGGTCCGCTCCTCCATGCCGGGCAGCGACGCCAACGAGATGTGCTTCGTCCCATCATAGAGAATGTGTTCGTAAATCTCGTCGGTGATGGCGAGCACATCGAACTCCACGCACAAGTCGCGAATCAGATCCAGTTCCGCCCGCGTGAAAACCTTTCCCGTGGGATTGTTGGGCGTGTTTACGATGATGGCCTTGGTGTGTTTTTGAAACGCCGCGCGCAACTCGCGCTCGTCGAACGTCCACTCACCGGACGATTCCTGCGGCGGCCGCAACTTCACGAACCGCGGCTTGGCCCCGCTTAGAATCGAGTCGGGCCTATAGTTCTCGTAATAGGGCTCGAAAATGATGACCTCGTCGCCCGCATTGCAGATCGCGAGCAAGGTCGAAATCATCGCCTCGGTCGACCCGCAGCAGACCGTCACCTGCTTCTCAGGATCAACAGTAACCCCGTGTCCGCTCTGCATCTGCCGCGCGATCGCACCCCGCAGGCTCTTGGCGCCCCACGTAATCGCATATTGGTTGACGTCTGCCCCAATCGCCTCCTGGGCCGCTTTCTTGATTTCGACAGGCGCCGGGAAGTCCGGAAATCCCTGCGCAAGGTTAATCGCCCCATGCAGCATCGCCTGCCGGGTCATTTCCCGAATCACCGATTCAGTGAAGTGCGAAACCTTGTCACTGAGAAAATGTTTCTGTCGTGCCGCGAGCTCAGCCATTGCCAGTCTGCCGATTCGAATTAAGCATTGCAAAATTACAGCTTCGACTATATAGCGAACTCTGCGAATCTCCCACCCACGTCTGCTTTTTTGCATTTCGGAAACCCAAAAGAAAAACGTGGCCCGATTCCGGACCACGTCTGTTCTTCTCTTCGACCTTTATAATTCTAGTATAGCATATTGCAAATTACAATTGCGACAGGTTTGCTTAGATTATATCTTGCCTGCGACGTTATATATACGGGATCTTCCAACCATCTCAGCCCTTGACAGATTTCGTTCCCGGTTTGCGGGTATGCAAGGGTGTTTCCGTGAATGCCGAAGCCGCAGAAACTCCCAAAACTCCGCCTCGCCGTGACGGCGCTGCCCGCGATCCTCCCATTGCGCGCGGCTTCCCGGGTTTCTGCACCGCTTGCTGTGCAGTGCTGCGCACTTGCCATGCGCCCTTCACGGGTCATTTGCTACCAGATCGCAAAATCCGCCTTACAGGAAAATCACGAGCTTTCCGCGGTCTCCGCGGACATCTCAGATGGCGTGAGCGCAAATCCACAAGTCGAGAACGTTGCTGAGCGAAGTGCTGCTGGGCAACCCGTGCAGAACACCATTCTTCTTCAGATCCCGGACAACGAGTTTGCGGCAATCCAGCCCCACCTCAAGTTCATTCCGCTGGAGCTTTCCACCTGCCTCCACCGCGAGCGCGAACTTATCCGCGCGGTGTACTTCATGAACCGCGGCATCGCCTCGATGCTGGTGGAAACCGACGACGGGCGCAGCGTGGAGGTGGGTGTCTGCGGACGCGAAGACATGATCGGCCTGGGATTGGCGGCGGGCCTCGAAAGACTGACGCACAGCGTGATCGTACAGGTGCCGGGCGACGGCTTCCAGGTCGACGCGCAGACCCTGAGGCGCGTGCTGAATTCCTCCCCCGAGCTTTGGCGTGTGCTGGTCCTGCGTCTTGGAATCCGCGCGGCGCAGCTTGAACAGAATGCCGCCTGCAACCGGCTTCACAATGTCAGGCAGCGGTTGGCCCGCTGGCTGCTGGTCACTCACGATCTGCTTGATTCCGATGTCATTCAGACCACTCACGAGTTCCTGTCGAAAATGATCGGTACGGACCGTCCCACAGTCAGCGTGGCCGTCGCGGAACTCGAGCGCGAGGGAATTCTCGAGCATCGTCGTGGGTCCATTGTGATCCTGGATCGCGAAAAGCTGGAGCGCCAGTCGTGCGCCTGTTACGGGGCGATCAAGCAGTTCAGTAGGGAACTCGGGATTTCCTAGTTGCGATAAGCCGAAACACAGTAGGGAATCCGACAGACCGAATCTGCTGTCCTCGGGTAGCCTCACCTTTTGCATACCATCCCCAATCTTTTTGCAGATGCCCACGGAGACGCATGGACAAACGTGAACAGCGTTGGAGGGAGTTGTGCGCACAAGCTGCGGTCGAGCAAGACCCTGAAAAACTGATGCAATTAGTCACCGAGATCACTCGCTTGCTGGGAGAGCAGCAGGAGGGTGGGAAAGCCAATCCTTCGGCTAAGCCCAAAGATTCTCCCAAGAAGTAAATCGCGCTTCTGGTCGGATTCAACTGCGAAGAATTCCGCCCACAGCCTGGAGCGCTTTGATGATCTGTTCGGACCAGCGCCCTACTTCGTCTTCGCGCAGGGTTCGCTCACTTGACTGGAACACTGCCCGCAGCAAGATCGAGTACCTGCCCGCGGGGACGTTTCCGCCTCGGAAGATTTCGACCGGAGCAAAGCTGCGCAATTCCCCGAGCCGCAACTTACTCACGGCCTGGTCGATCTGCTCGAACATGATCGAATCCGCGAACACGAAAGAAAAATCCCGCTCCACAGCTGGATAACGCGGGAGGGCGCGGTAGCGAGGTTCTCGGAGATCATGCTCGTACAAGCGGTCGAGAAACAGTTCCGCCACGAACACGTCCTGTCGCAACTTGCGCGCCGACGCCACATCCGGATGCAACTGTCCGAACTGGGCGACCACGGTGCCGTCCATCACCGCGCGCGCGGAACGTCGTGGATGGTAGTAGTCGGGAGTGTCCGCATCGTAGTGCAGCTTTTCCGAGGCGAACGCCGCCAGCAGGTTCTCGAGGTCGCCCTTCAGATCAAAGAACGTCAGCGGCCGCGTTTCCGAGGGTTGGAGGACATTCAACGGAAGCGCCCGCCCGCTTGCTCCCAGGCAGATCCGTTTCGCTTCAGCCGAGTGCGCGTTGACCGCCTCATAAACTCGGCCGGCCTCGAACAGCCGCACATCATTGGTGCCACGGTTGAGGTTGTAGGCGAGCATGTTCAACATGCTGGGCACGAGGGAAGTTCGCATCACCGACGCTTCCGCACTCAACGGGTTCGCCAGCCCCAACGCGGACGCGGCCGAGAACCGCCTCGCATCCTCTTCGGAAATGAAAGTCAGCGAAACCGCTTCGTCGTAGCCGAGTCCGAGCAGGGAACGGCGCACTTTCTTATCCTTGCGCGCATCCGGCAAGTCGACGACTGCTCCTGCGAATGCCGGCAACGTGTTCGGAAAGCGGTCGTAGCCATGCAGGCGCGCGATCTCCTCGATGATGTCGATTTCGCGCTCCACGTCCAGCCGCCAGGAAGGAACCGTGACCTCGAACTCCTCGCCTTCATGCCGTCCCGCGACCGTTTCGAACCCCAGCCGCGAGAGAATCCGCAAAACTTCTTGCGCGCTCAAAGCCTTTCCGAGAATGCGGTGCACCTCCGAAAGATTGAGGACGATGGGCGCCTGATCGCGGCTTCCGACCACCACATCGATCACATCGCCGGTCAAGGTTCCGCCGCCAGAGGCAAGAATCAATTCCGCTACCCGGTTGGTCGAAACGATCGTGGATTCGAAATCCGCTCCGCGTTCGAAGCGGTGCGACGCGTCCGTGTGCAGGGAATGCCGCTTCGATACCTTGCGAATGGTCGCCGGATCCCACCACGCTGACTCGATCAGGATGTTGCGCGTGCGCTCGGTGATCATCGTGTCGAAGCCGCCCATTACGCCGGCCAGTCCGACCGGCTTCCCGGCATCCGCCACGACGAGATCTTCAGTCGTCAGCTTGCGCTCCACGCCATCGAGCGTTTTTAAAGTTTCGCCCGCACGGGCGAAGCGAACCACGATGCGTCCGCCCTCCAGCAGATCGAGATCGTAAACGTGCGTGGGCTTGCCAATCTCCCAGAGAACATAGTTGGTCGCATCGGCCGCATTGTTGATGGGCCGCTGATCCAGAAGCCCGAGGCGCTGCACAACTTCGCTCGGCGACGCTTTAACCGAGACGTCGCGCAGCACGCGCGCGGTGAAGCGCGGACAGTAGCGGCCATCTTCAACCGTGATGGTGACGCCCGCCAATCCGCTATGTGCCGGCAGTTTGGGCGCAATCGGCTTGAGAGGTACGTCGTAGAACGCGGACGCCTCGCGCGCCACGCCGTAATGATTCATGGCATCCGGACGATTGGTGCCGATCTCAGTCTCAAAAACCGTGGACTCGCCAGTGCCCTCGATGCCCTCGACGGCAATCCCAATCGAACTCAGATCGTGGGCAAGGGTCGTGTCATCTACCTTGATTTCAACGAAATCGCGAATCCAGT
>Ga0307474_10001935_pt1 | contig 14926 bp, 9 predicted proteins | sample atmos_gasesECM1C_2_FD_203312 | JGI IMG/M metagenome (GOLD analysis project Ga0307474, IMG submission 203312) | Hardwood forest soil microbial communities from Morgan-Monroe State Forest, Indiana, United States - atmos_gasesECM1C_05 | ecosystem: Environmental > Terrestrial > Soil > Temperate... | reverse complement strand
AAGCGGAACGCCCAAACCCGTTCGCCGCCGCCGCGCACCACCAGATAGAGGCCTCGGCCATCGGCGTAGTCGCCACATGGCAGGGATTTAACTTGGTTGGAATTGAGGGCCATCTTAGGCTTTCCTTGAACTTACCAATTGCCGTCACGGATCAACCGGGAAACCATCCGGCGAGATAAGCCGAAACACGCCCGCAGGGTAGTACCGTCACGGATGCTTTACAATCGGCCAACGCTCCAACTTACCGATTTTTCGCCAGGGCCGAGCAGCGCCCGGTGGGAGCGGGTGACAGGCAATGATATTAAATTATTGTTTCTATTGGTATAACAGGAAGAGGGTGATAGCGAGTGATATCCTGTAATAGGCTTTTTTCAGGTACATGATCCGTGACGGCATTCGGTAAGCTCATCCGAACCACGGCGTTCCGTTTGACGCTGGTCTACCTGTTCATCTTTGCGCTGTTTGCGGCGTCGCTTCTGGTTTATTTCGCCTGGAATACGCGGCGTCTCATCACCGAACAAATCACGACCACGGTGAATGCCGAAACTAGCGAAATCAGCGATATTTTCGGGCGCCGCAGTCTGCGCGGATTGGTTTTCACCATCGAGAACCGTGCATTGCGGCCCGGCGCCAATCTCTATCTCGTCACCACTCCGGCAGGCCAGGCGATCGCCGGCAATGTCGGTTCGCTTGCGCCGGGCGTGATGGCGACCACCGGCTGGTCGGAGACCGCCTATCGGCGGCTCGACGAGCAGGACACAGCCGATCATTTCGCGCTGGTGCGGGTCAGCGAATTGCCCGGCGGCTTCAGACTCCTGATAGGGCGCGATCTGGAAGAGCGCCGGCGGCTGATCGGCATTGTCGCCAAAGCCGCGCAATGGTCGGTGTTGATCGTAGTGGTGCTTGGGCTCGGCGGCGGCATCTTCGTCGCACGACGCGTGCTGCGGCGAATCGACGCGATGACCGGCACCGCCCAGCGTATCATGGCGGGCGACTTGAGCGGGCGATTGCCTGTCGGCCGCAGCGGCGATGAACTCGATCGTCTGGCGGGAAATCTCAACGCGATGCTGGAACGTATCGAAGCGCTGATGATGGGCTTGAAGGAGGTATCGGACAACATCGCGCATGACCTGAAAACGCCGCTGACACGTTTGCGCAATCGCGCCGAGGAAGCGTTGGCGAAATCCAGGACCGAGATCGAATACCGCACCGCGCTGGAACAGACCATCGAGGAATCCGATGGCCTGATCCGGACCTTCAATGCCCTGTTGATGATTGCGCGCGCCGAATCCGGTCAGGCGCGCGGCAATATGGATAATTTTGACGCCGCCGATGTCGCCCGGGGAATTCACGAGCTCTACGAGCCGCTCGCCGAAGACGGTGGCATGAGCCTGCAGGTAAAGACCGAGTCGGTCCCGCTGCACGGCAACCGTGAGCTGATCAGCCAGGCGTTGGCCAATCTGGTCGAAAACGCAATCAAATACGGCAAGCCAGTTCCCGCGCCACTGCCCGCGGCGATCGATGGCGGCCGCGACGACATTCTGATCGAGGCGAGGCGAGAGGGCGACAAGGTTCTGCTCAGTGTCACCGACCATGGCCCCGGAATTCCCGTTGCCGATCGCAAGCATGCGGTGGAGCGATTTGTTCGCCTCGAGGCCAGCCGAACCCAACCCGGTTCCGGTCTTGGATTGAGCCTGGCATCGGCAGTGGCGACCCTGCATGGCGGCGAGCTTCGGCTCGACGACGCTCATCCGGGCCTCGTTGCGACCCTGGCCATTCCGGCACGCTCCGGCGCCAGCGACACACTTGCGGCTCAAACGCATGATGTGTCACAGAAAGCGGCTTGAAATCATCCCGCTCGCATTTTGGCGCGGCTCCGTATCTTGACGCAGTTTCTGGGCTAGACATTCGCCATGACGATTCGCGGAAGCATCGATGGGAATGTCGCATCGACTGTGCTCGCCGCACGGTTCGTGGGCGGTCCGCATATCTCCGCCGCGGATCAAGCGAAGGGGCGGCTGAACGAATGGCTCGCTGAGCTGGGGCCGGAACAGGCCGGGGAAATCGATCGCCTCCTTCGACGATTTCCGACGGCGAGGACGATCTTTCTAAGCCTGGCGGAGGCCTCGCCATACCTCTTCGATCTGGTCTGTACCGATGCTGCGCGGGCGATCTGCTTGTTGCTGTGTGAGCCCGAACGGCATCTGGCACAACTGATCGAAAAGATCGGGCGCGACGTCCTCGCAGCACAAAGCGAAGCCGAGGTGATGCAGTTGCTCCGACGCGCCAAGTCGGAAGCAGCTTTGCTGATCGCGCTGTGCGACATCGGCGGCGTCTGGCCAGTGATGCAGGTGACGGCGGCACTGACGGAACTGGCGGTCGCCTCCGTGCAATCGGCGCTGCGCTTTCTGCTGCGAGAGGAAGCCAACCGCGGCAAGATCTTGCCGCCCAACTCGGATCGACCTGAGGATGACAGCGGGCTGATCGTGCTGGCGATGGGAAAAATGGGCGCGGGCGAACTGAATTTTTCCAGCGACATCGACCTGATCGTCTTTTACGACACGACCGCGTCGTCGCTCGCGCCTGACATTGAGCCGCAACCGTTTTTCGTGCGCGTGACACAAGCCTTGTCACGAATTTTGCAACAGCGCAGCGGCGAGGGTTACGTGTTCCGCGTCGATTTACGCTTGCGGCCGGATCCGGCCTCGACGCCGCTGGCTATATCGACCGCTTCGGCGCTGCATTACTACGAGCGGGAGGGGAGAACCTGGGAACGTGCCGCCATGATCAAGGCGCGGCCCTGCGCCGGGGATTTGCGGGCCGGAGAAGCGTTGATCGCAGAGCTTTCCCCCTTCGTTTGGCGCAAGCATCTGGATTTTGCGGCCCTTACCGACGTACACGACATGAAGCGGCAGATGCAGACCTATCGCGGGCAAACCGACATGGCCGTCGAAGGCCACAACGTCAAGGTCGGGCTCGGAGGCATTCGCGAGATCGAATTTTTTGCACAGACCCAGCAGTTGATCGCCGGCGGCCGTCATCCCGAATTGCGGGTCCGACCGACGCTGGAGGCGCTGGATGTACTGGCGACGCGCGACTGGATCACATTCGAGGCGCGCGACGAACTGACCGCGGCGTACGAATTCCTGCGGCGGGTCGAACACCGATTGCAGATGATATTGGACGAGCAGACCCACACACTGCCTGACGACCGTGAAGCCGTGGAGCGGTTTGCCCGGTTTCTTGGCTACGAGAGCAGAGCTTCGTTCGCAGCCGATCTGCTCTTTCACCTTAACGTGGTGCAGGGACACTACGCAAAGCTGTTCGAAGGCGATCCGGCCGGTACGGCGAAATCGCCGGATGTCAATTATACGGCTGGCCCCGACGACCGCCGCCTGATCGATTACCTCGCCTCGCTCGGTTTCAAGAAGCCGGTCGCGGTGGCAGGGACAGTGCGGCAATGGCTCGGGGGCAATTATCGCGTGCTCAGGGGGGAAGCCACGCGCAGCGCCTTTGTCGAGTTTCTTCCCGCCTTGATCGCAGGACTTGCCAAGGCGGAGGATCCTGACAACGCGGTGGTGGTGTTCGATCATTTCCTGCAGGCGCTGCAACGCGGGGGAAGATTGTTCGCGCTGCTCAGCCAAAACCGCGATCTCGTTGCGCTGGTCGCGCTGATCCTGGGAGCGGCGCCGCGTCTGGGCGACATGCTGGCACGACAGCCGCAGATCATGGACGGGCTGATCGACCCGCGGTTCTTTGGCGCGATGCCGGACCGGCGCGAGCTGTCGGTGCGGCTGGCGGCGACGTTGGAGGACGCGCATTCCTACGAAGAGTTTCTTGACCGTTTGCGATTGTTCGGCCGCGAAAGCCTGTTCCTGATCGGCACGCGCATTCTTTCGGGTACCGTTTCCGCCCAGCAGGCCAGTGTTGCGTTCGCCGACGTCGCCGAAGGCATCGTGCAAACCGTGCATGGTCTGGTGAGCGAGCAGTTCGCGGAGCAGTATGGCCGGATCAGAAACCAAGAGACCGCCATCCTGGCCATGGGCAGGCTCGGGGGCCGTGAAATGACCGCCTCTTCCGATCTCGACCTGATCCTGCTCTACGGCTTCGACCCCGAACACCCTGACTCAGATGGCGCCAAGTCTCTGCATGGCGCGCAATATTTTGCGCGCCTCACCCAGCGGCTGATCAGTGCCTTCACGACGCGGACCAATTATGGCGTTCTCTACGAAGTGGATATGCGACTGCGTCCATCGGGCAGGGCGGGTCCGGTAGCATCGCACGTCGATTCCTTTGCCCAGTATCAGGAACGGGAAGCCTGGACCTGGGAGCATATGGCGCTCACCCGCGCCCGGGTGATTTCGGCGCGACCGCAATTTCGGTCCAAAATCGAAGCGGTCATACGTCGGGTGTTGATGCGGCCGCGCGATGCCGCGGCCGTGGCCCACGATGTCGCCGATATGCGCCGCGCCATCGCGCAGGAGAAGGGCGAGGGCGAGATCTGGGATTTGAAATATGCCGCCGGCGGCATCGTCGACATCGATTTCATCGCTCAGTACCTGCAGCTCGTGCATGCCGCCGAGAAGCCCGACATTCTCGATGTCAGCACCTTGCATGTGCTCGACAATGCGGCGCGGCTTGGCCTGTTGGCGCCGTCCTTTGCGGAAATCCTGCGCTCGGCGGCGCGCCTCTACCAGGATCTGACTCAAATTCTCCGGCTCTGTGTCAGCGACAAATTCAATCCGGAGACGGCCGGAGAGGGTCTGTTGCGGATCATGGCGCGCGCCGGCGATGCTCCCGACTTCTCCTCGCTGCAGGCACGGGTTAAGGATACCCAGGCCGAGGTCCGCCGCGTGTTCCGCTCATTGATCGTGGAACGCAGTTAGCTCGCCCCGGCGGGTTTGTGTTATTCGTTTCCCTGAAAATAAGTTGGGGTTGTTCTTGATCGACAAGCTTGAACTTCTGCTTGCGCTGGCCAAGGAGCGTCACTTCGGGCGTGCCGCGGAAGCCTGCGGCGTCACCCAGCCGACGATGTCGACCAGCCTCAAGCAACTCGAGGAAATCCTCGGCGTCATGCTGGTGCAGCGCGGGTCGCGGTTTCAGGGATTTACGCCCGAAGGCGAACGCACGCTTGACTGGGCGCGGCGCATTGTCGGTGACGCCCGCGCGATGCGTCAGGAAATCAACTCGCTGAAGGACAAGCTTTCCGGCGAAATCCGCATCGCAGCGATTCCCACTGTGCTCGGCATGGTCGCCTCGCTGACAACGCCGTTTCGCGCGCGTCATCCCGACGTGCGCTTCCGCGTCGTATCATGTACCTCGGCGGAGGTGCTCGGACTTCTGGAAAACCTCGAGGTCGATGCCGGCCTGACCTATATCGAGAACGAACCGATCGGCAAGGTTCGCACTATCCCGCTCTACAAGGAGAGCTATCGCCTCTTGACCTCGCCGGATGGCATATTCGGCGATCGCAAGCAGATCACGTGGAAGGAGGTGGGCCAGGTTCCGCTCTGCCTGCTCACGCCCGACATGCAGAACCGGCGCATCATCGATCGCGCACTTCGTTCCGTGGGTGCGGAGGCGACACCGTCGCTGACCTCGAACTCGCTCTTGGTGCTCTACACCCACGTCAAGACCGGTCGCTGGGCCAGCGTGATGCCGGCGAAGCTTGCGGAAACGCTGGGCCTGGCGGATCGGGTGCGCAGCATCCCGATCGTCGATCCCGTCGTCACTTACAGCATCGGGATGGTCATCCCGCAGCGCGATCCGATGACGCCATTGATCGCGGCGCTGGTTCAGATCGCGCGCGAGGTTGCGCCGACCTTGGAATCCTGAAGGTCTGAACCCTCCTTCAGTGAGTAATGCGCCCTTAGGCCGCCGCCGACATGTTCGCCCGGGCCTTGGCTGCATCGCGCGGCAGCGAGACGCGAACCACCGTGCCGGCCCCTAACTTCGAGCGCAAGCGCATCGATCCTCCGTGCAGCTTGGTCAGCGATCGCGCGATCGCAAGGCCGAGCCCGGAGCCGTGATAGGTCTTGGTCAACTGGCTTTCGACCTGTTCAAACGGCCGGCCCAACCGTTGCAGCGATTGCGGAGCGATGCCTATGCCGGTGTCGGCGATCAAAAGCACAATGGAGTCTTCGACCAGCCGACTGCGCACAATCACCCTGCCGCCGTCGGGTGTGAATTTCACGGCGTTGGACAGGAGATTGACGACGATCTGCTTGGTCGCCCGGCGGTCTGCCACAATCGAAATCGGGCCATCGATATCTGCATCGAGCTGGAGGTTCTTGTCGTCGGCACGTCCGGACACCACCCGTAAGGATTCCACCAGCGTCTTCGACAGATCGAGCGGCTCCATGTCGAGCTTCATGCGGCCGGCCTCGATCTTCGACATGTCCAGGATGTCGTTGATCACTTCGAGCAGATAGTGCCCGCTGGTGAGGATGTCATGACAATACTCCTGGTATTTTTCCGAGCCGAGCGAGCCGAACATTCCGCTTTCCATGATCTCGGAGAAGCCAATGATGGCATTGAGCGGCGTGCGCAGCTCATGGCTCATATTGGCGAGGAATTTGGATTTGGTCTGGTTGGCTTCCTCGGCGCGGGTTTTCTCCCGCGAGTATTTCTCGGCGAGATCGGCGAGTTCGAGCGCCTGCCGCTCGAGTTCGGCCTGCGAGCGCTTCAGGTCGATCACGGTCGCGCGCAGCCGAAGGTCGTTCTCGACGAGTTTCTGTTCGTGCTCCTTGATGCGGGTGATGTCGGTCCCGACCGAGACGTAGCCGCCGTCCTTGGTTCGGCGCTCGCTGATGTGCAGCCAGCTTCCGTCGTCGAGCTGGGCCTCGAAGGTTCGCGCGCCCGGCGCGTGGTTGGCGACCTCATGCAATCGAGTACGCACCTCTGGCATCCGGCCGACCTCGATCACGGTTTCATAGGAGGTGCCAGGGGTCACGGCGGAGTCCGGCAACTTGTGCAGCCGCTGGAAATGAGAATTGCAGAGCACCAGCCGGTCGCCGGCGTCCCACAAGACGAAGGCTTCCGGAATGGTCTCGATCGCGTCCCGCAGCCGCAAGTCCGCCTCGACGGTCTTCTCTGCCAGACTTTTCTGCTCGGTGATGTCGACGGCGATCCCGATCAGGTGCAGGCCGGAATCGGCGGCGGCTTGGCTGAGCTCGCAGCGCACCCTCAGCCAGATCCAGTGACCTTCGGTGTGCTGCATGCGGAAGGCCCGGTCGATATGATTGATCTTTCCGGCGATCAGTTGATCGGCGATCTCGAACAGGTCGATATCGTCGGATTTCACCAGTGCGTTGACCTCGCCGAATGTCAGCAGGTCGCTGCGGGTCTCAAGACCCAGCATCGCGAACATCGATTGCGACCAGAAAATTCGCCCGCGCGACAAATCCCAGTCCCACAATCCGCAGCGTCCGCGATTGAGCGCGGTATCGATGCGTCCGCGTACGGCGTCGTTGATGAGATCGCCTTCGCGGGCGCGGGTCGATTGCCAGTGGAACGCAAATCCCAGGATCAGCACGACAAAGCCGGTGGTGGCCGAAAGCGTCACCGACAGGGCGGCATCCGAACGCCAGATCGAATCCAGCTTTTCCTGGATGATGATCACCTGACCCGGCAGGGATTTGACGACGTGACGGACCGCCATCGCCTCTCTGCCGTTGGGCAGCGTGATGTCGTTGACGGCTTCTGCCTTTCCGCTAGCGCCCAGCGGCACCGCGGCACTGACGAAGTCGAGAATGCGATTGGTATCGCCAATCGCCGAGTCGATCGGAATGCGGGCAAGCACGCGCTGGTCCATACCGGTGACGATGACGTGTCTGCCGGCCGCAATCGCCCATGTGGGGATGAGGCCGGGCAAGAGAAGCTGGAGACGGTCGAATGAGGTCGCGCGATCCTGTCGAACCGAGGCGATCCGGTCGAGACGTTCGGCCAGCAGGTCGGCCACGGCCGCGAGATCGCGTTCGATGGAGGCGCGCTTCTGCCGGCTCTGATCGATCACCTGCACGACGGCGCCGAGGCAGATGGTGATCAGGAACGCGATGATCAGGGTGGGAACGGCACGGCGAAGCGCAGGCTCCGCTAGCAACAGCCTGTGATAGGCTGGTTTTGCGATCGATTGCGCCAATCCTTTGATCGAATCGGATTGGGCGCACGCGGTCGCTGCCGCGTGTGCGCGCGCCATGCCGTTGCCCCTTGGAAGACTTTCTACCCCGCTCGGAAGCCCAGCCCAGCTGCCGAATCAGGGTTCATTTGAATCCAGTTTTTGCGAACTGTCGAGAGTCAACGATTCGTTAACGCAAATAATTCTTGTCCACGAAGAATCAGGACGCACGAAATCCCGCGAAAAACGCCTGCAACGTGAGTCCGAAAGGAGAACGTGCGTTTGTGTTTTGGGCAGCGGCTCATCTCAAGATCTGCTGTCTTTTGTTTGAGCATGATCTTCGCGCAAACGCGTTTTCGCGTTTGTCGCGAGGGAAAACCGGTTTCCACTTTTCCGGATCATGCTCTAGCCGCCTGGCGGCTCGGCGTGACTGATCACGCGCTTCACGCTTGGAAATGCGCGGCGCAAGGCGCGCTCGATCTCGTCGACGCTCTCGTGAACCCTGATCACGCTCATCGACGGCGCGGCCCGGCAATGAAAGTTCACGATTTCACCGGCGTCGGTATCGCGCACCCGCACGCTGTGGATGTCATGGATCGCGGTGCTGGCGGCAAACCGCGAGAGCGCCGCCCTGATGACGTCCACTCGGTCGGGCGGGGCATCGGTGCCCAGGGGCAATTCCGGTTCCAGCGGCTCGATATGCGTATCGACCTCGACGTCTTCGCCGAATTCTTCGCGAATATTCCGCTCGAGCCCCTGGGCGATATCGTGAGCCTCATTGAGCGCCATGTTGCCGTCGACCTCGAGGTCGATTGAGACGGTAAGTTTGTCGCCGAGATCGTGAACTGTGACGTGGTGAACCGCGAGCCCCGAATTACGCGCAATGACCATGACGCGTTCGCGCACGCTCTCATTGCTGCGCGCAACCGGCACGGCGGTAAAGGTCAGGTCGGCATCATCAAAGGTTTTCGTCAGCGCTGCTTGCGCCTTCCGCTTGATTTCCTCGACGCGGTCGATCGGGTAGGTGCGCGGCACCTGAACGACGGCGTCGATGAAGGTGGTCGGTCCGACCATGCGTGCCCGCAGCCGTTCGACATCGACCACGCCCGAAACCCCCTTGATCGCGGCGGTCGCCTTTTCCGCCACGCCTTCGGGCGCGCGATCGATCAGGGTTTCGACCGTGGAGCGCGCCAGCCGCAGACCCAGCAGCGCGATCATGACCGCAACCGCAATTGCCGCAGCCGCATCGCCCCAGGCATAGCCGAGGCCGGAAAGCGCGAGCCCGATGATGACGGCGACCGAGCCAGCCACGTCGGAGGAAAAATGCAGCGCATCGGCCGCCAGCGCCTGGCTCCTGGTGTCGTGCGCGGCGCGGTGCAGCGCGCGGGCGCGCCAGAAATTCACGGCGATGTCGACAAGCAGAACGATGAAGGGAATTGCCGACAGCGTCGGAGGCGGGGCGCCTTCGCGCAAACGGCTGTAGGATTCGACCAGAATGCCGCCGGCGAGCACATAAAGCAGCGCGATGATGCCGAGTGCAGAAAGGCTCTCCAGCTTGCCGTGGCCGTAGTGATGCTCCTTGTCGGCAGGACGGTCGGAATAGCGAACCACCATCCAGGTGACGATGGTTGCGCCGACGTCGACTGCGGAGTGCAGCGCTTCGGAAATCAGCGCGAGACTGCCGATGACGACGCCGACCACGAACTTGGCCGTGGCCATGCCGGCGCTGGCGAAAATCGAAATCGCCGCGACGCGGGTTTTGGTGGTGTGAACGGGATCGCGCATGGGCGTGGGTTTAGCAGGGGGTTTTGAGTGATTAAAGTGCTGTTCCAGGACGTAGTTGCCAGTCGGTTGCATTAGCCGCGCAGCGGGCTCTCTCGGGACCTTAAAGCCTGCCGTTATGTGCAGCCTATTAATCTCGTCATTGCGAGCGCAAGCGAAGCAATCCAGAGCCGCCAAGGAGAGCTGGATTGCTTCGTCGCTTTGCTCCTCGCAATGACGTCGTTCTCACCTTGCACATGATCTATCCTTCTCGCGACGCCGAAAGCGCCCGAGTTGTGCCATCATCATTTCGCCCCGGAAGAAGAGGGCGCAGGGAACGCCGGGTGGCCAATCCACCCGCGGCCTCGCGTGCGAAAATAAAAAAGCACACGAGTTAGTCACCACAGGTTGACCGGACCTCATCCGGCGTTCCCCGCGCAATGGTTTTAACGGCTTATTCCGCGCTCTCCCTGGTGAGCCGGGCTTTGTTGCCACCATCGTCGGCGGATCATCCGCCAACTTGATGCCAGCGTCGGGGCATCAGGACCACACGGCTTTGCCGTCCGCGAGCGGCGCCTTCGTCTTAAGCGCCATCGCGTCCATCGCATCCCGCTCCAACGTTCGTGACGGTCGCGAAGCGCCCCTCGTTTCGGACCGGGATGGGTGCGATATAGTTTTGATTTGGGTCGCCCGCGAAGGAATTTATTTTTTCGAGAAGGGCTGGACAGGTAGCATCGCGTTGTTTGGGTTGGAAGAATTGCCCGGAAGGCGCACGCGTCAATTTCGGGTAGTGTCCTGATTTGGGGATAGTAGGATCTAGGATTACTGTGCACCCCCACTTAGGGCTAGCGCGCCCATTGTTAAGCCTTCTCGCGCCTCCTTGCGTCCTTCAGAGCTTTCGCTCGCCTTTGCGCCCGCGAAAGTTTCGGAACAGATGGTGGCCGCTGGGGTCCAGATGCTTTGGTAGTCTGGGATTGTGGAAGGACAATCGCATTCTGACGAACTGCTAGTCCGCGATATTTTTTTAGCAATGGACGCCTGCGCGAGCGCTTAGCGCCCATCTCAAGCTTGGCGCTTAATCGGCCGATCTCTGTTCGGATGTAGTTGCAGTCTCCAATGAATTTTCGAAGGTCGGGGAGTGTTAGCGATCTATTATTAAATGATGGGTCCGCTAGTGTTGGCTCGGCTGATTTTGGGTCATCCTCAGCATGTGGGGAAGCGTAAATCCTAGTGACGGGATGCCAGTGCGCGATGGCATTGCGGACAGCGGCGAGCCTTTGGAGAAACTGATGACAGGAGTTCCAGAACGGCTCTACTTTGTCGCCAAAACGATGCTCAATTAGCGAGTCGAAAAGTTCCAGTTTTGAACGAACGTTGTTTATGCTCAAAAAGATCAATCGCGCTTGTCGCGAGTCGCAGCCGAGAATGTTCTGTAACAAGCGGATTAGTGCCGCCTCAACCTGAACGTATGCCTGTAGGGCCAGTCCTGTTGCCTTAAGGAAATCGTCCGTCGTGTTGGTTATGATCAAGGGCATACCGTCATGGCAAAAACATGCAAAGAAGTCGAACTTCATCCCGAAGCATGGGCCGCTTTGAGCGCGCGATTAATGCCGCGATAAAGAGCCGGCCGCAGCATCGGCCAGCGAAAAAGAAAAAGGCTGGGAAGAAGAAGCGAACGAAAGATGCTTAACTCAGAGCGGTCCCCGGCGGAACAGCTTCCGCCCTCTCTGCCAGTTCGATTAGAGCCTGAGCAAGTTCTCTTGCTTGCTGTGGCATCATACCAAACTGAATCGATTCAGATGATTTTCCGATGTCGTCGGGATGATGCACAAATTGTAAGCGCAGGCCACAACCCATTCCGGCGAGCACCGCGCTTTCCCAGCCAACAAGCGGTTTGAGTATAATGAGGCCGTGCTCATCGTCGTCCCAATTCGGCATATGCTCTCCTAGCGACAGTTTTTCCTTTTTGCGCCAGCGCAGTGCCTTGGAAAGACGCCTCCGATAGAGTTGACCCGTCGGCTTTTCGTTCTTTCAGCCACCTCGAGTTCGGTCCATTTTACGACGCGTACGTGGCCATTAGCTACGCCGTTTAGCGGATCAATTACCCTCGGCCAACCCGTTGATTGTCCTGAAATGACATCTGCACAACCTTTTGTTGAGCAACGAATTGTTTCGTCGGTACATTTGCACTACAAATTGTTAGTATGAGATCGACCACTATTCAGATTCGCCTACATCCCGAAGAGAAGCAAGCCTTTGAAGAGGCCTCGGAACTGGCCGGAATTGGGCTCTCCAGTTGGGTACGCCAGCGGCTTCGCCTTACCGCAATTCGAGAATTAGAAAGCGCTGGACGATTAGTGCCATTCGTTCAGCAGATACCTTTGCGGAGCGAAAGCGATGGCTGAATCCGAGATTGGCTTTGCACAACTAGGCTTAGCAAGCATCCTCAAACATCATCAGCTAGTTGTACCGGCTAATCAGCGCGACTATTCATGGACCGTGAAAGAGGTTCGCACTCTCCTCCAAGATATTGCCAAAGCGATATCTGAGGGCGAAGGCAGCTATTTCCTCGGGACGATTGTTACAATTCCGCGCGCCAGTAATTTGTTGGAAGTAGTTGATGGTCAGCAACGACTCGCTACCACCGCAATCGTGCTATCGGCCATTCGGGATTATCTTAAGATCCGTGATCCCATGATCGCGGATTCAATCGATTCTGAATTTTTGACGGTTATAGATCGCACCAGTCGCGCTCGTATTCCTCGGCTTCGGCTCAATCTTGATGATAACGATTATTTCCGCGGTAAGCTGACAGCAACGGAGCCTGGGCCCATCATAAGTCGCTCATCCCATGAACTCATAGATGCAGCCTTTGCCGAGGCCCGTGAGCAGGTCAAGCGCATTGTCGCTGGGTTTGATGAGAAGGATCACGGCGACATTCTAAATCGATGGATTAATTTTATCGAATCACGAGCTCTTGCTGTTTTGTTACGAGTGCCGAACGATTCTGATGCTTACCGGATGTTTGAGACCCTGAATGATCGCGGCCTACGTACCTCACAATCTGATCTCGTAAAGAATTATTTGTTTGGTCGATCCGGAGATCGTCTTGGCGAAGTTCAACAAAAATGGGCATATATGCGCGGTGCGTTAGAAACAATTGAGGAAGACGACATTACGATCACGTTTCTACGGCACGCGCTAATGGTCATTCATGGGTTTGTCCGAGAAACACAGGTTTATGACACAGTCCAGAATATTGCGAAGGGTCCGCAGCTAGTTGTTACGTTTGCAGGTCAATTAGAATCTCTGGCCAATGGATATGTTGCTATTCACAACCCCGAGCATGAGAAGTGGAACAAATACTCAGACGCGACAAGAAAGGCGATAGAGGTTCTCAATCTTTTCGATATTAAGCCTTTACGTCCATTGATGCTTGCTGTGGCACACACGTTGCCGGATAAAGAAGCAGAAAGGGCATTTCAATTTTGCGTATCGCTCGCTGTTCGACTGATGATCGCGAGTAGTACCCGAACTGGTACGGTCGAAGAGAGACTCGCCGAGTCCTCACACAAAATTTTTAAAAACGAAATTGTGACGGCCGTGGCTCTCAAGACCGAGCTAAAACCCTTAACTCCGACAGATGGTCCATTTGCGGCGGCATTCGAGAATGCGTCACTGTCGAACCGCAAGCTTGCTCGATACTACCTGCGCTCGATGGAGTTGGCCGCCAAAAATGAACCCGAGCCCTGGCATATTCCTAATGATGACAAGAGCGCCATCAATCTGGAGCACGTTCTACCTGAAAAGCCCGAAGGACATTGGCCGCAATTTACCGATGAACAAGTGAAATTGTACTACAAACGAATTGGCAACCTCTGTTTGATGCGCGCGAGTGATAATTCCGCGGCAAAGAGTGCGGCGTTCTCTGTCAAGAGGCCGATATTTACGAAGTCACCATACTTACTCACCAAACAAATTGCCGAGGCGGACGGATGGACGTGGGAGGAAATTGTTGCCCGGCAAAAAACGCTTGCTGGGATTGCGGTGAAAACGTGGCCTATCTAATAAAAGCTGATGTGAGCGAGGTGCGACGCGTTCGCTGAGCGCATACACACCTATATAAGCGGCCTACGGTGTCCTCGCACGACGAGCCTTCCAACCTATTGCCCTTTCAGAATACCCCGTAAGCCCGCGCGCTCCGCGGCTTGCGCAAGAAGCCCCGTGGTCTGCACGTCCGCTACGAACTGGCGGATATATTCGAGGGCGTCCTCGCGGCCCTTCGGAATAGCAACGGCAAGGTGCTCCTCGCCCCATCGACCGTCCAGTACCCTTGATCCCGGCATCTGGTCGGACATCTCGAACAAGGTCGGCTTGTTGGTGGCGTAGGTGTCGATCTCGCGGCGTTCGAGCATTTCGATGCCGCGCTTGTAATTCTCCGCGGGCACCACGACGGCATTTGGCAGCAATTTTGGAATCGTGCCTTGGGAGGTGCTTCCTTGCGTCACGCCGATGCGAAGGCCCGGCTTCTGAATGTCTGCGATTCCCTTGATCGGAGAGGAAGCGATAACGAGATAGCCGAGTTCGATGGTGAGCAGGGTTTGGCTGAACGCCACTGTTGCCGCACGCGCCGGCGTGGAGTTGCTGATGGTGAAATCGACGTCTTGCGCTTTCATGCCTTCGAGGACGTCTGAAATCCGCTGGTAGTTGATTTCCGCAAATGGGACGTTGAGCCGCCTGACGAGCTCCTTGCCCAGATCGAAAGTGAGACCATGAATCTCGTTTGTCCTGGCATCATGAACCATGGAGGTGGGGCTACCGAAATAGACGCCGACCCGCAGTTTTCCTGTGGGGGCCAGCGTCTCTGTTGCGTTCTGCGCGAAGGCGCCAAATGTCATGGCCACTAACATCGTCGCCGTCGCCACGGCGATCCAGGTCTTCATGGGATACTCCGAAGTCCTAAAGCGTCACGACAATCTTGCCGAGATGCTTGTTGGCTTCCATGTGCTCGAATGCCTTGCCGATATCATCGAAGGAAAACACCTTGTC
>Ga0307474_10001934_pt1 | contig 14928 bp, 13 predicted proteins | sample atmos_gasesECM1C_2_FD_203312 | JGI IMG/M metagenome (GOLD analysis project Ga0307474, IMG submission 203312) | Hardwood forest soil microbial communities from Morgan-Monroe State Forest, Indiana, United States - atmos_gasesECM1C_05 | ecosystem: Environmental > Terrestrial > Soil > Temperate... | reverse complement strand
CGACCGCTTCAAGTTCGAGCAGGAGGCGGCGATTGAATTTTTGAATCAGACAGTCCGCAGGCGGTACGACCTGGCGTTTGTCGTGGGTTTTGATGCAACGCCGGAAGTCACGCAGGATTTCACCGATGACACCGAAAAACTGGATCGCGGCGTGCACGAACTGCGCCCCGGTGGAGGCACCGCGCTCTACGATGCCCTGTATTATGCCTGCCGCGACAAATTGTTGAAGCAGCCGCAAAACGGTCCAACCCGCCGCGCCATCGTTTTACTCAGTGACGGCGATGACAATCAGAGCCACGTAACACGCGAAGAGGCTATCGAAATGGCAGAACGCGCCGAAGCTATCGTTTACGCCATCAGCACGAACGTGAGCGGCACCAAGGGCATGGGTGATAAGGTCCTGGAGCGCATCGCCGAAGCCACCGGAGGCCGCGCCTTTTTCCCATTCCAGATTCGCGATGTCGCCAACGCCTTTGCCGAAATTCAGGACGAGTTGCGCAGTCAGTACGCCGTCACCTATAAGCCCGCAGATTTCAAAGCTGATGGCCACTTTCGCAGCATTGAAATCGTAGCCAGTGACCGCAAAAACTTTCGCGTGCGAGCACGGCGAGGATATTACGCCCCGGTGCGCTAGCGCCACGTTCTCCGATTCAAGCGATTTATCTTGCGCAGCCAAACAACATGCCAGGATACTCAGGTACTCCTCTTCCGAAAAAATTAGGTATCAAAGCCGGATTTCGCGCGCGTCTGATAAATGCTCCTGGCAAGGTGCGCGAAGAATTGCGGGTTGAACTGGCGGCATGCGCTCCGGCCAAGCATGGCGATCTTCTCGACTTCGTAATGTTATTCAGTAAATCAAGCACGGAATTGACAAGAGAATTTCTGCCGATCGCAAAGCTTCTCTCCCGAGCAGGAATGTTGTGGGTCAGCTGGCCAAAGAAAAGCTCCGGCGTTCAAACGGATCTGGATGGAAATATAGTCCGCGAAATCGGCCTCGACTCAGGTTTGGTCGATGTAAAAGTCTGCGCGGTCACCGACGTCTGGTCAGGCCTGAAGTTTGTGCGGCGGGTCCAAGATCGAATTAAAGATCGAATTAAACAAGATCGAATTGAACATCGCAATAAAAAAGCCCGCCCTAAGCCGCCAAAATAAACAATCACCGCCCGGCGCTTGGACTGTTTGGCCGAAGTGCCGAGCGGTGACTGTTCGCCCGTGTTAAGGCTTAGAGCCAAACTGAAGGCAGCGGAGCCGGTTAGCATCCGCCCGATCAGCTTAGCCCGGAAAAAATCTAGGCCGTCCTCGTCCCCATAAACAGGTGGGCCACAAATGAGATCACGGCGAACAACAACAATAGATGAATCAAGCCGCTGGCCACATGGAACATCAGAAAGCCGCCTGCCCATAAAAGCAGCAGCAGCAGTGCAATCATAAGGAAAGGACCAAATCGCATTATTGCCTCCTCTAAATGATCAGAAGACTGATCTGCAAATTCACAGATCAGCCAAATCACTCTGCGGTTATACGATCTCTGCGCAGTCCACGATATCGGCAAAACGCTGTAAATCACCTATGGTCTACTAGTAGAGACGTGAAAGAAACCAAGGGGTTCGCATGGTACGTGTGGGATTAATAGGATTTGGGCTCGCGGGGCAGGCTTTTCATGCCCCAGTAATTCGCGGTATTCCAGGGATGGAGTTAGCTTGCATTCTCGAACGCAGGGGAACACGCGCACGCGAGAAGTATCCCGACGTGCGCGTAGCTCGAACGCTTGAAGAATTGCTGTCCGATACGAAAATCCAGCTCTGCGTGATCGCGACCCCAAATGACTCTCACTTTGAATATGCCCGAGCCTGTTTGCTAGCCGGTCGCGATGTCGTGGTGGATAAGCCATTCACGCCCACGCTCGTAGAGTCCGAAGAACTGGTGCGCCTTGCCGCCGACCGCGGCCGGTTAATCACTGTGTATCAGGACCGCCGCTGGGATGGCGATTTCGGCACGGTGAAAGAAATTGTGCGCTCCGGCAAACTCGGCAAGATCGCAGAATATGAGTGCAGGTATGACCGCTTCCGTCCCGAGCCCAAAGCCAACGCATGGCGCGAGCGCGCCGATCAAGCTGCTGCTGGAGTCTTATTCGATCTCGGCCCCCATGTCATCGATCAGGCGCTGGTGTTGTTCGGCGAGCCACGTTCAATAACCGCTTCAGCCTTCTGCGAGCGAGAGACTTCGCAGGTCGATGATTCCTTCGACGTTTGCCTGGAGTATCCCGGCCTGCGCGCCACGGGCCGGGCGCGCATCATCGCCTACGCGCCCGGGCCGCACTTTCTGATTCATGGCACACACGGTTCGTTCATAAAGTATGGAATGGATCCTCAGGAAGCGCGCCTGCGCAGTGAGAATCCTCCGCAAGGCATGGATTGGGGCACCGACTGGGGCGAAGAGCCAAAAGAACTTTGGGGAACGCTAAGCCTGGTTGGCGAACCGGCTGCGAAAATAAAAACCCAACGCGGCGATTATCGTGGATTTTACGCTAATGTCCGCGACGCCAGTGAGAAGAAAACCGAACTCGACGTCACGCCCGACCAGGCTCTGCGGACCATGCGGGCGATCGTGTTGGCGCACAAGAGCAGCCGCGAGAAGCGTACGGTTGGTTGGGAAGAATCACCGGAGTAGCACGCGCGACCGATTAACAGAGCTCTAGGCGAAATCACGCCCCGCCGGATAGTCCACGACAATCGCCCGCCCATCGGACAGCGCCCGCATCGAATGCCGTGCGTCCGCCGGAACGATCGCGACTATCCCCGGCTCATGAATAGACGTGCCGGTCGCCATTCACGCGCTCAACATTCGCCATCCTAAAGACACCCCGTTGGCGGCAAACTCCAACGGCGAGAGCGCTCCGACGTGCATCGCCACCATTCGGCTGAACAGCCGAGGATCCTCGCCGAAGGCCCGCATCACTCGCTGCCGCAGCGAAGACTTCCAATCAAGCGCAAGCAACAACCGCGCCATCATCGCAGGCCGCTGTGAGAGCCTGCTATGCTGCTCCTGATACCGCTTAAGGTTTCCGTCCGCAAGGCATTCCGCCAAAACTTCTGCCTGACGAAATGTCAGGCACAATCCTTCGCCGGTAATCGAATCCACCGCGCCCGAAGCGTCGCCGACCAGCGCTACGCGCCCTCGATACACGTGTCGCAATTTTCGCGTTGAAGTAATCGCACCCCGATCAACTGATGACCGCTCGGCCGCGCCAAGCCGCGAAATGATTTCAGGAAACGCCGTCAGCGCCGCATCCAAACGAAGATGCGGATCGCGCGACACCAGTGCCACGCAGATTTCATCCGCTGCAATCGGCGTGACATAAATCTGGCACTTCGGCCCCCAGTGGAGCTCCATGTATTCGCTCCACGGAGCAATCCGGTAATGCCGGCGAAAAGCAAATCGTGTTTGTTCGCGCGCACGCTCAAGCCCCGCCCAGCGCCGCACCCCCGAGTTTCCCCCATCCGCGCCTACTACCCAGCGCGATCGCACTGCGTCTTTCCCAATCCGAACCCCCTCCGCATCTAAACCTGTCACCGGGGTCTGCCACAACAGCGAAACACCAACCGCCTCCGCCCGCGCGATCATGACGCGGTGCAATATAGTCCGCCGCACGCCGATGCCAGTGCTGTCGGGAAAGTTCGCATCCGCCTTCAGTCCCCCGCTGAGAAATCTGATCCCGCGAAAGGGATGCGATCGTTCCGCAGGAACAGTGACTCCAAGTTTCGCGAGTGCCGCTCGGCCATCCGGCATCAATCCTTCGCCGCACGCTTTATCAATCGGCGGTCGCGCCCCATCAGCCACAACAACCTCGAGACCCCGCTGGCGCGCGGCAATCGCTGCCGCCAATCCTGCCGGCCCGCCACCGATTATGAAAACGTCAGTTCCTCTGCTCATTGAAATAGCGCCAACCACACCAATATTGTCATTTTCTTGCAGGGATATTTTTGCGCGCTCTTTTTACGCCGCCATGGCTCTCCGCGCTAACCCCACAGCTTCCGACCAGAACGCGCCGGGATGGTGAGCCAGTTCAACAATCTCTCGAATCGCGAGAACAAATTCCTTAACTTGCTCGGCGGTCACCACCAACGGCGGTGCAACTTTCAGTACCATGAAATCGTTCCCGCAAATCTGAGTCAGGAATCCCTTGCGGAACATTCGCATCACCACAATCTGCCCGAACATCGCGGGATGGATTTTCGCAAATCCTTCAAACGGAGCTCGCAGCGCCAATCTCCGGGGAGCCGTAAACTCAATGCCCAGCAACAGACCCTTACCCCGCACTTCTTTCACCATCTCAAAACCGCCGAGTGCCGCCGCCAACCGATCCCGCAAGTCGTCGCCCACTCCGGCCGCGCGCTCACCCAGATTTTCTCCTTCGAGCACATCGAGAGTCGCCAGACCGGCCCGCATCGAGAGACTGTTCTCGCTGAACGTGGAAGCATGCACAATCGACCGCTTGAAAGAACTGAACACAGAACTGTGAATGTCGTCAGTCATCAGCACCGCGCTTACCGGCACTAATCCCCCGCTCAATGCTTTTGCCAGGACCACAATATCCGGCGTGATTTCAAAATGATGCGATGCAAGAAATAGACCCGTGCGGAACATCCCCGTCTGCACCTCGTCTGCGACAAGCAATGTTCCGTAGCGCCGGCAAAGAGCCTGAACCTCTATCAGGTAGTTCGGCAGTGGCACGCGAATTCCACCCTCCGCCTGAATCGGCTCCACGAAAAATGCGGCGTGGCGCCGCGTCGCTAGCTCTTTTTCCAGTTCCGCAAGATTGCCGAAAGGAACCGTTGCCGTCTCCGGAAGAAGCGGTCCAAAATCCTTACGCCAGTACTCGCCATTCGTGAGCGACAGCGCGCCGCAAGTCAATCCATGAAACGCACCTTCGCACGCCAGTAGCCCGACGCGGCCCGTATGCGCTCGCGCAAACTTGATCGCGGTTTCAACTCCTTCACTGCCCGAACTCGCAAAGAACACTTTGCTGAGTCCACCGCCTGCCAGCTTGCAAAGCCGTCCTGCCAGTTCGCCCGCCAGTTCCGGCACGTTGCTTTGCAACATCACCGGTCCCGACCGGTCCAACTCATCTTTCAGCGCTTCGATAATCGCAGAATGGTTATGCCCAGTATTGTGCACGCAATAACCCGAAAGAAAATCGACGATCCGGCGACCGTCCGCAGTGAACAGCTCCGCTGCAACGCACCGCTCATATGTGGCGTTCATCTCCAGCAGGCTCAGCAGCTTCACCCAATGCGGGTTCACGTTGGCTGCATACACATCTGTCGCAAGCAGTTCAGCGGTCGGCATATTCTTAACTGGAGAGTCGAGGAAGGCGGCCCAAACTCTGGGTTACTTGTAAAGTTTTGTATTGAAGACCTGGGCCGGCTGTCGGCCCAACGGTTCATTGGATGCATTGATTCTGTCTTGGGATGTTCTATCTGCCCTGGCACCTCATCGCACAACACGTTTTCCCTTGCTACGATTCAGTTGCGCACAGCATCATGGCTGCACGAGGTTTGCGGACATGGCTCGCGCGTTGGTTTGGATTGACGGTCCGGACGGAGGATGGTCCTGCTCCGAGTGTCGCTGGAAATTTCCTGTCCCCACGCTTCTTAGCGAAAAAGAGGCGAAAGACGCTTACGATCGCCTGGCTACGGGAAAGTTTAACGCGCACACCTGCGAAGTCGAATCCGCTCCCCCCGCGCCAAAGCAACACTCAGGGCCATCCTTTGCAGATCGGGCCCGCGGGCTCATTATGCGCGGATATAAACCCAAAGTCGCTATCGACCTCGTACTTCACGAAATTGAGTTTGAATATCGCAACGATCCGAAAGTCATCGAGAAAGCGCGCATTGACGCCGACGATTTCCTGCTCAAAATCCGCAAGGGCCTGATCTGATTTGTTTAGCCGCCTCGCCGCACGCGGAGAGACAGAATGTACTACCCATGACCTCGCATTTTGGAGTATCGTGCTTCCTCATACATCTGACATCGTGGGATACGACATGATCGAGACCCCTTTTGACAACATCGAGGGAGCCCATGAATATCTCGGGCTCTTAGCGGAAGCCGTCGACGAAGCCAAGCGCAGCGCCGAGACCGACCTTCTTGCCGAAGCCCGCGCCAAGTCGACGCGCCGTCTCGATGCTCTGCGATTGGTAACCTATAAGCTGGACAAACTCGAGCACCATATAAAAATCAGCCGGCGGCTGCTCAATGATCTGCGTTCCCTGCGACGGCTTCTTCTCGACGAAAGAGTCGAGCCCGAAATTTCGAAGCGCGAAGTGGAGATCAAGCTCTAGCTGCGCTCAGAGTCCTCACGCTTTGCCCGCGAAGAGTGGAATGGATCGTCTTCCGCCCTATCCGGAACGTCTTCGGGACTCGCTATATCGAGGTTCACGACGATGGGCTCCTGGCCGCTTCGCACGATCACCGCTTCCACCGGCTCACTTTTGCACGCATTCAGCTCCTGATGCGGTACGTAGGGAGGGACGTAAACGAAATCTCCCGGACCCGCTTCGTCGACGAACTCCAGATTATTTCCCCAGCGAAAGCGCGCCCGGCCGCGTACCACATAGATCACGGTTTCCAGTTCCCCGTGATGATGCGGACCAGTCTTCGCATTGGGATGCACGGTCACCGTTCCCGCCCACAGCTTTTGCGCGCCAACTCTTGCATGCGAGATCGCCTCGGCCCGATTCATCCCCGGGGTTTGCGGCGTATTCGTGTCGAGCTCCCCGCTGCGAATAATCCGCAGTCCGTGCAGCTTCCAGTCAGGCGTTTCGAGCGAACTTGGGTCGTTCATGGTTTCATTCCGAGAACCTTACTTGTATCTCGTCCTATTCCCACTCTCAACTCATAATCATTGATGATTGTATCCCGGAGGTTCCAATGCGATTGCTGCGCTGCTTTGTGCTGGTTGCCTCTACCTGTGTTCTCGGGTCGCTCGCGGGTTACTCTGGAGGCGCTCCCCAGCCCGAACTGAAAACCGCCGCAGTAGCCGCATTCAAGAACGGCCTCGCGTTCATCGTGAAGGAAGGCGACGTGCACCTGGAGAACGGCATAGGAAATCTGGAACCAACCCCCAACGCAACTCTCGGCTCCCTCTGGATTGCTCCCAACGACGCCGGAGCGTCGCTCGATGAAGTAGTGGCTCGCCGCTACAAGGTCGCGGCCCCACAGGACCTCACAACGATTGCGGAAGTTTTACTCGCGAACACGGGCAAGATGGTCACCATCGTCGACAACGCACAGAAGGAATACAGCGGCGAAATCGTCGGCGTCCGTCAGGACACAAAACCGGGACCAGGATCCCAAGCGTCGCCCGACTCGAATATTGTGCCCATAGAACCGAAGCCGCACACTGCCCCAGAGTTCCTGCTGCTTAAATCGGACGGCAAGCTGTTGGCTCTCTACTTCCGCAACATCGCGCGCGTGACGCTGCCTGCCGATCCCATTCTTCAGCAGCCACTGGAAGAAGAGCGCAAGGCGCTGCGCTTCAGGGTCAAAGGCGCGACCGGCCATGCCAACCTCACCGTCGGATATCTCGAACACGGACTAGGGTGGACTCCTTCGTATCTGATTTCGCTTCAGGATGAAACCAAGGCGCACATTACGATGCAGGCCGTCGTGGTCAACGATGCCGAGGATCTGCGAGACACCGATCTCTTCTTCGTTGTAGGCGTCCCGAACTTTGCTTATTCCAATATTCCTTCGCCCATGGCGCTGCAGCAGACCCTCCTCGAGTTCATGCAGGCCGCCTCGCGCAGAAATGAGGGAAGCGCTGGGCCCTACTCGAACGCTCTCTCCAGCCAGGTGGTAAGCGAGAAAGCTTATTTCGACGCACCGGCCGCGCCAAGCTTTGCAACCACAACCGAAGAGTTGCAAGGCGTCCAGGAAGAAGATCTCTTCCTCTACAGCCGAAGGAATGTGACGCTGGTGCGAGGCGAGCGCGCCACTTATAACGTGTTCTCCGAAGCCGTGAGCTATGAACATCTCTACGAGTGGAACCTCGAAGACCAGTTGCGCGTAGATGGATTCGGCAATCCGCAGAACAACGCTTCCGACCGCTCGATGAAAGACAACATCTGGCATTCACTGCGCTTGAAAAATTCGACGAAGTTCCCCTGGACCAGCGCGCCCACCATGGTAATTTCCGGAACCAAGCCGCTTTCCCAGGATACAATCCCCTACACTCCGAAGGGCGCAACCTCGAACCTGAAGCTCACGATTGCCACCGACATTCGCGCCAGCCACGAAGAGAACGAAGCCGAGCGGCAGAAGAACGTAGAGCGGCGGCACAACTATAGCTACGATCAAGTCACGGTCGAAGGAAAACTTAAAATAAAGAATTACAAAGCGAAAGACGTGAAGTTGAGTATTTCAAACCGCGTACGCGGAACCGTCGAATCGCAAACCGATGACGGAAAAAATGAAAAGCTCGCGGAAGCCATCGCGGTTGACAATCCACTTTCCCGATTGACGTGGGAAGTTACTCTGAAGGCCGGAGAAGAGCGCATCATCAAATATCGCTACAAAGTGTGGTTACGGGGCTAAAGCCATATAGTCCCTGGCCAGGCGCCTTACCTGAACCACAATTCAGGCCGCTGCCCTCACCACACCTCACATCTCTTTCCTTCCGGCCGCACCATGGCCGAGTCTGCCTTGCAACTCCACACTTTTTGGAACTCCGGCAAATTTGAGAGTGGTCCGATCACGCGATACTTTGCCGTGGGATGCGGATCGCTCTGTACTAACAGCCGCTGCGCCTCAGGTCGCATGGCATCGCCCCGGAACTGTCCCCAAGCAATGAAGAATTGTTCCTCGGGAGTGAAGCCGTCAAGATCGGCCGGTCGTGGCTTGCCCTGCAGCGATTTCTCGTAAGCAAGGAACGCAATCCGTGCGCCGCCCAGATCGCCAATGCTTTCGCCGAGCACCAACTTCCCGTTATGGTGCACGCCGGGCTCAATGAAGTAATTGTCGAACTGATTCGCCACGCAAGCCGCACGCGCCTGAAATTGCTTAAGGTCTGCATCGGTCCACCAGTTACGCAAGCGCCCGAGATAGTCGAACTGCGCGCCCTCATCGTCGAACCCGTGAGAAATTTCGTGCCCGATCACCACTCCAATCGCACCATAATTCATCGCGTCCACAGCGTTCATATCGAATGCCGGCGGTTGCAGAATCCCTGCAGGAAATACGATCTCATTCATCAGCGGGTTGTAGTAAGCATCCGATGTCGGCGGCGTCATGCCCCAGCGGCCGCGATCGACCGGCTTTCCGATCAAAGCCCGGTCGTCCTCCTCCACAAATTTTCTTCCCGCAATCACATCTTCGAAAAACGCGTCCCGCCGGATCTCCACATGGCTGTAGTCTTTCCACTTATCCGGATATCCGATCTTTGGATTGAACGTGGCAATCTTGGCCATCGCTTTTTCTTTAGTGTCATCGCTCATCCACGGCAAGCCTAGGATGTCATCCCGCATCGCCGCCAGCAGATTGCGAACCATCTCCTGCATGCGTGCTTTGGCCTCGGGCGGAAAATATTTCTCCACATATTTCTTCCCCAAAGCCTCGCCTAGATATTGATCCGTAGACTCGGCGCAGCGCTTCCACCGCGGCTTCATCTCCGTCGTGCCGCTCAAGTACTTTCCATTAAACGCGAAATCTTCCTCGACGAACGCCGCCGAGAGCGAACCTGCGGTCGAATTCAGCAGGTGCCACTTCAAATAAACTTTCCAGTCGGCCAGTGGCGTCTGCTGCAGTTGCCGATCCAGTTCCTGCATGAACTTCGGCTGGTCGACGTTCATATCTACATCTTGCGGAATCTGTTTGCGCTTGAAATATTCCACCCAGTCCATGTGCGGCGCCATCGCCTGCAACTGCGCGAATGTCGTGTTATGGTCGATGGCTGAGGGATCGCGCAGTGCTACATTGTCCAGCGATGCTTCTGCCAGCTTTGTCTCCATGCCCATGATGGTCTGTGCCGCGGCGGCTGCGGTTTTGTCATTCCACCCTGCAAGCTTGAACATGGCTGCGATGTGCGCGACATATTTTTCGCGCGCGTCCTTGAACCGGTCTTCCGGTTTCAGGTAATAATCACGATCCGGCAAACCCAGCCCGCTCGCACCGATATCCGCCAACACCCACGAAGGCTTGTGAAAATCCTGCTGGCTACCAAAAGCGAACGGATCCGTCACCAGAGCATCGTGCATGTCGGCCATGATTCGCTGCAGCTCCGCCATATCTTTCGCGCCATCGATCCCTCCAAACCAAGGCTTCAGCGGTTCCATTCCGCGCGCGTTCACACGCGATTCATCCATGCAGGCCGCATAATAGTCGCCGATGATCTGCTCGGTGCTGCCCTTGAGCGCGCTCTTGTTCCCCGCTGCCGTCTCGAGAACGTCTTTCAGCTTGTCTTTGGCAGACTCACCGGCCGCCCAGCGCTTGCTCCATTTCGTCATCGACGCAGGAATCGGATTGTTCGCCCGCCACGTGCCATTGGCGAAATCGTAGAAATCTGTGCACGGATCAGCCTTGCGGTCCAAGTCGCCGACGTCGATTCCATGCAGGGAGGACTGGGAAAGGAGCTGAGGGAGCAGGAATGACAAGAAAAACAGAAATGCTAAGAACGGTATATGGAGCTTGCGCATTCATATCCTCCGGATCGCAGAACCAGACTGACTGCGGATGCCATTCTAGACGAATGCAGGGCGAAGTCGTAATTCGTAGTGAGATAGAGTCGGAGAGTGAGCGCGTGGTTAGGTTCGCGGGCAGGAGTGCCCGCGCCATATAAACAAAACCAAGCAATCAAAAATTCTAACCGCCCGCTTTCAACTCGGTGAGCACCTGCTTGGCAATTTCCTTCAGCGTTTCGAAAACCCCCGAGCCCTGGAATGCGACCGCTTCCAGCACCGGTTCGTTCTTCTTCTTCAATTCCTTGCTGAGAGCTTCTACCGACAGGATGTTTGGCAGGTCGCGCTTGTTGAGTTGCAGCACGTAAGGAATTTTATTGAAGTCGTACCCGTGCTCTTTCAGGTTCGACATGAGGTTTTCGAGCGCTTCAACGTTGGCGTCCATGCGCTGTTCCTGGGAGTCGGCCACGAACACAATACCGTCGACCCCGCGCAGAATCAACTTCCGGCTGGCATCGTAAAAAACCTGCCCGGGGACGGTATAAAGATGGATTCGGGTTTTAAATCCGCGCACCGACCCCAGATCGAGCGGCAGAAAATCAAAGAACAAAGTTCGCTCGGTTTCGGTCGCGAGCGAGATCATCTTACCCTTCTGTTGTTCCGCGGTCTTCTGGTATATCACCTGCAGATTCGTCGTTTTACCGCCCAACCCGGCGCCGTAATACACGATCTTGCAATTGATTTCGCGGGCTGCGAAGTTGATGAAACTCAAGACTTTCCTCAATCGCGCGGGCCGCACACCTCTCCGCGCGCCAAAATATCCCTATAGGGGCTTCGGGCTTTTATATCACAGGCTGTCTATCCAAGGCAGGTTACTCAGGTGACCCCCGGGTCTGATCAGGCCTCAGGCGGGGCCCCAGGCCTCGGCAAAGCAACGATATAAAAGGCAGATGTCTGAAGGCGGTCCGAGGGCAGAAGCCAGAGCCCAAATGGCGGACGTACGAGGTCCAGCGCCGCGTTCCCCTACCGCACCGCCGGCGCCGGATAATATCCCGCTTTCGCGGTGACCTTTAGATTCGGCTTGTGGACCAGCACTTCGATCTCGCGGTACGCCACCGCGGTTGGGGTCTTGGGCCGAACCGGAGTGTAGCCCAACGTGTACTGGTTGCGCGCCTCGCTCATCACCTGGGCATAAATGTCTTCAATCGCGCTGCGCGAGAGCTCGGCATATTCCGCTCCACCCGTTGCCGAAGCGTATTTCGGCAGAATATTGCCGTAACCCTGGTCCGGCAAGCGCAGACGTTCGAGTTTGCCATAAATCGGCAGCGCGGCACTTTCCACGGCCACGGCCCTCACTTCAATCTCGTTCGAAAGCAGCAGCCTCAGCACATCCTTGTAGCTGGCCTTACTGCCCAATTCATGTCCACTGCTGATCACGAAAATAATTTTCCGGCGCGTGCGATCGCGCTTGCTCAAGTCCAGCGCTGCGCGCAGAATCGCATCATTCAGCACGTGCGATTCCCTTGGCGGCGTATACACCGGCTCCGTCGGACTGCCCACGGGAATATTGTTGATCACCGGGCCGTTCGGCGCCAATGGCCCGCCCAACACCGGCGGACCGTTACTGTGCCCGCGTTCCGTCTTCATCCGGTTCAAAAGCGCTGTCAGCTTCGGCGTGGGCCCCCCGAAATCGCTGACCTGGCTTACCGTGCTGCTGTAAGTGTAAAGCGCCACTTCATCGTACGGGGCGAATGCCCCCACTAGCGCCGGAAAAGTCTGGTTCACTTTTTGTACGGCCGAATCCGACATGCCGAGGTCCAACACAATGGCCACCGAAAGCGCGAAGGGATCGGCTGTGAAGAAGCTCAGCTTCTGCGCGACCCCATTTTCTTTAACGCTGAAATCAGTGGAGAGCAACCCGTCAACTCGGCGGCCTTCACGGTCTTTCACGGTGACTGGAACTTGAACGAAGGTTGGGCGGACCACAAGGGTGTAAAGCTGCTCCTGCGCGGCCGACTTTTTGGCAGCTCCGGGCGGCACCGTTCTCACCGGGGGCATTGGCGAAGGCGCGGACGTGTCTGCCCCCGGCTGCGCGTCCGGTTCAGTCGCTGCCGGCCTGACCGGCTGGTTCGTCCACGGATTCCTTTCCACCGGAGCCTTCTTCTCCTCCGCGGGTCGTGCCGGCGGTGCTGGCTCTGTATCCGGGGAATGCGGCTGCACAGTCGGCGCGTCCGGAAGGTCGGCATCCGGCTTTGGTTGGGCCTGCGACTGCGACGGCTGGCTCTGCGAAGGGGGCTGCGCCTGCCCTCCTGCCGCTTGGCTTCCGGAGCTCTGGGCCGCAAGCTGCATAGGGTTTGCGAGAACTCCACCCAGCAACATCAACGCCAGGGCCAGGCCATTCCCCCTGCTCCACCGCCTTGCTTTACGCAACCCTCTTGTCATGCTCACGAACACCGTCCGTTCTCTCCCGCGATACACAGACTACCGCCAAAATCGCTCAACCGGCACTCTTAAAATAAATACAGCGGTCTTTCCTTGGGATGCCCAAACCCGCTGATTTGGTGCATCTAACTTCTGGGATTAGACTAACAAAAAACCCTAAGAGGGAATCACCGCATGGCAAGGTTGTCATGTTTTTCAAGATTATCCGCCGCCCTGGTTGCCGCAGTCCTGATCTTCCTGGCTGCAGTGTCCTTCACGCCCAGCGCATCTGCTCAGTCTTCCACAACTTCTGCGGCTCCGGCTCAAAAACCCGACCCCCAAAGCTCCGCTGACGACCAGGGCCCCGCCGGAACCGTCAAGGTCAATGTCAACGTTGTCGGACTCTTCTTCAACGTCAAAGATAAGCACGGCGCTCTCATCCCCAACCTCACCAAAGACGACTTCCAGGTTCTCGAAGACGGTACCCCGCAAACCATCAAATACTTTGCCGCCGAGTCCAACCTGCCGCTCACCCTCGGCATCCTCATCGACTCTTCCGGCAGTCAGTTGCGTGTCCTCGACATGGAAAAGCAAGTCGGAGGCGCATTCCTGAAGCAAATCCTCACCGACAAAGACGAAGCCTACGTGATGGACTTCAACATCGACGCCGAACTGGTGCAGGACTACACCCGCGACGTTCACCGCCTGCAGGCCGCGTTAAACAAAGTGAAAATTAATACCGGCTACACCACCGGTCCCATCCCCGGCGCCGGCGGCGGCCCCGTCCCCACCGCGCAGTCGCCTGGCACTGTGCTCTACGACGCGGTTTACTTATCCGCACACGACATGCTCGCCAAAGAAGTTGGCCGCAAGGCCATGATCCTTCTTACCGATGGCGAGGACGAAGGCAGCCGCCTCAAAATCAAAGACGCCATCGAAGCCGCGCAAAAAGCCGACGCCATTGTCTACGTCCTGCTCTGTGCCGATCGCGGCTTCTACGGATCTTTTCAGATGGGCTATTCCGGCGAAGGCGAGATGCGGAAACTCACCGAGGCTACGGGAGGCCGCGTCATCAACGTCGGCAACAAATTCGACAAACTTCGCGAGGCCTTCGACCAGATCGCCGCCGAACTCCGCAGCCAGTACAACCTCGGCTATACTCCCCTGAACACCAAGTTGGACGGCGGCTACCGCAAGCTGGAAATCAAGTGCAAACAAAATTACAAAGTCCAGGCCCGCGCGGGATACTACGCCACTCCCCGCGAACCCGTCCCGCAATAAACGCGAACGGAAGGAACGATTCTTTCCTGTGATATTTGTTTGTATCCCCAGGGGCGGTGCTACAGTGGCCGAGTGAATGACAGGATCAGAGGAGACTTATGGCGAATGCATTTGGTACGGACATTCTGATTCAGGCCGAAGATCCACTCAAGGCTGCTGACTTCTACGTCAAGGAACTCGGCTTTAAGATCACAGATAAGAACCCTAAGATGATTGGCCTTCACGGAGAGAATATTAATTTGTTTATCGAGCCGGGTCCGGCGCTGGGGCCGGTCCTCGAGGTGACGGTCAAAAGCGTTAAGGATGCCAAAGCGAATCTGACGAAAAAGGGCTGCAAAATAATTAAAGACGAGCCACACGTACCCAGAGTCTATGTCAGAGATCCCTATGGGCTCATCTACAATCTGACGGAGTAATCGGGTTTGTGAATCTGGTGAGGACGCAGCTACCCATGAACCGGAGGTTTGTTTTGCCGTCTCAAAATCTTTCGCCGTTCTCCCGCCGCTCCTTCCTGCAACTCACCGCCACGGCTGCCGCTTTCCGTATCGTC